>Ga0209599_10000560_pt1 | contig 23273 bp, 21 predicted proteins | sample Shrwel_input2_FT_FD_187534 | JGI IMG/M metagenome (GOLD analysis project Ga0209599, IMG submission 187534) | Subsurface microbial communities from deep shales in Ohio, USA - Utica-3 well 1 S input2 FT (SPAdes) (version 2) ... | reverse complement strand
ACCTCACGCACTACCAATTGGTCGGCAGGCTCAATTTTATTAAACGCTTTTTGGTCAATTGCCAATACACCCACAATATAACTCAATGGCAAATCAGTAATATATTTGACTTGACTATGCCATTGTAAAGCTAAAGTACCAATCGGTGAGGAAGCTACTGTATCAATAATACCCGTTTGTAAACTCGGTAAAACATCTCCCAAAGATAAGGGAATGGGAGTAACTTTAAAGGCTTTTAAGGCTTCGGCCGCCTGAATATCATTTTCAGGAATCCAAACCTTATGTTGGCGTAAAGCAGCTACTGAAGGAATAGGTGCAGTTTTAGACATGGCATAAGCAAAACCTGCTTCGGCAAAGCCAAAATTGACCATTCCCCCCTGTTCCAAACCTTTAGACAATACAGAATCAAACTTAGCACGCACATAGTCAACTTCTATAAAGTCTTTAAACAACAAAGGCATAGCATAAACTTGAGCATCTTTATAAAAATCCGCCAAACTCCCTGCGGTCAATGCTCCTCCATGTAATTGGCCAATTTTAATTTTATTTAACACAGCACGATCATTCCCCATCGTACCGCCTGTATAAAACTTAAAGACAACACGCTTTTGCGTTTTTGCTTCTATCTCACTCGCGCCTGCGCGCATTTTGCTCATCCATGCCGAACCATCGGGTGACAAAGTTGCCACTTTTAAGGTTAAAGCATACAGAGGACTACTCAACATCATCAAACTGGCAAAGAACAAGGCAATTTTTTTCATATTCATCTCAAAAGCCATACACACTTATTAAGTATTAGGGTAAAAAGCGATAGCCGCGCAAATCCTAAGATTGTAAATAGCGCACTAAAAATAGTCATCGGCCGATTGCAATAAAATTTTGGCTTGTTGTTGTGCCAAGACATTACTCAAGGTTAACGTACCTGCATGAATATCCGCACTCAAGACTTCATTCAGCAATTTATCATGTAACTCACGGTCAAAAATACCACGCGCATAATTTTTAGCATAATACACTTTGACCATTAAATTACGTTGCTGCGACAAAACCAAGGCTTTGTCAAAATGCTGCTGACCAAGTTCAGGCTGCCCACCCAAAGCAGGAGACAATAAAGTCGCTAGCACACCTAAATACAAATGCGCCCCACCCTGCTGATAATGCTCATCTAATGCCACAACACGTTGCATTAAAATACGAACTCTTGCCAAGTCAGCAATGGCATTCCAGTCGTCACTATGCACTTGAATCCATCCTGCCCATACACTAGCTGTAGTATACAATGCCGCGACATCGGTTGCTTTTGTTTGGGACATCAGTAGCGTCAACTCATCAATAGAGACTTTTTGTAGCTGACACAGTTCTTTTTTGTGCAAACACAATCCATCAAAAGCATAGTTTAGAGCTTTATTATTGAGCAGTTTTGCACGTTTAGCATCACTTACAAAGGCACTCGCATAAGCACTATTAAGACTTGCTGCGGCATCTAATAATGCTGTCTGTTGCGGTTGATTTTTAATCAGCGCGTCTAATAATAGTAAATAAGCGGGTAAACTTTGCTCAACTGTCACAACATCATCATTTTCTAAAATAACCGAAGAAAAATCCTGACCAAATTGTTGGGCTTTAGCAGTCAATAACGAACTACACCCTCCCATCAATAAAGCGCATAAACACACCACAAAACTAAAATACTTCATTTTCTTCCACTAAAGTTTAACAACATAGAACCGACGCGCTTATCGCTTATTCATTCACTAAATCCCCCTAATCTCTTTTGGCAAAGAACAGTTGAGGAGGACTCACCACATACTAATTGCATCGCAATGCCTAAGTCTTGATCTAAAAATAACATAAGAAAAACGCAATACGCCAATCTCATTTTTCTATATAATAACGAGATATAACATTGTTACCACTTAAAAATAACAAAAAAACATTCTATTGCAAATTGTCCTACAAAGAAGATGCATTTTATCTAATACAGTGTTAGAATGTTCGCGCCGCTTAGTGAGATGCTGTTTTTTGCACAAATACCGTGTAAGTTTTCAAAAAGCGGGTCGTAATGAGCATTATTTTGCAACTTGAGAGAAATACCATGCAAATCAAGAATATCGCTGTATCTGCTGCTATCGTTGCTGCTTTAGCTTTCGCTGGCTGTGCAAAGAAAGAAGAAGCTCCTGTTGAAGCCGCTCCTGCTCCAGAAGCCGTTGCTCCTGCTCCAGAAGCTGCTCCTGCTGCTCCTGCTCCAGAAGCTGCTGCTCCTGCTGCCGATGCTACTGCTCCTGCTGCCGACGCTGCTGCTCCTGCTGCTGCTCCAGCCGCAGATGCTGCAGCTCCAGCTCCAGCTCCAGCACAATAAGTAATTTATTACTTAAAAAAAGGAGAGCAAAAGCTCTCCTTTTTTATTGCCTATTCAAAATGAAGACTTACGCATTGAGCCAAAAAAATGATAATAAAAAAGCCCTATATAAGGGCTTTTTTATTATCTAAAAACAATTACGCTTTTTTCTTGGCATCTTGCCCATAAACATAGCCACCATAGGCATAGTAACTTGAGTAAGCACCATAATACTGCGATGCTTTTTTCATATTTACTTTATTTAGAATCACGCCAATTATCGGTGCTTTTGCAGCCAACAAGCGATTAACGCCCGTACGTGCGACTTGATGTGCGGTGACATCAGAACGAATCACATACACCACAGCATCTACAACCTTGGACATCACTAGAGCGTCACTTACCAGCAAAGTTGGTGGCGAATCAATGATGACTCGGTCATATTCTTGTGCAAATTTACGTAATAAATCAGCAAATTTATGTGAAGATAACAACTCTGATGGATTAGGCGGTATAAGCCCCGAAGTCAGAACGTCAATATTGGCATCTTCCATGTGTAAAATACAATCTTCTTGTGTTGCTGTACCTGCGACTAAATTAGATAAACCTGGACTATGTGGTGGCAAATTAAGTACTTTGGCAACTGTTGGCTTACGCAAATCAGCATCAATCAACAATACTCGTTCCATTTGACCAATAGCCACCGCTAAGTTAATGGCGGACGTGCTTTTACCTTCGCTTGGCATACTAGAGGTAAGCATAATGGTCTTGTGTGGCTTATCAATACCTGACAACACAACACTGGTACGCACAGTACGCATCGCTTCTGCATAGTTTTTCTGGTTATCGTCTAAGAATAAGAGAGCAGTTGACTCTTTTTTCTTTTGTTTAACCAAAGGCACCATACCTAACATAGAAATGCCTAACTTATCTTCTACGTCTTCTGCACTTTTGAAGGTTGAATCCAAATAATCCAACAAGAATGCTAATACGGCACCAAATACCAAACTTAGCACCAAAGCTAAACTAATAAGTAATTGTTTACGTGGTTTTAAGGCACGGTTTGGTACCACAGCCGAGTCAATAACCCGAGCGTTAGCAGTGTCCAACTCTAAACTATCATTCGCTTGTTTAATTCGAGTAAAGAAGGTGTCGTATAAATTGCGGTTAGTTTGCACTTCACGTTGCAACTCTTGAAAACGAAATTCTTTACGCGACAATTCAATTGACGCCTCTTTAGCTTGATTAAACGCTTTTTGTGCTTCGCTTAGCTCTAACTTGGCTTGTACCAATGCAGGATGTTTTTCACCATAACGTTGCCCAATTTCTGCAACCTTAAACTGCGCTTGCAACACACGTTGATTAATTTGTGTCAATTGTTCAGCAGTCAGCCCTAAAACACCTGATCTAGCAGCACTTTCAACCAAATTATTCACTTCACGATATTCTTGTAACCTCTTTTCTGATGATTCAAGATTGGCTTTTAGAGCTCCCAAACGGGTGGATAACCAATCAGCAGCGTTTTGAGTCAACGTAACACGGGCTTCCATTTGACTTTCAATATAGGCTTTTGCGATAGCATTTGCGACGACAGCCGTTAATTTACGGTCATACGATTCAAAATTAATTTTTACCAATTGTGTCTGACGAATTGGCTCAATTGAGACATTCAGCATAAACTTGTCAACAAGTTTAATAAACTGCTCTTCCTCAGATGGAATTGGATTTTGCTCATGCCCCGCAGGTAAATATTGCTTCCAATCAATAACTTGCCACCAAGATTTCTCGTCAACCTGCTCTTTTATTAGGTAATCAGGATGCTGTGCTATGTTCAACTGTTTAACCACACGTGCAGACAACTCACGTGATCTCAAAATTTCAAACTGTGTTTGTAGGTATTCTTTACCAGCAATATCTGCACCATAAACATCATCCAAAGATGTTAACGTTTTACCTTGCTTTTGCTCTATAAGTAAAGTTACCGAAGCAGTATATATGGGACGCATTGCTGACACCCCAAATGCGGTGGCTAGCGTAACGGCGATAGCAAGCCCAATAATTCCCCACTTAAAGCGCATCAGCACACGCCAATAATGGCGTAAATCAATTGCATCATCCTGTTGGGAAGACAGGCTGTTATCAAATCTTTCCATTGTACATACCTAAAACTAGAAGAAGCTCTGATCGATGGTTATAGTATCACCAGGCCGCAAAATGGCATTTAATGTGGTTAAACGTGGCGTACCCGTTGGATCATCTTCATGAATAACATAAATTTTGGTTGCTGAGGCTCGTGCTGTCAAACCACCAGCCAAAGAAATGGCTTTTCGAATATTTAGGCCTGGCTGATAAGCATAGCCACCTGGTTTAGTAACTTCACCATTAACAAAAAAAGGACGGTATTCGATAATGCTGACATAGACCTTGGGGTCAACTAAATAACCATCCTTAAGACGCGTCGTGAGTAATGCTTGTAAGTCTCCTATAGTTTTATTTTTAATAACCACCTCACCTAAAAAGGGGTATAAAAAACTACCAGCATCGCTCAAGCGAATTTCCATACTAAGTTCCTTTTCATTAAATACGGTAATATTTAATTTATCACCTGCCCCCAAACGATAATCAGAGACATTGGTCGGCAAAATGACAGGAGAAAAGGCCTCATAAACAACGGGGACTTGAGAGGAAACGGGAGAACTTTCGGTTGTACCAAATAACTTGTCAAAAAAGCCTGCATGGGCAGGCGCCCATGCAAACAGTGACAACAAGACCAACAAACAGCGTAGGTTATGTATCATAGACTTTTTGCTCAAATACGATTACAAACTAACTTGAGCACCAATACTCATGACATTACGTTTGTTGGTAAATTGACTGAGGTTAGAATCTTTATCCGATGAATTAATACCAGCATTTAGAATTAACCAACGGCGCATTTGATAATTCACTCTGACACCATAGCTTGTAGCCTCATCCGTGCGATTATCAGCAGGCAAAGGATTACCCGTATAGTCATCTTCTGATGTGCCATAATTTACAGTGGTACTCACTCTATCTAACCAGTCATATGTCCAAGATACACTATAGTTGGTACTTTCTACCGAGATATAAGGTGCAGAAGCATCACCTGTACCCGCACCACCATTAATGTTGATCGTATGAAGTGGCACAGGTTTCCATACCACGCCTAAATCCCATGTAAACTTATCAGTTGATTTACCACCATCAACATCACGCTTACCTTGACCTAAACGCAATTTGCCTGTGGACTGCACTGTATTCGCCCATGTGATACCGCCTAAAATTCGCGTACCTTTAGTATCTGGAGAAAGCCCTTTGTAGTTAGTATCAGAAATCTCATAATCAATCAAAAAAGTTGTCTTAGGCATAAGTCGGGCGCGAACACCTAACAAAACATTAACTGTATCATTATCTCGTGCTGCGGCAGAGGAGTCACGCGAGTAACGCTTTTGATTGAGATCGCCATTGGCAACCAATGTGCCACGCGCAGTTTTTGCGCCATACTCAACGCCACCACTAATAGAGGCTAGTTTGTACTTATCAACTTCGCCAATACCACCATCAAATACACCATCATTGTTAGCATCGTTTATGATACGTTGCAAACCAAAACCAGAACTCGCACCCGTACCGCGATCATCATGCAACAAAGCATAAGTCAAGCCTGCATCATAACGTAAACGCACACTAGGCTCTAGATGAGCACTAACGCCCAATTTATGATCGTTATAACTATCGTTACTATCATTGGCAAAACCTGCTGCATTCAGATTATAAAACAACTGATAGACATTTAAGCGGTCTTGAGCAACAAAAGACAAACTAGGGCTTATTACTTGTGAAAAGGAACTCACCTCATTTGAGTTTAAACCATAAACATTGTCATCAAATACAGTACGGGTATTTAATGTGGGGATGAGTACGAATGACTCAAAGGGAATCGCTTGCGGCTTTAATGCAACTTGCGCCAACGCAGTTTGCGCTCCCACCAAACAGGTTAATCCCAAGAAGGACACACCCAAGATATTTTTGCATTCCATATTTTTCCCTCAAATAGGCAGAATCAGACAATCAGATACCGAGAATGGCTAAAACACATTACACGCTACAAGCAGCCAGCTTTATATATGTAGGATTTTAGCACTAGGTCTCACTTTAAGTCACGGAAGATATGTTAACCTTAAGAAAGCACACATTCCCTGCAACAATCTCGCCACTTTTGAGACGAGTAACAACTTGCCGACTTTATAGCATATTTTCTCCGCAATTCTCAAACCATTGTCGGACATTTTTACCCGTCTATCTGTTTTCTGTACCCCCAACAATCAAATGGTTATTTATTGCACAAAAGCTATCAAAAAATAGCTTTTCTTTTTTTTGATTGGTGATATTATTCGCGCCCTGTGCGGAGAGTTGACCGAGTGGCCGAAGGTGCTCCCCTGCTAAGGGAGTATGGGCTTTATCTCCCATCGAGGGTTCGAATCCCTCACTCTCCGCCAGTAATTATTTTTTGTAACATTTCACTAATCTTGAAATGACTTAAAATAAAGTTTGACTTCTAAAGAAAACGGCATATAATCTGCCGCCTCAACGCGCCCATAGCTCAGCTGGATAGAGCACCAGGCTACGAACTTGGGGGTCGGGAGTTCGAATCTCTCTGGGCGCGCCAATTAAGAAAACGGGAACATATTAACAATATGTTCCCGTTTTTGTTATACCAAATAAAAAATCTGGCGTAAGTCCTGAATTTTTGAAATTGCTCGTCTCACCTTACCCTGCTTAAATTTTGCTTTATCTTCAGATAATTGCCATATTATCGCGGTGAATCAATTCTTCATCACTCATATATCCTAAAATATGACTGATTTTTTCTGAGGATAAGCCCATAATTTGTCGCACTTCTTCGGCATGATAATTAACTAAACCAACCGCTAATTGTTTGCCTGCTTCATCAACACAAGCAACAGCTTCACCACGCAAAAACTGGCCTTCAACCGCTTTAATGCCAACAGGTAATAAACTTCGTCCTTGTTCAATAACGGCTTTGACTGCACCTTGATCTAATACCACTCGCCCTGCCGTTTGCAAATGCGCCGCCAACCATTGTTTACGCGCTGTTAAACGGTCAGCATCAGGCAACAATAATGTACCTAATGGCTCACCTTGCGCTAAACGTTGTAGCACTTGTTGGCTACGGCCACTCGCAATGACGGTAGCACAGCCTGAACGCGCCGCGAAACGTGCAGCACGGACTTTAGTCACCATACCACCACGACCTAACACGCCACCACCACCTGCCATAGCAAATAAACTTTCGTCCATTGCTCGAACCTCTGGCAACAAAGTCGCATCGGCATTATGACGCGGGTCACGGTCAAACATCCCTTCTTGGTCAGTGAGAATAATCAGGATTTCGGCATCAACCAAATTAGCAACCAAAGCCGCTAAGGTATCATTATCACCAAAACGAATTTCATCAGTGGCTACTGTATCATTTTCATTGATAACAGGAATCACGCGCCAACCAATCAAGGTGGTTAAAGTAGAACGGGCATTGAGATAACGTTGTCTATCGGATAAGTCTTCGTGAGTCAGTAAAATTTGTGCCGATTGACAACCAAACTCTCGAAAATGTGATTCATAGGCTTGGACTAAACCCATTTGACCAATCGCGGCGCAGGCTTGTAAATCATGTAAAGAGTCAGGACGTTGACTAATGCCCATTCTGACCATGCCTTCAGCAACTGCCCCAGAAGAAACCAACACTAATTCAATACCTTGTTTGGTTAAGGCTACCATCTGCTCAACCCATGAGCGCATTGCTTGTTGGTCTAAGCCCTGACCATTGTCAGTCAAGAGTGCCGAACCAATTTTGACCACCCAACGGCGGGCTTGCTGTAATTTGTGACGATTATTTGTGCTGCTCATAGTATGTGTCTTTAGCATTTAGGACTTACGCGGTTATCGCTTATTTGTTCACAGTACCCTTCTACCTTCGGCATCCCCCCTTAATAAGGGGGGACTGAGGGGGGTACAAAACGCGCTAATTGCAGCGCAATGCGTAAGTCTTAGCGTTGATAAATAACTTCCATTTCACCATCGTCTTCGTCATCATCCCATTCTTCATCATCAAAACCAGCTTCTTTACGTGCTAAATAATTGGCGCGTTGCTGTGCGCGTAAGTTTTGAATATTTTGACGAGTTTCAGCTTCTAATAAACGGCGTTTTTCGGCTTGTGCTTCGGCTGCTTCAGGGTTTTCAGCCTCTAAAGTACGCTGCTCTTCAATCGCTTCCATCAATTTATAACAAACTTGCATCGCACCGTCACGGGTTAAACCTGATGTTTTAAACACAGGTTGTTGCCAGTTGAGGCGTTGAATAATATCTTGAGCGATTTGTTCCGCTTCTTCGGGTAACACTAAATCGGTTTTATTAATCACTAGCCAACGCGGCAATGCCGCTAATGCAGGAGAAAATTTTTGTAATTCTAAGGCAATTGCCTGCACACTAGCGACAGGATCGGTACCATCCATTGGCGCAATATCGACCAAATGTAATAAAAAACGTGTCCGTGCTAAATGTTTTAAGAAACGAATGCCCAAACCTGCGCCTTCGGCTGCACCTTCAATCAAACCCGGTATATCAGCCATGACAAAAGAACGATGACGGTCAACATCAACCACACCTAAATTGGGGACAAGCGTCGTAAAAGGATAATCGGCTACTTTCGGTTTTGCTGCCGAAACGGCACGAATAAAGGTTGATTTGCCTGCATTGGGCATACCTAATAAACCGACATCAGCCAAGACTTTTAACTCTAAGCGTAATTGCCGCACTTCACCTGCTTGACCAGAAGTCGATTTTTGTGGCGAACGGTTTGTAGATGTTTTAAAGTGTATATTGCCCAAACCACCACGACCACCTTTGGCTACCAAAAGCTGTTGGTACGGCTCAACCAAATCACCTAAAACCTCATTGGTATCTTCATCAACCACGGTTGTGCCAACGGGTACTTTTAAAATAACATCAGCACCACTTTTACCACTACAATTAGCACCTCGACCACCCTGTCCGCGCTCGGCACGAAACTTACGGGTATAACGGTAATCTACTAAAGTATTGGCATCGGGTGCAGCCTCAATCAGAATGCTGCCACCGCGACCACCATCGCCACCGTCTGGCCCACCAAAGGGAATAAATTTTTCTCGGCGAAAGCTAGCGCAGCCATTACCACCACTACCCGCTTCAACTTGAATAATAGCCTCATCTACAAAACGCATGATGCTTTCGCCTGTTTAAATATCAAAGGAATAAAACTTAATTAGAACTTACACGATTATCGCTTATTCGCTCAGTTAAAAGCTCTTTTTTGGTGCAAAACCCAAAAGAGGAATTATAACAGTGCAAATAAAAAGCCCCGATAAACGGGGCTTTTTGCCAGCTCATCAATTAAGCGGCGACTTCAACCACCGCGTATTGGCGATTGAACGGGCCTTTAACGATAAACTTTAATACACCATCTGCCTTGGCAAATAAAGTATGGTCACGACCCATACCTACATTTTCACCCGGCCAAAATTGTGTACCACGTTGGCGAACAATAATGTTGCCAGCAGTAATTTGTTGGCTACCGTAGACTTTTACACCTAAACGTTTGGCCTGTGAGTCGCGGCCGTTACGGGTTGAACCACCCGCCTTTTTATGTGCCATGACAAGTATCCCCCATTAAGCACTGATAGCAGTAATTTTCAACTCGGTAAACCATTGACGGTGACCTTGTTGTTTACGGTAATGCTTACGGCGACGCATTTTTACAATGCGTACCTTATCATGACGACCATGACCAAGCACTTCAGCTGTGACTTTAGCTCCAGCAACCACTGGAGTACCAATTTGAATATTTTCGCCATTAACTACCATCAAAATATCTTCGAGGGTAATGCTTTGACCAGGCTCGGCATTGAGCAGCTCTACTTTGAGCCTTTCGCCTTCAACAACGCGATGTTGTTTGCCGCCACTTTTAATAACCGCGTACATAGTCGCCGACTCCGTAAGCCCGTGACGCTTCGATTAAGCCCACGGTGATAATTCGCAAGGTGCGGGATTGTATGCAAAATGAATGCTAAGTGCAAGCAGCTTTTACTTACTTTGTATAAAATGCACTTTTTAGGTTAAATTTGGCGAAAAAACAGTATCACTCGCCAAGTTTCATGTTTAAACGCTAGTAGGAATAATTAGCTACTGTTAGCATTAGCCTTTATTTTAGTTAGTACTTACGCGGTTATCGTTTATTTGCTCACGCTTGTTTCGACTCTGCTCAACACAAGTATTTCGAAATCCTGACGTTTATCACCTGACGTGAGTTCTAATTATGTTAAGCAATAGGTTGGTATGATGAATTTTCAAGATATTTTAGCCACCGTAGCCGATGATTTTGCCGCCGTTGACCATTTTATTGTCAATCATCTTGATTCGCGTGTGCCATTGATTATGCAGGTTGGCCAATATTTGGTCGAAGGGGGAGGCAAAAGATTACGGCCTTTAGTATGTTTGTTGGCAGCGCGAGCAACGGGCTATCAAGGCCAACAGCATATTTTAGCGGCAGCTATCATTGAAATGCTTCATACTGCCACTTTAATTCATGATGATGTCGTTGATGAGTCGGATTTACGCCGTGGGCGAGCAACGGTTAATTCGGCATGGAATAACGCAACGGCGGTGTTAGTGGGTGACTTTTTGATTTCACGGGCTTTTCAATTGATTGTCAGTTTAAAAAATCAAGCGATTGCCGAAATCATGTCCGATAGCACTTGTATTATTGCCGAAGGTGAAGTGCTACAACTGATAAATCAACGCGACCCAGAAACCACCGAACAGCGTTATATGGATGTGATTTATGGCAAAACAGCTCAACTTTTTGTGGCGGCAACCGAGACAGGCGCGGAATTAGGTAATCCTATTCACAGACAAGCATTGAAAAATTATGCCATTCATTTTGGCGCAGCGTTTCAAATTATTGATGACATTATGGATTACACCAGCTCTTCAACAGAAATGGGGAAAAATGTCGGTGATGACTTAGCAGAAGGCAAACCAACCTTACCTTTAATTCAAGCCATTAAAGTGGCTGAGCCAGCACAAGCACAATTGATTAAAGAAGCAATTAAACACGGTGGCTTGCAACATTTAGACGAGATTTTGGACATTGTCAAACAAACAGGCGCATTAGACTATTGTTTACAACGCGCTCAAGAAGAATCGCAACAGGCGATTGACTCATTAGCTGATGTGCCTGCAAGCACCTACAAACAAGCACTGATTGGCTTGGCACAGTTAGCACTTAAACGTACCGCTTAAATCACCACAATCCTCCTCTCCCATAGGGAGAGGGAATTTATCTTAACGCCGTCTATCAGGTGGAATATAGTCATTTACCCCTGCTTCACCGCCATTAGCATACTTAAATAATCGTGAGCGTTGGTCGCAATAATCACCGCGTCCAATACCTTTCACATAATGGCTATTTAACATATGACCTTTTTTATCAGGAATCACAAAAATCGCACCTGATGTGTCATGGTAGTGTGCCAACACTCCCACTCGCGCAAAAAAATCTTTGCCGTTCGCAAAATGCTCTACATACGGCACACTATGGCCATGCTGCGCGCTTAACGCATGGTCAACATGCAAACTATCTGCTGCACCACCAATGCAATACACTTCCAATTTATGCGCGTGTAGGCGTAATGCAGGGTCTTTAAGAATTTTACGGACAATATAACTGGCAACAATCGTGCCTTGTGAATACGTTGTTAATACCACTTTTTCATGGCTAAGCAGCGCGTTTTTAACGATATTAAAAGCAGGACGTGACAATCGTCCATCTTTACGCAGGGTACGAGCGGTAATGGCGTTCCATAAATCACGTACCACGCCTGCGGTTGGCGAATGAATTAAATGAATCGGGCGTTGAAACGCGGCTGCCATTTCTCGTGTTTCTAATAAGGCCATCGCTGGACTAGTACAAATGCCGTTAATAAAAAACCATTTAGTCTGACGTTTTTCTTCTGGCCAGACATAATCAGTTGGCAATACCGCTAAAGTACCATAAGACACTGACTTACGTTGGGTAGGAACAATCATTTGTGCAAGAACAGACAAATAATCGACGTAACTAGGATAGCTGTTTGGTGATAATTCTGGGTGAGAGTCTTCTTCGGGTTGTAAAGGAAAGACAATCCACGGCAACTCAAGTGCATGAGTCAAGGCTAAACGCACGTCCCGCAACAAAGAGCGGCGACCACCCACTATACGCCGTGCTAATTTGCCGCCCTTTTGAAAACTATTATTAGGCGTTGGTACTAAGGCATTCAACGGTTGATATTGGCTCATTGATGAACACCCACGGCTTAATATGACAAAAGTCTAAGAATAGAACAAGCAACACCAAGAACAGCAAGGATATTGTCCAACAAGCAGTATCATTACAACACAATATGTACTTCTTCCACCCTAAACGGCATACAACAAAAACACTGCCATAAAGAGCATTGATAACAACAAAATTGCTAAAAATAGTACGTCTTCATGGCTGACTTCGCTTTCTGCAACATCAAACATCACTGCACCGCTCAACGCAAGCTGACTCGGCACAATGATATTGGGCATAGTTAAAGTAGAATCAGCAGCAGCGTGTTTTTTTATCGGCAAGGTACGACCCTGCTCGGCGGGCAAATCTTGTTTTTTTGACCAAACCGTTTTAATAATTGCACGTCGTTCTTTGCGCCACGCATCGTGGCTAACTTCGCCTTCTGACCAACTTTTTGCAACTTCTGCCAAACGCGCATTAGCTGCGGGATAATCATGTTTCATATTAAGACTCCTCCCCCTCCACCTTGATAACAATTAAGGTGACGTTATCTAGTGCTCCTTGCGCGAGGGCTTTTTCCATTAAGATACGAATCGATTGTTCGGGTGTTTCTTGTACTAAGTGAGCAGCAATCAGGTCTTCACTTAATTCATTATAGAAGCCATCACTACAAAGTATATACCAATCGCCAGCTTTAACCGTAAAAACCCGTACTTCAGGATATAGACTTTCAGAGCCGCCAACTGCGCGGGTAATCACATTTCGATGCGGATGATAGGCTGCTTGCTCTTGGGTAATCATCCCCGAGTCAATCATTTCTTGTACTGCCGAATGGTCATGTGAAATACGCGACAACGCGCCATCACGAAATAAATAAGCGCGTGAATCTCCTGCCCAAATACATGCGCCCATCGTATCTATAAAAAACAAACTGACAATGGTTGTGCCTAAAGTACGCCCACCCAAGGACTCTTGGCCATGCTTTCGCAACTGGTGATTAACTAATAACAGTTTATCTTCAATGGCATCAACAAAATCTGCAAGGTCAGGCGTTGCTTTAAGCTGCGCCATAGCGGTAATCACTTCTTGGCTAGCCACATCACCTGCGGCATGCCCACCCATGCCATCAGCAACCACCCACAAGCCAATATCAGGACGGGACAACATATTATCTTCGTTTATTTTACGCTTTGCGCCGACATCGGTCGCTTCGGCAGAAGTCCAAGTTAACAAAATGGCATTCTCTTTTTATATTTAGGACACTCTTTTTGGCTAAACAGCATACAAGATTTAGGCTTGATTGCAGTGCTGCTATTGGCTTTTCGAATGTTACGGGTGCCGTTAATGCAAATCCCTTAAGCATTCTTTGAGAGTTTTTGTCCCGTTTTAGGTTATTTTTAATGTATCCCTAGGCATACCTAGTTTATGACTTACGCAGTTATCACTAATTTTGCTGAGATGCGTAAGTTCTGAGTTGATACAGGCCATTTAGGGAGTCCAGCATTATTGTAAGGCTTACGCGTTTATTTTGGACAAATGCGTAAGTCCTTATGACTTAATAGTCTATAACATCTTGCAAAATGCCGACACTGTCAACCTTTGTTTGAACTGATTGCGCGATTTATGTCATCTTTTTAATAATTATTTCACTCTTTGTAATGCCCAGACACCCGCAACTAGGCTAATCACTATAGGTAAAGCAGCCGCTAATAACGGTGAAAAATCATAAACCAAACTCGCGTAACCCGAAAAGTCTTGGGCATAACGAAACAATAAACCAACCAAAATCCCCGAAATAATTCGTAACCCCATGGTTACGGAGCGTAAAGGCCCAAAAATAAACGAACAGGCCACCAAAACCATCGACAAAGTCGCTAATGGCGCAAAAACTTTTTTCCAAAACTCTAAAAAGTATTGTTTAGCAATTAAACCTTGTCCAGCCAAATACTCGGCATAACGATACAAATGTGTGGGGGCAAGATATTCGGGTGAAGAACTGACCAATTTTAAAAACTCAGGATTAAGCTCGCTCTGCCAAATACGTTGCGCTTGTTCGGACACTTGTACTTGACCATTGTGGGCAAACTGATAATGGCGAATTTGAGTCAATTGCCATTTATCTTGGGATTGATATACCCCTTGTTGCGCGACTTCTTTGGCTAATAAACGACCATTGTCGGCAAAATGATAAAAGGTAACCCCTTTTAATACACCATCTGTGCTGACATTGTGCATTTGCACGAGCGTATTATCTTGACGTTGCCAATATCCCCATAACTCGCCTGTGCTAAGCGCATGACCAAGTGCTTGGGTTTTATAATCTTGGGCTTTAGGTTGGCTAATAGGCACCACATATTCAGAAATAACTAAGCTAGTCACCACTAACAATATAGCAGGCTGCATCACCCATAACACAATACGCCATATACTTAGCCCAGCAGCACGCATGACGGTGAGTTCGGCATGATTTGCCAATAAACCCAAGCCAACAATACCGCCAATTAGGGCAGCAATTGACATCATTTCATACAAACGAAAGGGCAAACTTAATAAAACAAAATAAAGTGCTTGAGCGGCTTGATAATTACCTGCTAAATCCTCTAGCTCGCCCAAAAAAGAAAATACCAAGTCCAAACCTAACAATAAAAATAACACTATCAACATTGCTGATAACACAACTTTGCCCACATAACGTGCTAATAAAGTCATGTTATTTGTCCTTGTCGTTGTTGCCATGCTTGATAACGTAGCTTTAGTTCATCCCACGATACTAATACCACTGCCAATATAAAATAGCTCAGATGTACTGCCCACAAACTCAAAGCTGATAATTTAGCCTTTTCAATTTTGTTGCGTGTGGCACCAATCAATACCACTAAGCTGATATATAACAAAATTGCGGGTAATAATTTAAGATAACGTCCTTGACGGGGATTTACTTTGGATAAAGCAATCGCCAATAACAATGCAACTGGTGCAAGTAAAGGCATAGAACAACGCCACAACCACTCTCCCAATGCCACTACATCACCCGCCTGTAAACGCTGATAGATTTGTGGGCTGCTAAACGCTCGAATGCGCGTGATTTCCTTTTCTTCATTTTGTAACTGCACTCGCATCTGATAACTTTTAAAATCTAGGCGGTTATAAGCGACTTGATTGGCCTGAAACTCATAACGATGGCCTTGTTCTAATTGTAAATAATTGATGCCTGTTGCAGTGTCAAAACGGCGTGTCACTCGTTGGGCATGCAATAACACTTGCTGCATCGTGCCATCGTTTTTGGCTTTTTGACTATATAAGGTCACATCTAATAACTGACTTTTATCTTCCGATAATGCGCGTGCATAAAGCATATTATTATCTAAACGCTGAAACTCTCCCGCCTTTATCATGTCAAAGGTATTACGACTAGCTTGTTGATTAAACACTTTTTCGTAAAGAAAATTACCTTTAGGAGTCAAGTAAAAGCTAAACAGCGCAATTAATAACGTGATAGACAAGGCAACAGGCAACACCGCGATAATCAATTGCCAACGACTCACACCACTGCTACTTAACACCGCCATTTCATTGTCGATATACAAACGGCCAAACACCAACAGCACAGCAATAAAAAAGGATAACGGAATAATTAACTCTAAAAAACCCGGTAAACGATACAATAATACCGCCGATAATAAACTCACATCCAAACGGCCATCGGCAGCCATACCAAAAAACTTAATGACCCGTCCACCCATTAAAATAAGCGTTAATAAACTGGTGACGGCAAATGTGGTGAGCAACAATTGCTTGGTTAAATAGCTGCGAATAATCACAATTTTGCCACCTTATAGGCTGTTAAATAGCTAACGAATGGGTAAACTACAACCATATTCAATATTCTAAGACTTATGTACTAAATCCAAACTTAACATTGCGAGAGGTTTTAATGGAATTTGCATTGCTGCCTACGGTCAACGCCGCTTTAGTCACTGCTGACACCCTGATTATTGCGCTAACTTCTGATGGTTTAACCGCAACAGGTCGTTATTTAGACGAAGCCAGCTCGGGTGCGTTGTCCGCTACCGTCAAAGCCGCCAATTTTGAAGCAAAACTAGGCCAAACGCTATCGTTGTATCAATTAAACTCTGTGTCCTGTTCGACTATTTTAGTGGTTGGTGCAGGAGACAGCAAAGAATTAACAGGTCGCGCCTTACAAAAGTTAGTGGCGAGTGCTTACAAAGCGATTGGTAACAAAGCGCAAACCGTATATAGCTTTTTAAGTGAATTAACCATTACTGATCGCATTCCCACTCAAGTATTAACAGATATTGTTCGTGCCAACCGTGAAGCCAGTTATCGTTTTGACAACTTTAAAAGCAAAAAAACCACAGACACCAACCTAACCATGACTTTTGTCGTTGGCCAAGATTTAGCCAACTCTGCTGGTCAAGCGGCATTGACATGGGGCGATGCTCTAGGGATTGGTTTAAATTATGCGCGTGACTTGGGCAATTTGCCGCCTAATGTTTGTCATCCCAGTTATTTGGCCGAACAAGCACAGACTTTGGCCAAAGGCCAACGTAAACTCAGCGTTGAAGTATTGAACGAAAAAGACCTCGAAAAATTGGGCATGGGTGCATTTTTAGCAGTAGCTAAAGGCTCAGAACAAGAAGGCAAGCTGATTAGCATGAGCTATCAAGGTGGCAAAAAAGGTGATAAACCAATTGTTTTGGTAGGTAAAGGCATTACCTTTGATACAGGTGGGATTTCGATTAAGCCTGCGGCGGCAATGGACGAAATGAAGTTTGACATGTGTGGTGCGGCTTCTGTCTTTGGTGTGATAAAAGCCTTAATCGCTGCCAAATTACCCATCAATGTGGTGGGTGTGGTGGCGGCGGCTGAAAATATGCCGTCGGGCAAAGCGACTCGCCCAGGTGATATTGTCACCACGATGTCGGGGCAAACCGTAGAAATTTTAAATACCGATGCCGAAGGTCGCTTGGTATTGTGTGATGCTTTAACCTATGTCAAAAAATATGACCCTGCGGTAGTGATTGATATTGCCACCTTAACGGGTGCGTGTGTGGTCGCTTTGGGTAAAGTGGTGTCGGGTTTATTTAGTCCCGATGACAATTTGGCCAATGACTTATTACAGGCAGGCCAGCAAAGTAATGATCGCGCTTGGCGGATGCCTGTTTGGCAGGATTATCAAGAACTTTTAGATTCCCCATTTGCCGATATGGGTAACATTGGTGGGCCTAATGGTGGTGCGATTACTGCCGCTTGTTTTTTGGCACGTTTTACCAAAGACTATACATGGGCGCATTTAGATATTGCAGGTACAGCATGGCATAGTGGCGCACAAAAAGGTGCAACAGGTCGTCCTGTTCCTTTGCTCATGGAGTATTTAAACAACCGTGTTGCGCGTTGATTTTTACCTGTTATCACAAGCGACAGCCGATGCGCGTTGGTTGGCTACTTGCCGTTTAAGCCAAAAGGTTTTACAAACGGGTCAACGGCTGTTTATTCAGGCCGAAAATGAGGCAGACGCGCAAAGCTGTGACGAATGGTTATGGACATTTAAAGCCGAAAGCTTTTTGCCTCACCATCGTTTAGGTGATGGGATTTTTATTGATGCGCCAATTTTAATTGGCTTAACCACCCCTGCACAGGCCGATGGGGTATTGCTCAATTTAAGTACCCGCCAACCCAAGGGACTGGCACAATTTAGTCGCGTACTCGAAGTCATTAGCAACGAAGAAGTACATAAACAACAAGGACGTTTACGCTGGCGATATTATCAGCAACAAGGCTTTATTTTAGAAAAACATGATTTGTGAGCGTTATTATGGCGGTTGAACTAGGCAATCATTTTCCTCAGCGTTGGCAATACGCACCTCTCGAACTACGCCAAAAAATTTTTGACGAGTTGCAAGATATTTGTCGCTCATTAGGTGGTATAGGTATGGAACGGGTGATTGCCAGCCCTGTCAAAATACGGCCAATCGCTGCCCCTGCTCGCCCTGCAATGACCACTTTGCCGCCTTCTGCACTTGAGCAAGAACTTAAAAAACGCTTTTTACAAAATGCCGATGATTTAATTGAGCAACATTTGGATAAAGTGCGTGAAGACTTACGCAAATGGTTACACGGTGAAATGAATCAATTGTTAAGTGATAGCCTCAAAAAACACAACTAATAAATATAGGAAACCTTCCTTTGCTAAACCTTGATACGGTTTTTTGCTTGCGTCTGTGGTTATTATTAAGCAGTTTATTCATCTTCAACAATAATACTTCTGCGGCAGTGGACGAAAACACTGCCCGTCAAGCGGGTGCAACGGCGGTTAAAGCGGTTATTCCTCGCAAAATAGATTACAAAAAACTGAATTTTTCGCTGATGCCTTTTGGTGTCAAAGTGAATGACATTACTTTTTCTGAAAATGAACGCTTTGCCAAACATCCGCTTCGTGACTGGCCGTTTTTTGCTCGTGCTGATGAAGTCAGTTTAACTGCCGAATTACTGCCCTTATTGATTGGCCGTATTACCATTACCGACTTACAAGTTAATAAATTTAATGCCAACATTTTGGTTGATCGCGATTACAGCATCAATGTTGATGACTTACGGCAACAAAAACGCGGTCCGTTAATGAATTGGCTAAGGGTAAAACAATTTCATGCACGAAATGGTATGGTAAATGTGGTCGATGCCAGTGCGGTGCGCGGCCCTGCTCGTTTAGTATTTGATGATATTGATGTGCGTTTTACAGGCTTTAGCGTCAAAGAAAAATTTAACATCGACATTGGACTACGCACGCCTAGCTCCAAAACCCGCAATGTCAGTTTACGTGGCATAGCAGGGCCTTTAAATATGGATCGCAGTGAGCGTATGCCGCTTGATGGTATTTTTACGGTTGATAAAGCCCCGATTATGCCCTTCTCTGCTTATATTCCTCACGGCCTCACCGCATATCCCGAAAGTGGCTTTGCCTCCATGAAATTACAGCTTAAAGGCAATGCGTGGGACGGTATGACCTCTAAAGGTGGCGTACAAATTGATGATTTGGTGTTAGCTGCACCTGATGGTAAACAACGAGGCAAAGCCTTTACTATGGGCTTGGATATTGGTCGTAATATTTTTAGCCTTAAAAATAATAGTTTACAAATCAATGAAATGGCGATGTTTTTAGATGGCAATCGGATGACTATTAATGGCATCGTGCGTGGTATTCCACGCAAACCGATGATGGATGTCAACATTAAAGCCACCAATCTTGAACCAACGACAATGGAAGCTATTTATCCTTTTGTACGTGCCTACTATCCCAAAGGTTTAAGCTATGCAGGCACAACATCGGTCAATATTCATGCTCAAGGTGATGTCAGTGGGCTACAAGCAACAGGCGTTTTAGACTCTAGCAATATGGCGGTACGTTTACCCGAAGTATTTGAAAAAAAGGCAGGCTCTACATTAAATGTTGATTTTAAAGCTGATTTAGTGCCGTCAAAATTTACGATTAAAGCCAAAGCAAATGTCTTAGCTAAAGAAATGACTATGCTCAATGCGCGTTTATTTAAAGAGGGCTTACGTGAGGTATTAGGCAAACGTATTACGACACGGCAATTAGATTTTCTTTTAAAAGAGAGTCAAAGCCTCACAATTGGCCAAGCCGAAGGCGTGATGAATTATGAAAATAATTTTATTCGTTTAGAAAATATGAATTTGACACAATTAAGCGATGCTGAGGGTTATGTGACTGATGCGATTGTAAACGGTACGCTAGATATTAACAAGCTGTTGGTGAATTGGTCGGTTAATGCGCGTTTATCTAAAGACCGCTCACAAAAATTGCTTAAATTATCTCCTAGCTTGGCAACACTGATAGATGCTGAGGGACGACTGGTATTTGATTTTAAAGTGACAGGTGCTTTGGATAAAGAGTTAAAGGTTTCTTTGAATTAGATAATTTATGTTTTTTAATCTCCGTGTGTAATAGTTTAATAAAACAGGCTACAAACTTACGCCTTGTCTATGCTGTCTTTTCATACTATTATGTACGGAGAATTTCCGTACAAATAGGAATTAACATGACAACCGCACGTTTAGATTTTCGCATTGATGATGCGATTAAATTAAAAGCCGAAAAAGCAGCCTCTTTACTTGGCCTCAAAAGTCTAACCGAATATGTCGTCAAACTCATGGACGAAGACGCCTCTAAAGTGATTGCTGAACATGAAAGCATCGCCTTAAAAGACGATATTTTTACGCAATTTATAGCAGCCTGTGACCAAGCCAAAAAACCCAATGATGCACTAAAAGCAGCCTTGCAATTAAGTCGTCTGCAAGGCTTTAATAATGCTCGCTAAACAATTTGTTGATTTAGATAAAGCGCATCACGACAGAGACTCTTTTGATTGTGGTGAGCCTGAACTCAATACCTTTATACGCCAGTTTGCAGCCAAACATATGCAAGCAGGTATTAGCCGCACAATGGTACTCCCCTCTCACCAAAAACTGGCCAATGGCAAATACCCTATTTGCGCTTTTTATACCGTTGCCCCCAGTGCTATCCGTCGTCAAACTTTGCCGCCTCATTTAGCCAAAAAGCTCCCACATTACCCTGTCCCTGTGTTTTTATTGGCACAACTTGCCGTAAGCCTCGATTATCAAGGGCAAGGTTTAGGCAAAATCACCCTAATACAGTCCTTAGAATATTTATGGCGCGTAAACCAATATTTAACCGCTTATGCTGTGGTGGTTGATTGCCTTAACGAATCCGCCAAAAAATTTTATCAGCTATTTGGTTTTGAGCTATTAGACGAAGACAACTCAAAAACTCGGCTATTTTTACCCATGAAAACCATCGAACAATTATTTAACACCTGAGTACACCCGTTGACGCTTTGTTGGTACACGCCAAAATCTGCTACTATTAACCCCAAATTTTTCTAGCTTTAGTTACGGTAATTTTTATGACGCTCGATGCAACTTTTAACGCCAAAGACAGCGAAAGTCGTTGGTATCAACAGTGGGAAAAAAACGGTTATTTTGCCCCCTCAGGTAACGGCACACCTTATTGCATTATGATTCCGCCACCGAATGTGACAGGCTCGTTGCACATGGGACACGGTTTTAACAATACGATTATGGATAGTTTGGTACGTTATCACCGCATGAAAGGTCATAACACCTTATGGCAAGTGGGTACAGACCACGCAGGGATTGCCACACAAATGGTGGTTGAGCGTCAATTGGCAGCACAAAATATCAGTCGTCACGATTTAGGCCGCGATAAGTTTTTGGATAAAGTGTGGGACTGGAAAGAACAGTCAGGCGGCACAATTACCCGTCAAATTCGCCGTTTAGGTTCGTCTGTCGATTGGAGTCGTGAACGCTTTACCATGGATGATGGTTTATCCGAAGCCGTTAAAGAAGCCTTTGTCCGTTTGTATCAAGATGGTTTGATTTATCGTGGCAAACGTTTGGTCAACTGGGATCCAAAATTACATACCGCCATTTCTGACTTAGAAGTTTTAAGCGAAGAAGAAAACGGCTCGTTGTGGCATTTTAAATACTTTTTAGAAGATGGCAGCAGCCATTTAGTGGTCGCCACCACACGCCCCGAAACCTTGTTAGGCGATACGGCTGTTGCGGTTCATCCCGAAGACGAACGTTATAAGCATTTGATTGGTAAAAACATTCGTTTGCCCATTACAGGTCGTTTAGTGCCGATTGTGGGCGATACTTATGTCGATAAAGATTTTGGGACAGGTTGCGTAAAAATCACGCCTGCTCATGACTTTAATGACTTTCAACTAGGTAAACGTCACGACCTACCACTCATCAACATTTTTGATAAAAACGCACAAGTATTAGCACAGTTTGAAGTGATGGCCGCAGGGTCATTTGCTGATTTAGGCAGCGAAGCAGCTCCTAGCGAATATGCAGGTTTAGAGCGTTTTGTAGCCCGTAAAAAGTTGGTTAAGGAAGCTGAGGAGAATGGCTGGTTAGACAAAATCGAACCGTACAAACTCAAAGCTCCGCGTGGTGACCGTTCGGGTGTGATTGTTGAGCCGTGGTTGACCGACCAATGGTATGTTTCTGCTAAAGAATTAGCCAAACCTGCCATTGAAGCCGTTGAAGATGGTCGCGTTAAGTTTGTGCCTGAGCAATACCAAAATATGTATTTTGCGTGGATGCGTGACATTCAAGATTGGTGTATTTCAAGGCAATTATGGTGGGGACATCGTATTCCTGCATGGTATGACGAAGCAGGTAATGTGTATGTTGGTCGTGATGAAACCGAAGTTCGTGAACAGTACAAACTGGATGAAAACCTCGCCTTACGTCAAGATGAAGACGTACTCGACACATGGTTCTCCTCTGCCCTGTGGACATTTTCTACGTTAGGCTGGCCAAAACAAACGCCCGAATTAGCAACTTTTCACCCAACGGATGTATTGGTGACGGGTTTTGACATTATCTTCTTCTGGGTAGCACGGATGATGATGATGACCATGCACTTTATGAAAAATGAAGATGGCAGCCCACAAA
>Ga0209599_10000558_pt1 | contig 23317 bp, 18 predicted proteins | sample Shrwel_input2_FT_FD_187534 | JGI IMG/M metagenome (GOLD analysis project Ga0209599, IMG submission 187534) | Subsurface microbial communities from deep shales in Ohio, USA - Utica-3 well 1 S input2 FT (SPAdes) (version 2) ... | reverse complement strand
CTTTTACCGTATCTTTTTCTCCTAAGGAAGTCAGGTCGATTAAGGCGCCCAATTTTACATCAGCAAAACACATTTCCAATAAAGTCGTAATCAAACCACCACTTCCGATATCGTGCCCTGCTTTAATTTTACGGTCTTTGATTAAATCCTGCAACACATTGAATGCCGATTTAAAATAAGCCGCATTTTTAATTGTTGGAACTTCATTACCGATTTTGTTTATAACCTGTGCAAAAGAAGAACCTCCCAATTTAAAGTTATCTTGAGATAAGTTAATGTAGTAGATGTTTCCACCGTTTCTCTGAAGAACCGGTTCCACCACTTTAGTAATGTTCGAACAGTTTCCGGCTGCCGAAATAATAACCGTTCCCGGTGCAATCACTTCGTCATTCGGATATTTTTGTTTCATCGATAATGAATCTTTTCCGGTTGGAATGTTGATTCCCAATTCGATAGCGAAATCCGAACAGCCTTTTACCGCTTCGTATAATCTTGCGTCTTCACCTTCGTTTTTACAAGCCCACATCCAGTTGGCAGAAAGCGAAACTGATTGCAAGTTGTCTTTTAACGGCGCCCAAACCAAGTTTGATAATGCTTCCCCGATAGCCGTTCTTGAACCGGCCACAGGGTCTACCAACGCAGCAATAGGCGAGTGGCCAATCGTAGTAGCGATTCCTTCTTTTCCTTTGAAATCTAAGGCCATAACCCCAACGTTGTTCAACGGTAATTGTAATGGTCCGGCACATTGTTGTTTGGCAACGCGTCCGCCCACGCAACGGTCTACTTTGTTGGTTAACCAGTCTTTACAAGCTACCGCTTCCAATTGTAATACCTGGTTTAAGTAAGTTGGAATGTCTGAAGTGGTATAGTCTAAATCGGAATAATTTGTCGCAATTGTTGTATCGGTCATGATGGTTTTCGGAGAACTTCCGAAGAAATCTTCCAAAGCATAATCCATTGGTTTTGCACCCGTAGATTTCGATTCGAAGGTAAAACGGTGGTCTGCCGTCACATCGCCTACCTGATACATTGGCGAACGCTCACGGTCTGCAATTTTCTGAAGAATTTCAATGTTTTCTTCCCCAATAACCAATCCCATTCGTTCCTGTGATTCGTTACCGATGATTTCTTTAGCCGAAAGGGTAGGATCACCCACAGGTAATTTATCCAAATCGATTAAACCACCTGTTTCTTCCACTAATTCCGAAAGACAGTTCAAATGTCCACCGGCACCGTGATCGTGAATCGAAACAATTGGATTGTTATCGCTTTCCACCAAACCACGAATGGCATTAGCAGCACGTTTTTGCATTTCCGGATTCGAACGTTGAATCGCGTTCAATTCGATTCCTGAACCGAAAGCACCGGTATCTGCAGAAGAAACCGCAGCACCACCCATTCCGATTCTATAATTTTCGCCACCAAGAATTACGATTTTATCGCCTTCCTGTGGTTTCTTTTTGATGGCTTGGTCTAATTTTCCGTACCCGATTCCGCCCGCTTGCATGATTACTTTGTCGTAACCGATTTTACGTTTGTTTTCTTCGTGTTCGAATGTTAAAATAGAACCTGTAATTAGTGGCTGACCAAATTTATTTCCAAAATCTGATGCTCCGTTTGATGCTTTGATTAGGATGTCCATTGGGGTTTGGTACAACCAAGGTCTTGCATTCATAGCTTCTTCCCAAGGACGGTTTTCTTCCAATCTTGAGTAAGAAGTCATATACACTGCTGTTCCGGCTAATGGTAATGAACCTTGTCCGCCTGCTAAACGGTCACGGATTTCTCCTCCTGAACCTGTTGCGGCTCCGCTGAAAGGTTCCACCGTTGTAGGGAAGTTGTGTGTTTCTGCTTTTAGGGAAAGCACCGAATCAAATTCTTTTTCTTCGTAAAAATCAGGTTTGTCAGCACTTTTTGGTGCAAATTGCGTCACTTTTGGTCCTTTAACGAAGGCAACATTGTCTTTATAAGCAGAAACAATATCGTTTGGATTTGTCTCTGATGTTTTCTTGATTAATTTGAAAAGGGAGGTCGGTTTTTCTTCACCATCCACCACAAAAGTTCCGTTGAAGATTTTGTGACGACAGTGTTCCGAATTGGCCTGAGAGAAAGCGAAAACCTCAGAATCAGTTAGTTTTCTTCCGATTTTAATTGCTAAGTTGTTCAGATATTCAACTTCATCGTCACTTAAAGCCAAACCTTCTTGTTTGTTGTATGCAGCGATATCTTCAATGTCCAAAATAGCTTCTGGTTGTATGTTGATAGTGAAAATATCTTGGTTCAATTCGGGATATTTTTGAGAAATCATTGGGTCAAACGCAGTGAAATCGGAAGTTGATTTTTCAAATTCTTCAATGCGGATGATTCCTGAAATGCCCATATTCTGAGTGATTTCAACAGCATTGGTACTCCAAGGGGTTACCATAGCGGCACGGGGTCCAACAAAAAAATCCGCAAGTACGGATTTTTCTATTTTATGTGCGTTGCCAAAAAGCCAATTTAATTTAGTGATGTCTTCTGATGAAATCTCGTTTTGCGTTTGTACGGCAAAAACGGTATTGGTTGAGTTACCAAAAAAATGAATCATTGTTATTGTGTTGTTGTTTTGTGTTGCAAATTTAGTATTAAAAAAATAAAGCGGCAATTTTGCCGCTTTATTTTTAGTTAATAATTACTTTTTGGGTAATTGTTTTGGAATCCTTAGTTAGTTTAACAAAGTAAATTCCTTGTTCCAGATTGGATATCAAAATGGAAGTATTAGTGGTATTTGATTTTTCGAAGACTTTTTTGCCCACAACCGAGTAGATTTCGATTGAATAACTACCATTGTTATTGAAATCAATGGTGAATTTTCCATTAGATGGATTAGGATAGATTTTGAATGTACCTTCATTCGTCATGTCTTGACTTACTTTATTTCCAATTCCTGAACAGGCATCTGTGCCATAAACATCCCAGTCGGTAGTTTTATTGAAAGTCGTTTTTGGAACCGATACGGCTGTTTTTCTTCTCAAGGTTTCATCGATTGAAAAATCAGCAGTTCCTCCATTGAAAGTTCCGATAATATCAATTAAAACACCATTTTTAAACAATCCTAAGGCATCATTCCCATTAAATGCTAATTCCGTTGCCGATGTTGAAATATTAGCCGTTGTTGTTGAATAGCAAGTTGATGAAATTAGGCTGTTTACAATCACATATTTACCATTGTTAGCTAAAGTACCTGATAGTGTTAAACCAGCACTCCAAGAGCCAGCACCATTAGTTTGTTTTTTAATACTGTAAGCTGAAAGAGCGATAGACGCACCAGTAGCATTCGTAATTTCAATGGCTTTATTGTTAGAAGAACCTTCTAAATATTCTGATAAATATAAATCAGTAATTGTAGGAGCTGCGGCACTAGTTGTCACATTTAAAGCGGTGCTTAGTGCAGAGATATTTCCTGCGGCATCTTTTGCTTTAATCGTTAATGAGTATGATGTTGATGCGGTTAACCCGGTTATTGAAGCAGAAGTTGCTGTAACTGAAGTTTTCAAAGTTCCGTTTTGGTAGACATCATAACCTGTCACTCCAACGTTGTCTGTACAAGCTGTCCAAGAAAGCGTAAGACTTGTTGATGATATACTTGAAGCATTCAACCCTGTTGGAGTTGATGGAGCGGTAGTATCTGCTGCCGCAGCTGTTGTTATGTTGGTTGCTGTACTTGAAGCCGAAACATTCCCAGCCGCATCTTTCGCTTTTACAGTAAATGAATAAGAAGTTGAAGCTGTTAATCCAGTTATAGAAGCAGTAGTTCCGGTAACAGAAGTTTTTAAAGTTCCGTTTTGGTACACATTATAACCTGTAACTCCAATATTGTCAGTTGAAGCAGCCCAAGATAAGGAACAACTCGTGGCGGTAATGTTAGAACTAACCAAATTTGTTGGAGCAGTAGGAGCAGTTGTATCTGCGACATTGCCCCAAACCATATTTACATATTCAGGATGGTCAATATATGGATTACGATTGCCTTGGCGTGCATAAATGGCATTGTTACGAGCAATTTCACGAGCACTTACCGGATCGGCAGAATGCCAGGCCAATAACATGTCTCTAAAAGCAGTGGTAAATACCTGATTGCTAGTACGGTTAAACATACTGTAAGTATAGCCTGCCACAGTATTTTCATAACGGGTAGCAAAATAAAAATACATACGCGCAATGTCACCTTTGAAAGCAGGGTTAGGTTCAAAAACTGTCCCAGAGTAACCTGATACTGCGCTGCTACCTAATTTACTACCATTTTGTGAGGTCCAAGTAGCTGAAGCTACATTTCCGTGGGGATAATCAGCACGCATTCCGTTTACTTTCCCGTCGGTAGGAGGTATGAAGTGGGCATCGGAAACCATTGGAGCAGCAGAATTAAAAACAGATTGCGGAATCATGTGCTCACGATTATAACAATCGCCTTCTGAAGCATAGGTTCCGCATTGATCAGTACTATAAGTATAATTGTAAGGGTCGTTACCGGATTGATTTTCGGAATACAAATCGAAGATGGTATTGTCATTTTCATTTTGGTTGTCTCTGTCAGAAGTAGAATAAGTGGTCCATAAACCAGCATAACCTCTGTCAGTATGGCCTTTTATTTTATTGTACAATTGTGTTTTAAGGGTATAACCTGTTCCGGTGGCTGTGCTGTAATACCCGGTTGGGATTTGAGCAAATGAAATGAAGGAAAAAAATAAAAAAAATAGTAATAGTCTTGCTTTCATGTAGTTGGTTTTGTGTTTTTGTTTGTTGTGGTTAAAAGTAAAAATAAAAAAAGCGGCTAAGTAGCCGCTTTTCAATTAGTTAATAACAATTTTCTTAACAATTGACTTGGAGTCTTTTGTAATCTTTATCAGGTAAACCCCTTGTTGAAGATGATTGATTTCAATATTTTTCTTATTGTTTTCTTGTAATGTTAAAACTTTTTGGCCTATTACAGATAAAATTTCAATTGCATAATTTCCGTAATCCTGAAAATCAATATTGAATTTTCCGTTGGATGGATTTGGGTAGATTCTAAAATTATTTTCCGTAAAAGTATCAGTGTCCAATGTGGTATCACCTAAACCACCACAAGTATCCACTGGAAAAACAGTCCACTCTCCAGCTTTATTAAAAATAGTTGTTGGGGATGTAACTGTTGAGTTTCTTCTTAAAGTTTGATTGGCTGCAAAATCTGCTGTTCCACCATTATAAACACCAATTATATCAATTAAAACATCATTTTTATATAAACCTACTGGATCATTACCACTAAACGCTACGGCTTCTGCAGTGGTTGATATATTTGCATTAGCTGGAGTATAGCAAGAAGTGGCAGTACTTGAATTTACAATAACCATAACGGAGTTATTAGATAAGCTACTAATATTTCCAGAATTTAATGCTAATGCCGCTCCCCAAGTAGTTCCGCCATTCAAATTTCTTTTCAATGTATAAATTGATAAATCAACAGAGGCTCCTGTTAGGTTTATAATTTCTAAAGCTTTATTATTACTTGTTCCCTCCACATATTCAGAAAAGAATAAATCAGTGGCGGTTCCGGTTCCTCCGGCTGTTGTAGTTCCGTTTACATTATTACTTACAGGAGAAGGATTTCCTTGACAGTCTTTAGCAATCACATAGAAATTATAAGAAGTAGAAGCAGTTAATCCGGTTATAGTATATGTTGTATTTCCAGTTGTTGCAGTATTCACACCATTTACATAAACATCATAACCAGCTACACCAGTATTGTCAGTAGCGGCTGTCCAGCTTAATGATACTGAATTTGAAGTTGTGCCAGTGACGATTAAACCAGAAGCAGCAGTTGGAGCAATAACATCGGCAGGACATCCCCAAACCAAATCAACATATTCAGGGTGATCTATATACGGGTTTCTATTTCCCTGACGGGCATATATTGCGTTATTACGATCGATTTCGCGTTGACTAACACCATCTTGGGCGTGCCAAGCCAAAAGTATTGATTTAAAGGTGTTTGTGAAAACTTGATTGGATGTATGATTAAACATGTCATAGTTATATCCTGCAACTACATTTTCATAACGAGTAGCAAAATATAAATACATTCTTGCAATATCTCCTTTAAATTCATCTATCGGTTCAAAAACGACACCGGTATAACCTGCAGAATAACCTGTATTTAATCCATTACCCAATTTTGAACCATTTTGTGTGGGATTACTTATTGTAGCTGGGGGATTATCTAAAGTTCCAACCATTCCATGGGGATAATTACTTCTATAGCCATTCACTTTTCCATCAGTTGGAGGAATATGATGTGCGTCAGAGACCATTGGTGGGGCTTCATTAAAAACGGATTGAGGAACTATATGTTCTCTATTGTAACAATCACCTTCTATTAAATAACTTCCACATCTTTGGGTAGAACCTAATGAATAATTATAAGGATCTGATGATGAAGGTCTTTCAGAGTACATGTCTAAAACAGTACCATCATTTTCATAATAGTTATCTTTATCTGATGTTTGATAAGTATCATATAAACCATCATAACCTCTGTCGGTATGACCTTTAATGATATTGTATAATTGTGTTTTAAGAACATAACCAGTTCCCGTAGCAGTATTATAATACCCTGCTGGTATTTGAGCAAACACCATACAAGACAACAGTAAGGTGAAAAGAGTAATTTTTTGTTTCATAAGGACTTAGTTTAATATTAATTATAAATTTGGGGCGGTAAATATAATATATTAAATTGATAATTATAGTTTTTATTTAGTCTATAATTACTTGCGTTCCAATAAGGCCATGTAAAATCCGTCAAATCCTGACTCAGAAGCCAATACTTTTACATCCTTAATAAAGGTAAAGTTTTTTCCTGACTCAGTTTTTAAAAATTTGTTAATTTGTTCCTGATTTTCAGAAGGTAAGATCGAACAAGTAGCGTAAACTAACTTTCCGCCTGGTTTCACAATTTTAGAATAATTTTCTAAAACTTCGGCTTGTACTTTTCGGATGTTATCGATAAACTCGGGTTGCAGTTTCCATTTGCTGTCTGGGTTTCTTTTTAAAACGCCTAATCCACTACAAGGAGCGTCAATTAAAACCCTGTCGGCTTTTTCATGAAGCTTTTTTATCACTTTTGTCGAGTCGATGATTCGGTATTCAATATTGAAAGCTCCGTTACGTTTGGCTCTTAATTTCAACTGTTTTAATTTGCTTTCGTACAAATCCATGGCAATTAGCTGTCCTTTATTTTCCATTAAAGAAGCCATATGTAAGGTTTTTCCACCAGCCCCTGCACAAGTATCTACAACACGCATGCCTGGTTTTACATCTAAGAAATGTGCCACTAACTGAGAAGAAGCATCTTGTACTTCAAACATACCTTCTTTAAAGGCATCAGTCAAAAATACATTAGCTCTTTCTTTCAAAACTAAAGCTTCTGGCTGGTCTTTTAGGATTTCTGTTTCAATATTTAAATCCATTAAAATACTGCGAAGTTTTTCGCGAGTCGTTTTAAGGGTATTCGTTCTTAAAATTACTTTGGCTTGTTGGTTTTGAGCGGCTAATTCGGTTGCCCAAAGTTTTTCGCCTAATTCTTTCACGCCCAATTCGTCCATCCAATCCGGAATAGATTCTTTGATGGCTCTGGTTTTTGATAATTCATCAAAACGTCCCTTAATTTTGCGTACTGGGGTGCCTTCCAATTGTCTCCAATCCGGAATGGTATACCCGCGTAAAACCGCCCAAGCCGCAAACATTCTCCATAGATTATCACGGTCAAAAGGTTCTCTAACTTCCGCAATTTCAGCATATAAACGTTTCCAACGCACAATTTCATAGATGGTTTCGGCTACAAATTTACGGTCGGAACTTCCCCAACGTTTGTCTTTTTTTAAGGCACGAGCTACTACTTTATCAGCATATTCTCCTTCGTTAAAAATGGCATTTAAAGAATCTATTGTGGTGTAAACCAGGTTTCTATGTAATCGCATGTTTGAAAAATTAAGCGTGCAAAGGTAGTATAAAAAGTTAGAAGTAAGAAACAGGAGATAAGAAGTTTGAAATAAATTTTAGGATACTTTTTAGTTTTTAAATTTATCAGTACTTTCGTGGTCTGAAAATACGAAATTATTATAGTATGAAATACGATATTATTGTTTTAGGAAGTGGTCCTGGTGGATATGTTACGGCTATTAGAGCATCACAATTGGGTTTTAAAGTGGCAGTTATTGAAAAAGAAAATTTGGGTGGTGTTTGTTTAAATTGGGGATGTATCCCAACAAAAGCCTTATTAAAATCAGCTCAGGTTTTTGAATATTTAAAACATGCGTCAGATTATGGACTTTCTGTTACCGGATTTGATAAAGATTTTTCGGCCGTAGTAGCTCGCTCTAGAGGTGTCGCAGACGGAATGAGCAAAGGAGTTCAGTTCCTAATGAAAAAAAATAAAATTGATGTTATAGAAGGTTTTGGTAAATTAAAACCAGGTAAAAAAGTAGACGTTACGGCTGCCGACGGTAAAGTGACCGAATACAGTGCTGATCATATTATCATTGCTACTGGTGCTCGTTCTCGAGAATTGCCAAATTTGCCACAAGATGGAAAAAAAATCATTGGATACCGCCAAGCCATGACTTTAGCCGAGCAACCAAAATCGATGATTGTTGTAGGTTCTGGAGCGATAGGAGTGGAGTTTGCTAGTTTTTACAACGCGATGGGAACTAAAGTGACTATCGTTGAGTTTATGCCAAATATCGTTCCAGTAGAAGATGAAGATATTTCGAAACAAATGGAACGTTCCTTAAAGAAATCTGGTATCGAAATCATGACCAATTCTTCTGTTGAAAAAGTAGATATTTCTGGTAAAGGAGTTAAAGCGACTGTAAAAACAGCTAAAGGAGAAGAGATATTAGAAGCTGATATCTTACTTTCTGCCGTTGGTATCAAAACCAATATCGAAGGAATTGGACTTGAAGAAGTAGGTATTGCTACCGATAGAGATAAAATTTTAGTAAATGCTTACAACCAAACAAATGTTCCTGGTTATTATGCCATTGGAGATGTGACACCAGGTCAAGCATTGGCACACGTGGCTTCTGCGGAAGGAATTAACTGTGTGGAAAAAATTGCAGGACAGCATGTAGAACCAATCGATTACGGAAATGTTCCTGGTTGTACGTATGCGACTCCAGAAATTGCTTCGGTTGGTTTGACAGAAAAGCAAGCCAAAGAAAAAGGATATGAAATTAAAGTAGGTAAATTTCCGTTTACAGCATCTGGAAAAGCAAAAGCCGCTGGTACACCAGATGGTTTTGTAAAAGTTATTTTTGATGCGAAATACGGCGAATGGTTAGGTTGCCACATGATTGGTGCCGGAGTAACCGATATGATTGCCGAGGCGGTTGTGGCTCGTAAATTGGAAACAACAGGCCATGAAATTTTGAAAGCAATTCACCCGCACCCAACCATGAGTGAAGCGGTGATGGAAGCAGTAGCAGATGCTTATGGTGAAGTAATTCACCTTTAATTTGAAATATAAAGAACAAGAATTTTAAGTTCTTTTTTATAAATCCGTTTTGTAAAAGCAAAGCGGATTTTTTTATGGCATTGAAAAACATTTATTTATGGAACTTGGTGCGTAAAAATAACAAGAATAATCGTATATTCGAGTATCCATTTAGATTGTAAAATGAACAGAAGATCAAGTTATGAATAGTATTTACGCCATAATTGAATTTTTTAAAGCTTTTTTACTTGAAATTGGCGAACTCTCTTATTTTGCTGCGCGGTTTTTTAAAGAAGTCTTTAATCGTCCCTTTGAGTTTAAAGAATTTTTGAGACAGTGTTTTAACATGGGTAATCGTTCTTTGTTACTGGTATCTGTTACCGGATTTATTATTGGTTTGGTTTTTACGTTACAATCACGGCCAACACTACAAGAGTTTGGTGCCGTTTCCTGGATGCCTTCTATGGTCAGTATTTCCATTATTAGAGAAATTGGTCCTATCATAACGGCTTTAATTTGTGCCGGACGTATTGGTTCTGGAATTGGAGCCGAGTTGGGCTCAATGAGAGTTACCGAACAAATTGATGCAATGGAAGTATCAGGAACAAACCCGTATAAATATTTAGTAGTGACGAGAATTTTAGCCACAACATTCACCCTTCCTATTTTAGTTTTTTTTGGTGATGCTGTTGCTCTTTACGGGTCATACTTGGTCGAAAATATTAAAGGGAATGTTTCCTTTTTGCTCTATTTTAATCAGGTTTTTAATAATTTAGAATTCAGTGATTTAATTCCAGCCACCATAAAAACATTCTTTTTTGGATTTGCCATCGGATTGGTTGGTTGTTTTAAAGGATACAACTGTAAAAAAGGAACACAAGGAGTGGGACTTGCAGCAAACTCAGCAGTAGTTTACACTTCAATGTTACTTTTTATAATCGATTTTGTGGCCGTTTTTGTGACCAATATTTTTTATGACATTTAATTCGACAAAGTTATGAATACTGAAGTCCCAGTTATCGAAATTAAAAACTTGAAAAAAAGTTTTGGCGACAATCATGTGCTCGATGGATTTGATATGTATTTGAACGAAGGTGAGAATTTAGTTATCATGGGCAAATCTGGTTCAGGCAAATCAGTAATGATAAAATGCTTAATTGGATTAGAAGTCCCTGATAGTGGCAGCATCGTCGTTATGGGGAAAAACATTAACGAACTCCAACAAAGCGAGTTGGATGAGCTACGAACTGAAATTGGTTTTTTGTTTCAAGGAAGTGCGCTTTACGATTCGATGTCTGTTCGTGAAAACTTAGAATTTCCGCTGCGACGCCATACAAAGAAGTTTGGTGAGATTAGTGATACCACACCCATGGTAATGGAAGCATTAGAAAATGTTGGTTTAGCCAGTGCGATTAATTTGATGCCCAATGAACTGTCAGGTGGAATGAAACGGAGAATTGCATTGGCAAGAACATTGATCTTACAACCCAAAATTATTCTGTACGATGAGCCCACAACAGGTTTGGATCCCATTACATCTAAAGAAATTTTATTACTCATGATGTCCATTCAAAAAAAATACAACACTTCATCAATTATTATTACGCACGATGTAGATTGTGCCAGAGTAATATCTAACAGGATGATTTTATTGGTAGATGGTATTAATTATGCTGAAGGAACTTTTGAAGAATTATCTACTTCCAACGACAGTAAAGTTCAAGCATTTTTTAAATAATTTATAATGGAAAAAACGATTTCTGAAAAAATTAGATTGGGTCTTTTTGTACTTATAGGGTCGTTACTTTTTATTGTGACGATTTATTTTATTGGTAATAAACAACAAATGTTTGGCAATACAAATCATCTAAAAGCGAAGTTTAGCAATGTAAACGGATTGCTTTTGGGGAACAATGTACGGTATTCTGGAATCAATGTGGGGACGGTTCGGGAAATTGAAATGATAAATGATAGCGTAATTATTGTCGATATGGTTATTGAAGAAAGTATCTTTTCACACATTCGAAAAGATGCAATGGCTACAATAAGTTCTGACGGATTAGTCGGCAATATGATCATTAATATTATACCAGGAGACGGCGTTCAACCTTCAGTGCAACCGGGGGATGTGATAGGTTCTGTAGGCCGAATTAGAACGGATGATCTACTCAGTACACTTAGTGTAACAAATAATAATGCGGCACTTCTTACGGCCGATTTGCTCAAAATTACCAAAGAAATTACTCAAGGAAAAGGAACTTTAGGCTTGTTAGTTAATGATACTACTATGTCAAACGATTTGAAACAAACCGTCTATTACCTTAAAAAAACCAGCAAAGGAACTGCTGAGTCTGTTGAAAATTTGAATAAATTGTTGGGATCATTAAATAACAAAGATAATGTGGTGGGTGTTTTAAGAGATACGGCAGTCGCCAATAAAATTAAATCGGTGGTGATTAACCTAGAAAAATCGTCAGATGAAATTGATAAAGTAGTAACCAATCTAAATACTACCGTTTTGAATGCGAAAGAAGGCAAAGGGGCCATAAATTATCTCTCTAACAATCCTAATTTGGTAAAAAAAATAGATTCTACTATGACTAATATTAATTCTGCCAGCTTTAAACTAAACGAAAATCTTGAAGCTTTAAAGCATAGTTTTTTATTTAAAGGCTATTTTAAAAAGCAAAAAAAGGCAGCCCAAAAGAAAAATTAAGGCTTGTCTTTTACGGGTATAAAATTTTAAATATTCTTTTGTAAATCAGTTGTTTACTTTTTTTAGTTGATTTAAAAAAAGCTTTTCTATTAAAGATTCCGTCTTAAATTTTAGTAAATTTGTAGCTACAAAAACTTCTTTACAGCACTTTTAAAAACCAAAAAAAAGGACTGTTACTTAATCCACAGAACATGCAAACGATTCAAAAATAGAAACAAACGAAAGGATTAAAAAATGAAAAACATATTTGATTTTTTAATGATTTCAGGAGTATTATTAGGGATTATTTTCATAATCGCGATGCAGTTTACTAAAAATAGCCGGGATAAATCGGTCATTTACTTGAATTTAGTGATTGTATTCTTAATGCTAAATAATCTCCAGGCTTTTTTGTTGGAAGCTGTTTTCGTAGAAGCTCCTTTTTTCATCTCGAGGCTTCAAATTCCTTGGTATCTAATGATTTTACCTTCGTTTTATGCCTTTTTAATCCATTATTTAAAAATTGAAAATAAACTATTCCCTTTTTTTAAATTGTCTGTTCTTTTATTTGTTACCGAATTAATTATCCGAATACTATTAATACCGGATTACTATGCCCGCAATAAAAATCTTTTTATTGGACAATACGAACAAACAGAAGAAATTATAAATGCCTCTTATTCTATTTATCTATTTGTAAAATCAATCTTAGTACTTTTTAAATATTCCATTTTATATCAGCCCATTTTATTATTTGACAATTTGCGGTGGCTTAAAAACTTTATGTTTTTGGGTGGCATCGTGATGTTAATGTGGATTTGTGCCATTTTGTTAAATATTGATAAAGCACTCGACCCTGAAGTTTATATTTATTATCCATTGAGATTAAGTAGTACTTGTTTGTTGTATTGGATTGCTTATCACGGATTTTATAATTATTCTTTGATGACTGAACGCATTCAGTTGCGCAAAATAATTGCTGCTGAAGAAAAAAACCAAACTACCGCTACTATAAATACTCCTGTTGAAGAAAACAAATTTCAAGCGATTAAAACCTATATTGAAAAAAATAAAAGATTTCGGGATCCGATGTTCAGTTTGGAAAAATTAGCCTCTGAAATGGAAATCAGTACCAGTAAATTATCACATGTTATTAATCAGGAAAGTGGATATAATTTTTCAGATTATATAAATTTTTTGCGGGTTGAAAAAGCAAAAAAATACCTTACCAAGCCCAATTATTCAAACTATACCATAGTTGCCATTGGTTTAGAATGCGGATTTAACTCCAAATCAGCATTCTATTCGGCCTTTAAAAAATTTACTTCTATCACGCCTTCTGAGTTTAGAGAAAGCCAAATGTTCGTGTCCTGATTTTTGTAAGGTATCCTGATTTTAGCAAATTGTATAATCTTGGATATTCAGCCTAATAGTCCAGCATAATTTTGAGATAGAATTTAAATCTTGAAATCATGCTACTCTTTATCATTTGTACTTTAATAAAAAAGTACTCCAACAAAAATTGGATAAAAAAAATTTTTCGAAAAGGAGAGTTTGTAAAAATCAGTATTCAAAGAATTTTTATAAGCTTTTTGTTTCTTTCCTCCTTGCTATCAATGGGGCAAAATTCGAAACTGAACTACAAAGTTGTACGCAACGGTAACAATATTGGCTGGTTGCGATTAGAGAAAAATACCGATGGTAATAAATCGGACTTACAGCTCATTTCTGAGGTTAAAACCAAAATAGTTTTTCCTATAAAAATTTCTTCCAAAGAATCGTCCACATTCGAAAACGGAAAACTGATTCATTCATCACAACTTAGAAAAACAAACGGAAATATCAAACTTAACAAACAAACAAACTTTGTTAAGAATGTCTATGAAGTGTCTGAAAATGGAGAAAAAGAAAAACTGCCAATTCCGTACATAGAAAGTAATTTGTTGACTCTTTTCTTTCAGGAACCGACCAATTTAAAACCGGTTTATTCGGATAAAATGCAACGTTTCATCAGAATTGCAAAAACAGATGACGGCGGTTACAGAATGGTTTTTGATAAAGGGAGTAGTAATTGTTACTATTATAAAGACGGAGTTTGTATAAAAGTCAAAATTGAGCATTCGTTTTATACAGCCGAAATAGTTATGAATTATTAATCAATATGTGATGGAAACAGCAACTCTCATAGGACATAGTTTGGTTTATCTGGTTTTCTTTCTGTCTAGTTGGATAGCTAAAAACTGGAATTACAACCGATTGATTAATGAGCATGGCGTTTTTACAACGAAACCTCAAAAATTAATTTTGTTTCATTTTTTCGGAATCGTTTGGTTAGGAATTCTTCCGGTGCTAGCGATGAAACCGGATTTAGAAGAAATAGTCTTAGGAAGCAAACCTCTCCATTTCTTCTTATGGACTGGTTATCTTCTGGTCTTCCTTCTTATCATGGGTATCGCAGCAAAACAAGCCCAAAAAGAATTTTTAACAGTTCGACACAAATTGATTGTTGAAACTCGTTTGCCCTCAGATTTTTTTGCTATTTATTTCTTTGTCAGAATTTTATTTCTCATTGCTTACGAATTGTGGTTTAGAGGGTTATTTCTTTCCGACTGTATCAGTGGCTTCGGAATTACGTTAGCCGTTGCAATTAATCTGTTTCTTTATGTTTTGGTACACATTTTTAACAGCCGAAAAGAAATGTTGGCGTGTGTTCCTTTTGGATTATTGGTATGTGCTTTAAGCATTTTATTTGATGCTGTATGGCCAGTAATTCTTCTTCATGTCGGGTTTTCATTTATGTATGAATATATCCTATATCAATCTAATATCAATCACTCAAAAATTATAAAATCATGAAAATTTTAGTCACAGGAGCCACAGGATATGTGGGCCATAAATTGGCATTATCACTTGCTGAATCTGGGTATGAGATACACGCTTTGGTTAGAAATTTACATTCGTCTAATGTTCCTAAACACGATAATATAATTCTATTTCAGGGAGATATAACCAACGAACATTCCATATCGGCGGCCATTAAAGGATGTTCACAGGTATACCATACGGCTGCCTTGGTAAAACTATTTGACAAAGATGCGTCACAATTTCATAAGGTTAATGTAAAAGGAACGCAAAATTTGTTGAATAAATCCTTAGAATTTGGAGTTCAAAAATTCTTGTTAACCAGTAGTTGTAGCGTCTTTGGTGCCTCGAACGGATGTCCGCTTGGTGAAGAAAATATTAGGACTGTTCCTTTTGAAAATGAGTATGATATAACCAAATTGAAAGCCGAACAATTGGTGAAAGAGTATGCTAATAAAGGCCTTTTTACCGTCATTGTATCACCTTCAAAAGTATACGGATACAGTTGTTTTGAAAATAAGGATTTCAGTGTCAATAAAATGATTCAAAGTTTTATAAGCGGACAGTTGACCTTTATTCCCAAACCGGGAAATTATCTTGCAAATTACTGTTTTATTGATGATGTGGTTAAAGGTCATATTCAAGCCATGGAGAAAGGAACAAATGGAGAAGTATACATTCTAGGGGGTGAAAATATCTCTTATCGTGATTTTTTTAAAGAAATTAAAGCGCTAACCCAATCTAAGGCAACCCTTATTGAAACGCCAAGATATATTGTCAAGTTTTTGGCTTTAGTACAATGGATTCAGTTTTATTTATTAGGTAAAGAGCCCAGTGTCACCCAAAGAGGAATCAAACATATTTTTTGCAATAAAGTCTTCAGTAGCGAGAAAGCAATCCGTAAACTCGGATATTCTATTACACCATTAAAGGATGGATTATCACAAACTATTTATCATTTAAAAAATCAAAGTCATGTCTAACAATTTATATACCTTAATAACCGGTGCCAGTGAAGGATTCGGAAGAGCCTTGGCTACCGAATGTGCCTCAAGAAAAATGAACCTAATTTTGGTAGCTTTACCCGAATCTAAACTTCAATTTTTGGCTGAAACTTTAAAACAAAAGTATGAAGTAGATGTCGTTGCAATCGAGAAAGATCTTTCTGTCGAAGAAAATTGTACTGCCGTTTTTAAAGAAGTAGAAGCAAAACAACTCTCCGTTAATATGTTAATTAATAATGTCGGTTTGGGAAGTACGATGTTATTTAAAGAAGGAAATTTCTCTTTTTATCAAAAACAAGTCAAACTAAATGTCATGGCAACCACTTTAATCACCCATTTGTTTTTAGATGATTTAAGAAAAAATGGGCCTTCTTACATTTTAAACGTGGGTAGTTTGTGCAGTTTCTTTTATTTGATGAAAAAGCAAGTGTACGGCGCCACTAAATCCTATATTTATTTTCTTTCTAAAAGCTTGCGACGCGAATTGCAATCGGAAAATATAAGTGTAAGTGTCATTTGTCCAGGACCTATGAATACTAATAAATCGGTTATTTCAATTAATGAAACCAATAATTGGCTTACCCGAATGTCGACCATGAATCCTGAAGAAGTAGCACCTATCGCGATTGATGGATTATTACGTCAAAGGGAAGTTATTATTCCAGGGTTTTTAAACAGAACATTTTTGCTATTAGATACTTTTTTGCCTCCGTTTATAAAAAAAATGCTGACCAACCATCAAATGAAAAATGTTCGATCGGTCACAGCATTAGGGATTAAATAATTAGCATCAATTGCTATCTAGAATCATTGCGAATTAATTCAAAATATCGATTGGGATAATCCGAAATTAAACCATCCACACCAAAAGAAATTACACGTTTCATATCTTCCATTTTGTTAACCGTCCAGGGAATCACTTTTATGCCTTTTTTATGGAGAAAATGAACGTTTGACTTATCCAACAAAATAAATTCCGGACTGTACACATCAGGCTTAAACCCTAATAGTTTCAGATTTTGTTTAATGGTCATCTTGTTTTCAACCAATAAAACAGTTTTAAACTCGGTGAAATTAGTGTGCAAATATTGCAATGTTCTTACATCAAAGGACTGAATATAAACACGGTCGCTAATATTTTTAGTTTTTAAGACTCCAACTAATAAATCCACAAATTCTTTTGGTTTCGGATGAAAGACGTCATCACCTTTGGGATCCGATTTGGTTTCAATATTGTACTGAATTTTTCTTCCCGGATAATTGTTTTTAAGATAATTTTCAGCAAAATCAATGACTTCGGAAAGCAATGGCTTGTAAGTTTTCATTTTGAGTTGATCTAAAAACCTTGGGTGCACTTTACTGCCACAATCACATGTTTTAATTTCGCTGTAATTCATTTGATACAAATTATACGAAAGTTCGTTGGCTTCGGTTATTTCATTTCCCGATGTATCCAGACAAATTTCATGTGATAAAAATGGTTCGTGTGACAACAAAACCTGATTGTCTTTTGAAATCACAACATCCATTTCTAAAGTAGTTACTCCTATATCAATCGCTTTTTTAAAAGCTTCAATAGTGTTTTCCGGCAGCAAACCTCTACAACCACGATGTCCTTGAATGTCAAATTCCTGTGAGAAACTCAGGAATGGCAATAATCCTAAAAAACAAAAGAAACGCATCATATTTTCTTTAAAGTTTCGATTAAATAATCAACATCTTCGGTGCTATTATAATGAGAAAGCGAAATACGAATGTTAGGCTTTTTAAGTAATTCTTTCGAAAGAAATGCCTCCAAAACATGTGAAGGTTTTATGCTCCCCGATTGACAGGCACTACCACGCGAAACCGCAATTCCGTTCATGTCCAATTGAAACAAAAGCATGCTGATTTTATTTTCGTCAAACGGTAAAATGACATTGGTGATATTGTAAAAAGTATCGGATGGATTTCCTGCAAAAGTAACTTCCGGAAAATTCAAATAGAGTTGTTCTGTCAGGTATTCCTTTAGTTCTAAAACTTCCGCTTTTTCCGTATCTAAAGTCTCCATCGAAATTTCTAATGCTTTAGCCATTCCCACAATATTGTGTACACTTTCGGTTCCGGCCCGCAATCCTTTTTCTTGTTCTCCTCCTAATAAAATAGGATGTAGCACAATTCCTTTTCGAATATAAGCAAAACCAATCCCTTTTGGACCATGAAATTTATGAGCACTAGCCACTAAAAAATCAATAGGCAATTCGTGTAAGTCAATTTTTGTTTTCCCGATAGATTGAACCGTATCGGTATGAAAATAAGCATTATGGTTTTTACAAAGTTGCGCTACTTTTTCGAGATTTAAAATGGTGCCAATTTCGTTGTTGACATGCATTAAACTGACTAAGGTTTTAATTTCTTGAGAAAGTAAAACTTCTAAATCGTTATAATCAACAGTTCCGTCCGGCAGAATGTTTACAAAATCAACCTTAATTCCGTATTGTTTTTCAAAGACTTCCACGGTATGTAAAACCGCATGATGTTCTATTTTACTCGTAATAATTCGTTTAACCCCCAAATCGCGAATACACGATAAAAGAATAAAGTTATTGGCTTCGGTACCACAAGAAGTGAAAATAATTTCCTGGGCATTGCAGTTCAGGTTTTTAGCAATGCTTTTTCGCGATAATTCAATTAAATTTTTGGAATCTCTTCCAAAGGAATGAGAGGAAGAGGGGTTTCCGAAATTTTGAGTTAAAACTTTAGTCATTTCGGCGATTACCTCAGGACGTAATGGAGTCGTTGATGCGTTATCTAAATATACTGTTTTCATTGTAGCCAAAGATAGTAATTTATATATTTGGACTAAAATTCTTCGTTTTGAAAAAAATCTTATTACTCTCAGATACTCACAGTCATATAGACGAAGCTATTTTAAAGCATGTAACTTGGGCTGATGAAGTTTGGCATGCAGGGGATATTGGTGATTTGAACGTTACGGATTCTATTAAAAAATTAAAACCACTTCGAGCGGTTTTTGGAAATATAGATGGGGGAGAAGCAAGGCTGGAATTTCCTTTGCACAATCGATTTATGTGTGAAGAAGTGGATGTTTGGATAACGCACATTGGCGGTTATCCCGGAAAATATAATCAAGAAATACGAGAAGAAATTAAAAAGAATCCGCCTAAACTTTTTATATGTGGTCACTCCCATATTTTAAAAGTGCAATTTGACAAAACTTTAGATTTGCTGCATATGAACCCGGGCGCTTGTGGCAAAAGTGGTTTTCATCAGGTACGGACCATGCTTCGTTTTGTGATTGATGCCGATAAAATAAAAGAATTGGAAATTGTAGAATTAGGAAAGAAATAATTATTCTTTCACGATAATGGTTATAATCGTTCCTTCGTTGGGTTTCGAAAACAACTTAACATTGCCGTTCATGTTTTTTACCCTTGCTTTTATTTGCGTTAAACCAAATCCTAACGGTTGTTCTTTGGTATTGAATCCTATACCGTTATCGGACACAATAATTTGAAGTTTGTCGCCTATCTCTTTTAAATCTAAACTAATTTCGGTGGCTTGACTGTGTTTGATGGCATTGTTGAAAAGTTCGGATACAAAATAGTAGATTTTGGTTTCAAATTCGTGGTCGAATTTTTTGTTTTTGGGTAATTCAGAATTATAGGTAAACTGCACGATAGAATTAGAATTGTTTTCACACAAATCTTTTAAGGCAAATTGCAATCCGAATTTGACCAACAAAGGCGGAACCAACTCGTGCGATAAATCCCGTACTTTATCGTGAGCTTGTTTGAGTAAGGCTCTGGTTTTTCTTAAATCGCTTCGTTGTTCGGGAGTTAAATTACTTTCAAATGCCGAAAGATGTAAACCAACCGAAGACAAAGTGGCACTGACATTATCGTGCAACACTTCCGAAATTTTATTGCGTTCTTGATCTTGACCGTCTAGCGTGGCACTAATGATTTTGTACTGCAAATCAGTATCCAAATCTTTAATTTTGTTTTTTTGCTTCAGTTTTAAGTTTTGAAAAAAAACATAAAAAATAACAGCCACCAAGACCAATAAAGTGAGCAACAAATACATCAGTTTCTGATTTCTTTCTTGCCTATCAACCAACTCCTGAGTTTTGTGTTTGTATTCTTCTTCTACCTTTCCAACTTGATATTTGGTTTCAATTTCTTGAGAAGCTTTTTCTATTTTTCCAATATAGACTATATCCTGTATTTCTAAATATTTATTGTTATAAAACATTGCGGATTTATAATCACCTTTCATCTCATATGCATAGGAAATATTTAAATAGGTATTTGATAATATGTATGGGTATTCATCATCATCAATTTGGGAAATTATATCTTTATATATTTCAACTGCTTTTGTATAATTTTTTTCGCCGGACATATAATAAATCCCCAAATTAGCTTGATTGTTTAGGATCTCTTTTTTTTGATTTATTGATTTGGCATAATCAATAGCTCTTAAAAAATAATTTTTTGCTAAAGCATATTTCTTTTCCCCTATATAGAACATCCCAAAATTTCCATTAATTGCAATTTTTTGCTTTATATCATTAGATTTTTTAACAAAAAAGTCAACTTTTTTAATATAATATTCGGAACTATCAGATTCTGATTTGGAATGAAAAATAAATAAACCATTGTAGGCTCTTGCAAAAAACTCTTGTTTGTTTAACCGATGGGCTAATGTTTTGGCTTTATAAAGTTTAGGTTTGGCCTTGGTAAAATCAAAATTTCTGGTATAAATACTTCCTAATAAGACATTGATATTAATTTGCGGTTCTATAAGATTGTATTTTTCGGCTATTGGTAATGATTCAAATAATGTTTTTATGGCATTCTCTTTATCATTTAAATCATCAAACAATTTTGCTCTTTCAAACATCTTGTCACAATAGGCACTGTATTTTTTTTGGTTTAATAAATTACCAGTTTGTTTTCTTGAATAATTCAATGCTTTAAGAGGTTTTTTTTGCTCAATATAATAGGTAATAGAATCTGTTTTGGCTTCTTTTTTTTGAAAGCCAAAGAGAGAGAAGGAAAAGAATAATATGGCAATCGTATTTTTCAGTCTTAAAGAAGTTTAGTTGATTTGGGCAAAAGTTGAAATGAATTTATTCTTTCACGGTAATAGATATAACAGTTCCTTCGTTGGGTTTTGAAAATAACTTAACATTGCCGTTCATGTTTTTTACCCTAGCTTTTATTTGAGTCAAGCCAAAACCCAGCGGATGTTCTTTAGTATTGAACCCTATACCGTTATCCGACACGATAATTTGTAGTTTGTCGCCAATTTCTTTTAAATCTAAGCTAATTTCGGTGGCTTCACTGTGTTTGATGGCATTGTTAAAAAGCTCGGAAACGAAATAGTAGATTTTGGTTTCAAATTCGTGGTCGAATTTTTTGTTTTTGGGTAATTCCGAATTGTAGGTAAACTGCACTATGGAATTGGAATTGTTTTCGCACAAATCTTTCAACGCAAACTGCAATCCGAATTTAACCAACAAAGGCGGAACCAATTCGTGGGATAAATCCCGTACTTTATCGTGAGCTTGTTTGAGTAACGCTCTGGTTTTTCTTAAATCGCTTCGTTGTTCGGGAGTTAAATTGCTTTCAAAAGCAGAAAGGTGCAACCCAACCGAAGATAAAGTAGCACTGACGTTATCGTGCAATACTTCCGAAATTTTATTTCGTTCCTGATCTTGTCCGTCAAGCGTGGCACTGATGATTTTGTACTGCAAATCGGTATCGAGGTCTTTTATTTTGTTTTTTTGCTTTAGTTTTAAGTTTTGAAAAAAGACATAAAAAATAACCGCCACCAACACCAATAAAGTGAGCAACAAGTACATCAGTTTCTGGTTTCGTTCTTGTTTTTCAACCAATTCTTTTGTTTTGTGCTTGTATTCTTCTTCTACTTTGCCAACTTGATATTTGGTTTCCATTTCTTGAGCAGCGAGCTCTAATTTATCATTAAAAACTACATCTTGCAATTCAAGAAATTTGTTATTGTAGTCCATGGCCATTTTATAGTCTCCAAGCATTTCATAGCAATATGACACGTTAGCTAATATCTTGGAAATGGTTTTTGCGTCTTCATTTTTTGGGGTATTCTTTAAAAAATTAATGTAGAAAGTAATAGCTTTTTTATAATTTTTTTCTCCTTCAATTAGATATAAACCATAATTTAGAACGACATTGTTTGTGATTATTTTGTCTTTTATTAGTGGAGAAATTCTTAATGCTCTTTCTATATTATATTTTGCTTTTATAAAATCTTTTTTGCCATTATAAAACTGAAAAGAATTATTGTAATTTTTAAGTAGTAATATAGGGTCTTTAGAATCTTTTGATAAGTCAATTACTCTGTTTAGGTAGTATTCAACACTATCAGATTCTGAATAATTATGATATCTGAATAAAGCTTGATTTATACTTATTAATAATTCTTTATCGTTACATTTTTTGATTTTTTTTTTGGCTTTGTATAAATATTTTTTTGCTTTCGAAAAATTAAAAGCGGTGGTGTACAGATTTCCTACTTTAATATTAAAAAGAATAATATTTTTTTTAAGATTATATTTCTCCGCAATTGGAATATATTCAAAAAGAGTTTTTAAAGCATTTTCATTATCATTTAAATTTTCAAATAATAATGCTCTTTCATGCATTGTGTAGCAATAATCAATATACTTTTTTTGATTTAATAAAGTTTCTGAAAGCTTTCGGGAATAATTAAGTGCTTTTAAAGGTTTTTTGTTTTCTAGATATAGTGATATAGAATCTGTTTTGACTTTCGGAGCTTGAAAGCCAAAACAGATGTAAATTAATGGAGTGATTATAAAAAAACTTTTTTTGAACATAGAATCACTTATTCAGTGGTACCTCCGTATGGTCTTTTTATTATTGTAGTGCTACTTTCATACTGCTCAAATTTGTAATTAATACTACCGCTATTTAAATTTAATAATTCGGTTTTTTCAACAAATGTGGTAGATGGTGTAGTTTGACCAGGATTTAATTTTACGGAGATAGTGTATTTTCCAGCTGCTAAAACGATTTCATGATAACAGTTGTCTGGAATATTAAACACCATATTAAATTGGTTTGCATTAATTTTGTCAAGAGAGTACATCCCCAGCATTGAGTAAGTGGCCATAGTTTTTTAGTTTTAAGTTAATATTTGTTTTTTGGAATTTAATTTACGTTGACTAAGTTATGGTTTGTA
>Ga0209599_10000556_pt1 | contig 23370 bp, 31 predicted proteins | sample Shrwel_input2_FT_FD_187534 | JGI IMG/M metagenome (GOLD analysis project Ga0209599, IMG submission 187534) | Subsurface microbial communities from deep shales in Ohio, USA - Utica-3 well 1 S input2 FT (SPAdes) (version 2) ... | reverse complement strand
CAGTGAATCAAGATAGATGGAGTAGAGAATTATTCGAGAAACACAGACTACTCTGCTTCAGTGCTGATGATGTCACAGTATTTGAGGGTGGCTTTATTGAACGTGCCATTGACGTCATTAATGCTGGTGCTGAGATAGTGTCCTTTGCCACTGAACAAGATCCCATTGCCTATATCTATACCCAACGGTATTTTAACACAGTGGGATTCAATATTGACATGCCAGGTAAGGAACGCACTGATCTAGATCTAAGACAGCGTGTTGAGAGTGCTTATGGACACTTTCCACAGGTTGGAGAATACTGGCGTGCGGATCCTGACTTCTGGCGTAGTAGATATGTGGGTAATCCTCACATTGGTAAGTTTGGTAAAGATGATGTCAACGAAAAATTAGAGGATTATTTTAATGCCTCTTAGTCTAGCACAGCGTAAAATAGTAGAAGCACCACAACGCTTTGTCGTAGTAGTGGCTGGACGTAGATTTGGTAAGACACACTTAGCCATACGCCAACTATGTTTACACGCTAGAGAACCTGATAGAGAGTGTTGGTATGTTGCTCCCACATACAAACAGGCTAAGATGATCGTGTTCAAGAAACTACGTAAGAAGTTATTGGAACTAAACTGGGTCAGCAAAGTTAATGAAACAGCCATGAGCTTTGAACTTAAGAATGGATCAACAATTAGTCTTAAAGGTGCTGACAACTATGACAGCTTGCGTGGAGTAGGCTTGGACTTCTTAGTGCTAGACGAATTCGCAGATATCCACAGTGAAGCGTGGTTTGAAACACTGAGACCAACACTGGCAGACAAGCAAGGCTCAGCATTGTTTATTGGCACACCCAAAGGCTTAAACTGGGCACACGACTTATACACCATGTCCGAAGAATATCCAGAAGAGTGGGCCAGCTTCCAATTTACCACAGAAGAAGGTGGCAATGTTCCCTTAGAGGAAATTGAAGCCGCACGTCGTAGCTTGGACACGAGAACCTACAATCAAGAATTTAGGGCAACATTTGAAACCTTTAGTGGACGTGTATTCTACGCATTTGACCGCAAGTATAACCACAAAGTGTTTGACGCTGACTTGCCCCGTGAACTACACATCGGCTGTGACTTCAATTTGGATCCAATGTCAGCTGTAGTGGCAGTTAAACTAGGCAACAACCTACACGTCATAGATGAAATTAAAATATATGGCAGTAACACAGATGAACTTGTAGACGAGATTAAAACTAGATTTCCTGACAAGAGGATCATCTGTTATCCAGACCCTGCCGGAGCCGCAAGAAAGACTTCAGCGGGTGGTAGAACAGACCATACCATACTTAGAGCGGCAGGATTTACAGTCCTAGCACCACATGGGCATAATGCCATACGTGATGGCGTTAATGCTGTCAACGCTAAACTACGCAGTTCTACGGGGCTTACCACGCTGTATATTGACCCCAAGTGTAAATATGTTACTGAATGCTTAGAGAAGCACACTTACAAGGAAGGCACCAGCCAACCTAGTAAAAGCGATGGATGGGATCATATGAACGACGCACTACGCTATATGGTGGATTACCTTTTCCCAATTAGAACACCAGTTCAACAACCTGAAGTCAAGTTGTGGACACATAAACTCTCAAGAGTATAACAGGATAACTCAATGATTAATCAAACACTGACCGATGACTACCGCGCACTGACGCTGACCAACAATGAGTATGCTCGTAACAGAGATCGTTGGGACTTCCTCTACCAAAGCTACATTGGTGGGGAAGAGTATAGACAAGGCTATCACTTAACTAGATATGCTTTAGAAACAGACAGTGAGTATAGACAACGTCTAGCCACCACGCCCCTAGACAACCATTGTGCCAGTGTTATAGCAACATACGTCAGCTTTTTATTCCGTGAAGAACCTGATCGTGACTTTGAATCGTGGGAGGGTAGTCCAGACTTAGAGGCATTCCTAGAGGACTGTGACTACGAGGGTAGAACATTAGACCAGTTTATGAAAGATGTGGCAGTATGGAGTTCAGTATTTGGCGCTTGCTGGATTATGATGACAAAACCCAACATTGGTGCCACTACATTGGGTCAAGAGATTGATGCTGGTGTTAGACCCTATGTTAACCTAATGACTCCACTTGTGGTCAGTGAGTGGAAGTATCAACGTATGCCCACTGGCGCCTATGAACTAACATACATCAAATACATTGAAGAAGTAGTAGACAAACTCACTGTTATTAGAAAGTGGTATAAGGATAGAATTGAAACTTGGATTGTAGACGAAGATAAAAAAGAAGCCTATATGACCAACACGGAACCTAATCAGCTTGGTATGATTCCTGCCGTGTTAGTCTACAATCGTAGAAGCGTGGTCAAAGGCATTGGCGTCAGTGACATCACAGACATTGCTGACATACAAAAGATGATCTACAACTTGACTTCAGAAAATGAACAAAGTATTAGACTTGATGGACACCCTACACTTGTGGCACCTCCCACAGCACAGTTAGGATCGGGTGCTGGTGGACTTATCCTACTTCAAGAGGGCAGTGATCCGGGTTTGAATCCCTTCTATTTGGAACATAGTTCAGCAGGTGTTGCCAGCATACACAGCAGTATAGACAAACTTGTTGAAGCCATTGATAGAATAGCACACACTGGTGGAGTGCGTGGCACACAGAAGTTTACTGAAAGTGGTGTTGCCATGGAAGTTGAGTTCCAGTTACTCAACGCTAAACTCAGTGAGAAAGCTGACAACCTAGAACTGGCTGAGGAACAGCTATGGCGCATCTTTGGTGCCTATCAAGGACGTGAGTGGGAAGGTGAAGTTGAGTATCCAGACAGCTTTAACATACGTGATGAGCAACGTGAACTACAGCAACTAGCTACAGCTAAGAGTGCGGCTACTAATCCCAAAGTGCTGGACATCATTGATGGACAAATTGTTGAATGTTTGGGTGAAGATCCAGCAGTGCTATTTGCCACTGATATGTTGGCAGGACAAGAAGTGTTGCCAGCACAGCCAGTATTTGAACCACACGTTATGATGGATCCCGAAACAGGCACAGAGTATATTGCTAGAACAGAAGCTGAACACCTAGCCTATGCGGCACAAGGTTACCAACACAAAGAAATGGAGGGCTACGATGACTAATTATCCACTACCAACACGCGGTATGCGAACAAAGAAGAATAAAAACAAACCACCAAAGCGTCGTTGATATGCCCATACACAAAGCCAAGGGTCCCAGAGGTGGACAGGGTTTCCAATATGGGACTACAGGTAAGGTTTATCCTACAAGACGACAAGCAGTTGCTCAGGCTAGAGCCATTAAAGCCAGTCAAGCAGCCGCTAAACGGGGTAAAAAGTAAGCACAAAAAGTGATTGCTATAAATACATTACTTGACAGAAGGTTCTGTCATACACAATAACACTCTGAAGGGAGGCGATGCTACAATGTCAGACAATACGTTGGCTAATGAGGACACTGGGTCCTTAGAAACAAACAACCAGGCACAAGAAAAAGTCTACACTGAAAGTGAAGTAAACGATATGATGGCTCGACTCAAGGGCAGTCTAACTAAAAAACTTACCAAGCAGTGGGAAGACTTAGGCGATCCAGATGAACTGCGAAGTCTAAAACAAGATGCTGAAAAGCGCAAGTTAGAAGACCAAAAGAAGCGTGGGGAATTCGATGAAATCCTACAATCCTTGGCAGCCAAAAAGGACGCTGAAATTAAAAAGCGTGATGAGATTATCAGAAACTACACAGTGGATTTACCCTTGGTCAATGCGGCAGCACAATTCCGTGCTGTAAATGCGGATCAAGTTAAAGCATTGTTGAAGCCAAGAGTAAGACTCAACGACAGTGGAGATGTAGAAGTATTGGACGAGAAAGGTAGTGTGAAATACAACGACCAAGGCCAACCCTTCAAGGTAGAAGATTTAGTTCAATCATTTCTACAAGAGAATCCCCACTTTGTTGCGGCACCTCCCAGCACAACAAACACTCGTAGTAGCGTTAATCAAAGTCAAACAAAAGTAGACCTTAAGAGTCTTGATATGCGTAACCCTGAACATAGGAAGATGTATCAAGAAGCTAGGTTCAAAAAATAATTTAAAAGGATTTTTAAAATGGCATTCCCAAATAATACAAACAACAGTGACATCAACAGTGAACTGTTTGCTAATTTCGTAGCCGACGCTGAGTTCGCTATGTATGATCAATCAATTTCTCGTCAATTGGTTAAGACTTTCGCAGTTCCTATGAACAGCGGTAGAACAGTTCAAGTTCCAATCTGGTCCAGTATCCAGGCTGACTACTTCCCTGACGAAGACTTTGCTACTACTCCAGCGGCAACTGGAACAACACAAGAGCTAATCACATTGGCTGAACACGTTGTTTACCAAAAAATCACAGACGGTATTCGTGATGCTGCCTACGGTGACATTATGAGCGACCTAGCTTTCCAAAGTGGTCTAGCTATTGGTGAGAGCATTGACAAATACACATTTGCTACATTTGCTAACTTATCCAGCGACATTGGCACAACAGGCACAGAACTAACCACAGAGTTGGTTATGAAGGCAGCCGCTACTCTACGTGCCGCTAAGGTTCAAGGACCTTACTACTGCGTGGTGCACCCCGCAGCCGCTTTCAATATGAAGAAAGTTCTAACACAGACTCAAGTATATAACGGCAGTGCTTTGGTTCCAACAGCCAACGCATTAAGCAATGTTGGTAACGCAGTTCTAGCTGGTGGCGTAATCGGCACCATCGCTGGTGTAACCATCATCGAGAGCCCATTAGTAGCCGCTGTAGCAACAGGTGGCGCCACTGCTTATCGTGGTGCTGTATTTGCTCCTACTGCTATTGGTCTTGCCGAGCGTGGTGCTTTGGACTTGAACACATTGTATCAGCCAAAAGATCGTGCTACAGATATGGTATTACGCCAATTCGCTGGTGCTAAGGTTATCCGTAGCACACACGGTGTTGCGATCACTACTGAAGGCACGATGTAATATCAAGTAATACTGGAGAACAATAATGGCTTTTATTAATATAGGCGGCAACAATGTAACATCCTTCGCTGAATACGGAGATGTAGTGGCAATGGATCAGAGATTGTTTGAAGCCAATGAGGGCCTTATTGACTCTGAGATTGAGGATCAACTTACAAGGGGCACCACACGCATCTTGTATTTGATCCGCAATACAGATTGGTGGAAGAGTTATTACATTAAACAAAGTGGCGGAACTTTAAATCCCACTATTCTTACCAACGGATTGTTTAGTTTCCCAACGCCAGATCCCAATAAGATCAAGGCTAGGCAAGCAGACTTCACAGACCTATGCGTGTTCTACACACTATTTGAATACATACTACCCAAAGTAGCAGACTTCAGTAGTCAAGAAAACGCAGAAGTAAAGAAGATTGGTGTTTACAAAGAAAAGTTCAGCAGACTGTTTGACGAATTGATTCAAGATGGTGCTTGGTATGACTTTGATGGCACTGGAGCAATTACAGCCGCAGAGAAAATGCCCACTGTGACCAACATTAAGAGAATAAGATAATGCGAGCACAACTGTTATCAGCAATAACCACAGCAGTCAGCACACTTACACAGTTTGCTGTCAGCACTGAGTTGCCCTGGGAACAAAATGGCACGCCCTTATATCTTAAGAACATGAAGAAGATCTATGTTGATCGTGAACGTCAGGAACAGACTGTGTTAATTCCTGTGCTTACTGGTCAAGAAGTTTTTCAAGATGATCTTATCGCAGAAGTGTTTTTAGCTGTAGATGCTAAAAATCCACCTAGTCAGTTAGACTCCGCAATTACTAAAATATTATCGTGTAAATCATCCACAGGCATAGTCAGTTTTGGCAACGAAAGTGACTATACTGTAGACAAACAAGAAGATGTTTTAATCTATACCTTTGAGTTTAGGTTAAATGTCGCAACAACATAAAGGAAAATAAAATGGCTTATATCAACGTAAGTGCTCCTACAAAGAACGCAATTATCCAGATCTCAACTTCGACCACAGCGATCGCAAGCACGACAACTGGATACACAATTGGCGCTCTTCAGGATGTCACAGTAAACAACGCGGCTGGTGTCTTTAATTGGACTCAGTTAGACGTGTTCTCTCAACTAGCAGTATCAACACCTGCTACTAACAGCATCAGTGCTAACCTAGTGTTAGACTCAGCAACATTCTTTGGAACCAATGGCGTTGTCGCTAACTCACAAGCGACTCCTAGCTTATTTGCTCTAAGCAATGATGCCGCTGAAATTCAGTTCCGTGTGTATTTTGATGGAACTGGTGCTGGCAGCAAATACATTAGTGGAAGTGGCTTTATTACAAATCTAGCCCCAACCGTTAATCCTACGGCTCCGGTCTGGGTATCACCAATCACTATCAGTGTTAACGGTGACATCACAGCAGGCACAGTTTAATTTGTAATTAAACAAAATTAGGGCATCTTAGGGTGCCCTTTTTTATTATTGTTAAATATACAGTTAGGAGATTAAAATGGATCTAAGAGAATACTCTGATGAGGATCTGATTAAAAGTTTAGAAGCAGAAGTCGCTAAGAGCTTGAATGAAATAAAGACAGCACAAGGTGACATAGACAAGATCAAAGGACGCTTGAGATTTGCTCTAGCAGTCATACACATATTAAAAGAAACAAAGGATTAAAAGATGAAACTTACACAATTAGCCGCAAAACCCCAGTTAGTAAAGATTGAACTCACGGACGAAGATATTGTTCGAGAGTTTGGTGAACCATTGGAGTTTTGGATCTGGGACAGGCAACCAATGGACAAGTTTGTTCGCTTGGCACAGATGCGGGGCGAGGATATGAGTGAATTAATTACAGCAGTAAATGAAATGGTGCTTGACGAAGAGGGTAACCCCATTGTCAAGGATGGGTTGATGCTGCCTACCAATGTTATGACCAAGGTCATTGGTAAGGTAGTGGAAACTCTGGGAAAGTAACACAGGAGTCCATAGATCCTAGAAGTTTAGAATCAAGTTTAATTATAACCATTGACAATCTGAGTAAACGCTATGGAATGTTACCCAGTGAGATTATAGTAAAGGCTTCTACATTTGATTTAGTTATTATGGATACAGCAATGAGTTTAGAAAGACACTATCAGGAAGCTAATCAAGAAGGTTATATTCCTCCCATGTCCACAGAAGAGTTGCTAAAGATCAAGGATAGAGTATGAGTTTAAATTTTAAAATTACCATAGATGATAAGATAACTCCAAACACCCTAGCCAAACAAAAGTTATTGGTTCAAGTTCCTGTTCAAGCCTATACATTTTTTAAAGCTCATACTCCTATACGCAGTGGCCGTGCTCGTAGAAATACATTTTTAAACAAAGACACTATTGTTGGCGCTTATCCTTACGCACAGCGGTTGGATGATGGCTACAGTAAACAAGCTCCTGATGGTATGAGCAAGCCCACAGAAGCCTACATCAAGAAACGTCTTGACTCAATACTAGGAAAGAAATAATATGGCAGATCTAAGTTACAAAGCCACAGTTGATGTTAGTCAAGCTGAACGAAATTTAACCAACTTACAAAAATCAGTAGGTGGATTAAATGACACATTCATTAGACTTAAAAGCACACTGGCCACAATCAGCCTTGGTGCTGTCATTGCCAACTCGTTAAAGTTTGCTGACGCAATACAAGACCTCAGTGATGCCACTGGAATTGCCACTGCTAACATTCTAGGATTCAGTAATGCTGTCAGTGAGAATGGTGGCACAGCCGATGGCGCACAAAAAGCAATTTTAAAACTTGTTCAAAGCATTGGTGATGCCGCAGGTGGAAGTCTAGAGGCACAGAACGCATTTAGAGCAGTGGGTGTTACACTAGGTGACTTAGGTAAACTCAGTGAAGAAGACATACTTAAAAAGACCATTGACGGACTAGATAAAATTAGTAATAGTGCTGAACGTAGCACGTTGATTGCCAAACTCTTGGGCAAAGAATTCCGTAATGTTAAGTTTGGTGAACTTGGTGCTGCCTATGCCCTTGCTGCCGCAGAAAGTCAACGATACAGTGGTAGTATTGCCGCTGGAGCAGCCGCACAACAGAATCTAGAAGTCACTGTTAGGAAATTCCAAACTGCCTTGTTAGAAGTATTAAAACCAATCAGTGAGTTTGTTGCCAAGATTGATGTCAGTGTTGAAAGCATAAGTCAATTTATTAAAACAGTTCTTACTGTGGGTGCCGCATTGTTCGCATTGACCAAAGGCTTGACCATTGTCAATGCTCTGGCAAATAGTTGGACAAAACTAGGAGTTGCTGGTGGAGCATTGAGTCACAATTTTAAAATGGTTGGTGCTAGTTTCTTTGGCTTCTTTAAAAACCTAGGTAAGGCAGTTGGACTATTGCCCACTGCCTATGGTGGCATAAGCAGTCTTGTATTTGCTTTGGCATCATTATCACGTTCATTGTTGCGCTTTGCGGGACTGGCTGGAATAATTTATTCTGTGGTCGAAGCATTTAGTTATTTGGAAAAGTCTGTGTTCCAAACCAACTACGTTGAAAAAGGTGTTAATGGTATTGCCATTGGACTTGAAACGCTGACACGTGCCGCTGGACAACTATTAAATCTACCCACTAACTTAATTGGTAAGATACTGGGCATTGACAATGCTGTTGGACTAGGAACTCCACTGCTGGCATTAGCTGAAAAGGCAGCGGAGGCACGCAAAGATGCTGAGATGGCAGCACTTAGAGGCACTGGACAAGGTCGTGGTGATCCCAAAGAAATTGCCAACCGTGAAGCCGCCGCCAAAGCAGAAAAAGATAATAGCAAAAACGTGCGTGAAGTAGTTGAAGCTTTGGCAAAACGCAGAAAAGAAATAGAACAAACCAGTGTGGCATTCGCAGACTTCCTAAAACAACAAAATGCGTCTATCTATCAAGAAGCCAGTTTTATTGGAATGACAGAAGATCAGGTTGAAATCTTTAAAGCACAAATAGAAGTATTGAATAAAACTGAAGAAGAAATCAAACAATTACAGCGGGCTAAATCTTTGTTAAGCAAAGATGAACAAGCATTGGCAAAAGTCTATGATGATCAAATTAATAAAATTAGAGAATTAAGCATCACAGGATTAGATGCCACAGCACAGGCTATAACAAATACTCAAAGCCTTAGGGCAGTTGAAAAAGCACGTTTACAAGACATTGAAAACATCAACAAAGCCATTGAAGATCAAATTAGTCGTCAACAACAGTTGGGTGATGTTCTGCGTGGCATCAATGATCAGAAAGTTGATCTTGCTTTCCAAAAGAGTATCCAAGGTCTCAGCAGTTATCAGAAAGAAGTTGCCACTATACAAGAGAGTGCTAGAAAAGCCGCACTGGAAGCAGGCAGAGCCTATGCCGCAAGTTTCGAAGACACTGGTGATGGCTTAACACCAGAACGTGCTCGTGAACTAGCCAATGGGTTAAATGCCATTGCTGATGGCTACATTTACATTGCTCAAGCACAAGTTGAATCACTGGGATCAAGCAATGACATGATACGTGGATTGACTGAAGCTTGGGATAGTTACAAGGCTGCGGCTTTGGACACAGCCAGTCAGATAAAAGATAACTTTGGAAACTTTACACAGAGTATGGAAGATGCCTTTGTGAGATTTGCCCAAACAGGTAAGTTGAGTTTTAAGGATCTAGCCAATAGTATTCTTGCTGACCTAGCCCGTATTGCTTTTAAGAAAGCTGTAGTGGGTATGGCAAGTTTGTTTGGATTTGCCGCAGGTGGACAAGTTATGGCAGACACACCCATCATAGTTGGTGAACGGGGACCTGAGCTCTTTGTTCCACGTTCAGCAGGTGCCATTGTGCCCAACAACGCCTTAGGTGGCATGGCTGGTAGAAGCAATGAAGGTGGTGGTTCGCAGACCACTGTGAATTATAATATATCTGCGGTAGATGCCGCAAGTTTCCGCAGTCTAGTAGCTAGAGATCCTAGCTTTATATATGCCGTAACAGAACAAGGGCGTCGCAGCCAACCTACAAGGAGTAGATAATGGGTATTCAAAATATTATTAATCGCGCACAGCAGATTGAAATAGATCGCAGACGTATGGTGGGACAAAGTGTCAGCAGAAGTCAACGTATTAAAACAGCAGAGCGTAGCACTGGTCAGCCTTGGAAGTTTAAGGTTACTCCTCCAGCACAACTGCCTTGGACAGCCAGTCGTGGGTTTATTGAGGTCATTGACTTCAATGATCGTGTCAATGAATACACAATTAGTTTAAATGACAATCCTGGCATGAACTACATCACAGCCTACCAAGGTCCTTTAACACAGGCACAACTCAACGCATTGGCAATTTCTACCAGCACTACATCTACTTTGGTGGTAGGAACATTGCCAGCCATTGGTGCCGCATTGGCAGACACCAGCACCGTTGTTACCACAGCCACAGTGATATTTGCCGCTGGTGACATCATACAACCACAAAACAGTAGATATCCTTATAGTGTGACCACTACTGTGTTAAGAGGCAGTGGTAGCACAGTAAATGTGCCACTACATAGAGCAATTATTACCAGTGAAGGTGTTAATTTAATGACGCAAGGTGTAAAGGTAGGCAACTCAGCTACATGGAGAATGATTGTTACAGCTCTACCAACTTACTCACTGATACCTATGCGGCAGGTCCAATACACTGGTGACTTTGAATTAATTGAGAAGATCATATAATGCCTACAAGTATCCCAGCACTCGACTCCAGCAGTATCAAGCACTGCCTACTCATAGACATAGTAGTCAATGACACCACATACTATCTCAGCAATGCCTATGCCCCACTAACATACCTTGGCAACACTTACACACAGCTAGGTAACTTCTTAGGCATGAGTGAGATACAAGATGATTTGAAAGCCACTAACAATCAGATCAACTTACAGCTAACAGGCATACCCACTGATGATGGCAGTCCCAGTTACATGGGCATCGCACTAAACAGTAATCTAAAAGGCAGTGCTGTTAGAATACGTCGTGCGTTCTTTGACAGCAGTGGCAACTACTCACCAACACAAGTTTATCTTAGATTTGATGGCTACGTCAGTAACTTTAGTTTAAATGAGAACTGGGATCAAGACAACAAGATGACCAGTAGCACCATTGGTATTCAATGTGCCAACATACACGCTATTCTAGAAAAGAAATACACTGGACGCAGAACCAATGACACTGATCAACAGTTTTGGTATCCTGGTGACACTGGCATGTATCGTGTCAAGAGTCTAGCTGACACACAGTTTGACTTTGGTAAACCAAGTTCTGCTACTGGCGGGGGTGGTGGTGGCAGTAGCGGTGGCAGTTTTATAGAAACTGAAGGTGGACAAATTTGGATGCCTAATTAAGGATTAAGATGATTAGACTAGCCACAGATTCAGACACACTGGTCGTAGTAGATTTACTACGCAGGTTTTTGTCTGACACCAGTTATAGTCAAGCTGAGCAAGCCAGCAAAGACACAGAGCATCTTTGTAAACTTGTTTGGATTATAAAACAGCACGGCTACATTTGGTTGGCATTTAAGGACCAAGAGCCAGTGGGCTTGTTAATGGCAATCCGGGAACCCAATATGTGGTTGCCCAGTGCCCAAGAATTACGAGAAATTGTTTGGTATGTAGTGCCAGAACACAGATCATCAACCATAGGTGGCAAGTTGTTTTTACAATACTGTCGCAAGGGCGATGAACTACTGGCTACAGGAGAAATCCAAGGTTACTTTACCACACAGATGACCACAACAAGAAATATTGATTTAGAGTCACGTGGCTTTAAACGAACAGAAACTACATTTTTAAAGGAATAAAGATATGCCAGCATTTACCTATCTTGCTAGTGTTATTGTAGCCAGTGCTATTGGCATTAGCGGTGCCGCTATTTTAGGATCAGCTGGTCTAGCTTTTGTTACCAGCGTGGTTGCTCTTGGCTTGGGTATTGCCACAAGTAGATTGCTGGGACTAAGCGGAGGAGCAGGTGGCACTGGACAAGATCCAGGAGTGCGTATTCAATTCCCTCCAGCAACCACTAACAAAGTTCCTGTAGTTTACGGATCAGCAAATACCAGAGGCATTGTCACTGATGCTAGACTCAGCAACAACAACAACACAATGAGCTATGTGCTGACTATTAGTGAAAAAACACAGACTGGTGTCTTTACAGTAAACAACATTTATTGGAATGATCAACTACTACAGTTTGATAGTAGTGCGGGTAATCAACACAAGGTCACGGGCAGTATAGACCAAAACGGCAATGGCGAATTGAATACCAACTTCAATGGATTTATTCGCGTTAGATTATACAGTGGAGGCACTGGTGCTGCCAATCAGATATTCCCGCCACAGAGTTCAGGCAACACAGAAAGTGCTCTTACAGCATTAAATGAAGCTGACACCAACTACTTGTTGACTGACCTAGTGTTTGCTGTCATACAAGTTGACTATGACACCAACAACAAAGGTCCCAATGGTCTTGGACAAATTACGTTTGACATCAACAACAGCTTAAAGAATCCAGGTCTAGTATGGTATGACTATATGACATCTGAGAGATACGGCTTTGCCACTACTGCCACTAACATTGACACAGTAAGCTGTATATCAACTACTACTCCTACCAGTATATTTTCTGTGAGTAACCAAATTCCCGCAAATCAATATTTGGCTGGTGGAGTCACTGCTACAAATCAAGTGCGTTATGAGATCAATGGTGTTATCAGCACTGGTGACACAGTTAAAAACAATTTAGAAAAGATCTCAATTGCCTGTGAAGCATTTACCACCTTTGACTACAGTCAAGGTAAATGGAAGATGATTGCCAACCGTGCTGCCACAGAGGGAGAACTAGCCAGTGCTTTCCACTTTACAGATGACAACATCATAGGTGACGTAGGAGTTACAGCCACTAACTTAGAAGACCTGTATAACAATTTAGAAGTTGAGTTTGCGTCACGTAAAATCAAAGATCAAAATGACTACTACAGAGCAGAGATCAATCCCGCAGTTCGCAACGCACTGGAGCCAGACAATAAACTAAGTCTCAGACTAGACCTTGTCAACAATGCCATACACGCCGCACGTATTGGACTTATTGAACTTAAACAAAGTCGTGCTGACTTAATCATTACATTCCGTGCTGACTATAGTGCCCTACAAGTTGAAGCTGGAGATGTTGTTAAAATAACCAACAGCGTTTATGGGTTTAATGAAAAACTATTCCGTGTTAGTAAGACACGTGAGATAGAAGATGAGGTTGGTGGCATCACAGTTGAAGTCACAGCACTACAATATGACAGCGATGTCTACACAGATGAAACACTAGAAGATAGTGCGGACACTCCGGGTAGTGGTATTCCTACTTTTCTTGGCAGTGCTAGTTTACCAGCACCAAGTCAACCCATAGTATCTACTATTGATACTTCAACTCAGGCATTTAGATTATCTACAACCATTGCCGCTAACAGTGATACTGTTAATTCAGTGCGCTGGTGGATCAGCTCTACTAGCACTAGCTATGGTGACCCACTAGGTTCAGAGCAGTCTGGCATCGGTGGGTTTGCTCCCGGAACCACAGTCACTGACACTGTGACATGGCCCGTAGCTGGCACTTGGTATTTTTCAGCACAGACAGAGTTAGGTGGTAGATACAGCAATTATTCAACATCAACCACTGTGGGCTTTGTTTGGAATCCCAACAACTTTGGTGGCATAAATTAGGGTTAATTTTACCCTGCGCTAAATATACGAAACAGCAAACTTCTTATTACCACAGTGATAAGATTTTACAACTTATTTGGAGACTACAATGGCTGGCGTTTTAAATTTCTCGCAATACTTGGGCGGACCGGATCAAGTAAACTGCGAACAAGTATTTCCCTCAGATCAGAGAACCCTACAATACAATTTTGGTGTCAACATTGTTAACTGGGATTTTCAGGTAGAACAGCAGGTTGTTGTAGTTGACACAGTGGCATTTGATCGTAACACTGGCACTCCAAACTTTGCTAACAGCCAAGTAATTGGTTACTTCCCAAGTAGTGTTATTGTTGATACTGATGTGGCAAGCAATCAATATCTCACAGTATTAAATTCTTCAGCTGGTATTGTTAACATCACACTACCAAAAAATATGTATACTGGGCCAATTATTGCGGATGCTCGTAAAAATGTTCCCATTAATGTAGTATCAGTTCAATGGAAGGACGCAGGCACTCCCCCACAGATTGCTAGTCATCGTTGGGCGTTTATTCAATGTTGGGAACCAGGTGTAAATCCCAACGATCCAACAACGACAACAGGCACAGGTTTTATTTCAATAGCAGTATAAGATATGGCAGCTAACAATTTTACTGTCGATCTTGTTCAATACAATTTTACAGCCACCCTTGCCCCTGTAACTAATTTTACAGTAACCATTGACGGTGTGCCTGTTACAGTTACTCCCCCAGCCACAAACATTGTCACAGCAACTCAAAGTGTCAGTGTAGTTGAAGTAGTTGATAATGGCATTATCAGTATTTTAGCACCCAGTGTTATCACAGTTGACACATTTAATGGCAATGGAGTAGCCACACAATTTCAACTATCAGTGCCACCCGTTGATGAAGAAAACGTTCAAGTTGTAGTAGGTGGAGTAGTTCAAATACCCAATGATAGTTACACAACTACATCTACAATAGTTAATAACACGTTGACAGGCTACATTATATTCAGCGAAGCACCACCCGCTGGAACAAATAATATTACAGCAAGATACTACAGCATTCTTATAGCCAAAGAAATCAAAGGTGATACTGGGCCCGCAGGTCCTCCTGGTAATTATTCAACTGCCACTGAAATAAAGCTGGGACTTGGAGCAGGATTAAGCGCACAATATCCAACTGCTGTAGCCATTGGTGTAGACGCAGGAAGAAATTATCAAGGCACATCAACAGTTGCCATAGGTCTAGGTGCTGGACAAAATAATCAAGGTGCTCGTGGTGTAGCCATTGGCTATAATTCTGCCAGTAACAATCCAAACTTTAATGTTGTTGCCATTGGTCATAGTGCTGGTCAAATTAATGCTGGAACTAGTTCAGTATCTATTGGTTATGATGCTGGACGCAGAATAGGTTTAGAATCTATAGCTATTGGTAAATTTGCTAATACACATATATCTAGTATAACACAATCACCAAATAACACCATTGTTATTAATGCCAGCGGCGACTATTTGCCGGCATTGACTAGTAGTTCTACTTATATATCACCAATTAGATCTACTGCTACATCCAGCGTATTATACTACAACGCAACAACCAAAGAGATCACATATGGTCCGGCATCATCTGTAGGTGGCGGAACTTGGGCAACACTGGCTGATAAAAGCAATGCCAATGGTCCTACACAAATATTGTTAGGTAGAAATTCAACTTCCAGTAATGTTAATAGTATCGCAATTGGTAATACAGCACTAACAGGCGATGGCATTAATGTTGCTATTGGAAATGACGCTCAGGCATTTAACGGTGGTGTAGGTATTGGCAATACTGTCAAGGCCAGTGATCTTTCTGTATCAATTGGCAATGGCGCCGGAAGAGGGAGTCTTGGAACACAAACTGTTAATATTGGATACAATGCTGGCAACAGCGGTCAACAGCGATGGGCAACTGCCATAGGTGATGGAGCTGGACAAAATAATCAAGGACAAAGAGCATTTGCTCTAGGCACTGCGGCTGGGCAAACTAATCAAGGTGGTGATGCTGTTGCCTTGGGATCGGGAGCAGGTTATACTAATCAAGGCAGTGAATCTGTTGCTATTGGTAATGGTGCTGGATATATTAATCAAGGTAGCAACGCCGTTGCCATTGGTTATCGAGCAGGTTACACCACAGCCAGCAATAACACTATTATTTTAAACGCCTCTGGTAGTGAGTTAAATGGGGTGGCAGGGCAACAAAATAGTTTTTATGTTAAACCAATAAGAAAAGTCACTAGTGCTACATTGCCCGCTGGATTCTCAATGATGGCTTACAATACATCGACCGGCGAAATTATATACTGGGAGACATAATGGCATTAACAAGAATTACCCGTGGAATGTTGGCAAATGGATCAGTGGTTGTTCCAGATAATTTATACACGCCCACAACAACTGCCACATCAAACACATTCCTAGCTGGTAATGGCACTTGGAAGGTTGTTGATTCTGTCAACACTCAATCCAATTACACAGTTAGTAATCTAACAGTGACCAACAGCATCAGTGCTGGCAGTATAACTGTTGGTGGCATTGGTGGCAGTGGGTTAACAATATCTTCCACTGCCACATTCAACGGCACTACAAACATAGCCAACGCAGTTATTACCACAGCAACAATTAGTAATTTAAGTGGTATTAATAATTTAACTGTCACTAATGCTCGTGTCAACGGAACTTTGACATTTAATGATAATTCAACAATCACTAGCGCCAACACCCTGCGTGTTACTTGGGATCGTGTAGATGATAAAAGCGGAGCAAACGGACCATCTAGCGTTGCTCTTGGACGAAATTCTTTTATATTTGCTGGTAGTGGTATTTTGTTGGGTAACAACACAGGCATCTATGATGATGAAGCTATTGTTATAGGTAATAACGCTGAAGGTTGGACCAATGCCATTAACATTGGAAACTATGCCAGTTATATGGCACAGCCTAACACAAATGGAATTATATTAAACGCAACAGGCAGTCCACAAAGTGGTATTCCTGGAGGTTTGGTAATCAATCCCATTAAACAAACACAGACCAGTGGATACCAAAATTTTCCAGATAAAGGAGCTCGCTTCTTTAAAACGCTGATGTGGAACACTTCAACAAAAGAAGTTACTTGGATAACCCCCACAGATTTGCCACTACCAGGTTCGAGTTATGATTTTGGAACCATACTAGCACCCACAGCCATTGAGCTTGACTTAGGTCCAATTTAAAGATTAAGGAATAATAAAATGACTTTACAAATACGCAGAGGCACTAACTCTGAAAGAACAGCAAAAACATTTGCCAGCGGAGAACCAGTATGGACCACTGACAGTAAAAAATTATATGTTGGTGATGGCACTACTCAAGGAGGCATCGCAGTTGGCGGTGTAACTGGTATTGTTGCTGGATCAAACATCAGTGTTAACACATCAACTGGTGAAGTAACTATTTCATCAACTGCTGTGGGTGGCGTTACTAGTATTATTGCTGGATCGAACATCAGCGTTAATACATCGACTGGCGCAGTGACTATTTCATCAACTGCTGTGGGTGGTGTCACTAGTATCATTGCTGGTCAAAATGTCAGTGTTAACACATCAACTGGCGCAGTCACTGTTTCGTCAACTTCTACATACTACAATTTAACAGCAACGAATAAATTGGACGTAGGTGTTGAATTATCGTTTGGAACAGGCACAAACCGTATGTTATGGGGGCAGAGTCCTCCAAATTTTGACAATCAGTTCTACATCACAGGTCAATCTGGAAATACCAACAATAAATTATTCTTTGATCAGTGGGCTGGAGGAGTTCAATTCAACAGCGTATTGAATCCTAATAATCACATTATTCCAGTGACAAATAATGCGGTTGATCTAGGATCTCCCAGTAAAAAGTTCCGTCATTTATATGTAAGTTCCAGCACAATTTATTTTGATGATCAAGCTCTTTCAATCAATGCTGATAACAGTTTAACATTAAACGGCAATCAAGTTGGTAGCACATTGACATCACTGACAGTGGCAACTACTGCCACAGTGGCTACACTAGCCATTGGCGACACTGCCAGTTCGAAATTAAACTTATTCAAAGATAGTAGTGTGTTTAGAGTTGTTGGTGAAAATAGTGGAGATTCGTTGAGAGTTGAAAATCTCAACTATGTTTACTTAAATCCACAAAGTGCTGTTATCATTAATGAAAACACGCCTGCTCAAAGTTTCTTAAATGTCAACACCATTCGTCCCTCAGGCACATATACTGCTGTCACTGTTGCCAGCGATCTCGCAGTCAACACAGCCAATACCATGACCGTGGCTGGAATGACCATTGGCGTAAGCAACTCAGTGTTAATACCCAATGTTATCCTAAGTTCATCAACCAATGTATTAGTTCAAACTCCTCCAACCAGTGGTGGTCACATCATATTTGGTATGAACCGCTTTGGCTTACAAAGACCACTTGCTATAACACGCACTGGTGGTATTGCCTTTGACTTTGGACAGCAGATTTTCCCAGGACAAGGTGCTGGTGTTGGCAGTCTAAACATTCAAGCCGCTTCAACCAGCACTGGCACGGTCAATCAACTATTCCTAAGCAGTGGTGGTATAACTGGATCTGGACCGCTGACACGAGGCATATTCAATGATGCGTCAGGCTTTACCATAGGCACAAGAACCAGTGGTGGTGCCACAGCATTTAACAGTTCAGTGTTCGACTTACACGGCGGATTGACCTTACCCAAATCCCTGGCAGTGGGCACCACAGCCACAGTCAACAGTTTGTCAGTGACAAATACAGCCACAGTGAATAATTTGTCAGTGACAAATACAGCCACAGCCAATGAAGTAGTTGTTGGCGCAGATCTAAAAGCCATTAAATCACAGGGGTTTAACGTCATTGGTGTAGATGGCAATTGGCGTGTAGGCAATGTCTTAGAAGTTGGCAGCGGCAGTGGGTCAGGATATATTACCAGTGTAGGTAGTCAATCCTTGCTCCTACAAACCAGTGACAATGATGGTCCAGGTGGTAGTATTAGCATCGGCAATGGTGATGGAGCAGGTGTTGGCCTATATTCAGGCAACAGCCAAGAGTTCTCAGTGGCCACTTTCAACACTACGTCAAACACCATCAACTATGGATTGACAGTCAATGGACCTACCACTTTTAATTCAATAACAACACTGGCAGTATTCACAGCCTCAGCGTTGACAGCCATAACTGGCTCAGTGGGACAAATTGCCATAGTTTCAAATAGTGCTGGTGGTGGTAACCCCAACGGCATGATGGCATTCTGGGACACTACCAATAGTCGTTGGAGTTATGTCCATGACAACGCCGCAGTATAATGTTATTTGGAACTAAAATGGCAAGAACACTCAAAGATCACGAGGACGTATGTAATATACGTTACCAAGCCATAGACGAAAAACTAGCAAAATTAGAACATAAAGTTGACGAAATCCATCGAGAAATTGATGGATTCAAGACGTTTATTGTTAAATTAGCCGTCAAATCCTGCGTGAGTATATTTGCTGTAGTATGTGCCGCAGTATTCGTAGTTAAATTTTAACCACTAATTCCATTCTGTATAATTACAGTATGGAGCAAACAAAATTCAAACTAATAGTAGACACACTACTAGAAGCACAGCCCAAAGACTACATTAAAAAGTCCAGGGAACTACAGCACAGAGAAAGTGCTGACTACTTGGACTCTAGTTTAAAACTTACACCACGTGTTGAACAGAGCTGTGGTGACTGTGGCAAGCAGGTCATTAACAGGCGTGTAGAATTCTACGTCACTGGACTTGGCACTAAACGCAGGCAGTGGAAGAAGCATTGTGTCACCTGTAAAACTAAAACTAAAATATCTTTCAAGGATATTAACAACAATAAATAAAGTTGTAGAGAGTAGTTGTTCCTGTTATTAAGACTTCAATCTCCTTAATTACTATATGATTGCTTTCATTGTTACTACCCTCTACACTTACACCGTTGTTTCGCACACATACGCAATGTATTAAAAACTATACCGTAGTTTATAGCCCAGCTTAAAACACTGGGCTATTTTTTTGCTTGACTAATTTTAGCACTTGTGTTACACTATATAAATATTTGTGCGAGACAATTATGTATACACCCAACTTCACTGACCCTCGTGTCATTAAACGAATTAAAACAGCCCTTGGCTTTGCCTGTGGTGTTATGAGTGACTCTAAGAGTCATCCCTGGTCAACTAGACATATAGATCGATACTTTGGAGTTTCAAGTAATCCCTTATCTAAGTATTTGCGTAAGACATTACTAGTTGTTACAGATGAGTTTTATAGATATAACTCAAGTGAGAACAAGTGTAAGGAATACAGACTCAACAAAGAGGGTGTTAGAACACTTAGAGATAAGTTAAATTTAAACAATATACTATTATACCCTAGTGTATTACAAGTCGCTAAACAAGACCACACTGAAGAATTACGCAGTGGCAACTTCGTTTACAAAGACACCAGTAACAGACTTTGGCATCCATTACAGCGTTATCGTAGACAATACAAACAGCAAGTGCTTAAAGATGCTGGTTACACACACCAATATGACATTGTATGTTCAGCACCTACACTGATACATCAATACGCACAGCAAATACCCGAAGTAATTGTCGATGGTCGTTGGCAACAAGGTCCCATGGACTTATACTTGTTCGCACTACGTAGATACCTCAGTGATAGAACAGCAGTAAGAGCTGAACTAGCACAGGCATTAGAACTTGACCCAGCCGCAGTTAAAGAGATCATTAACGCACTATTCGCTGGAGCTATTATTAGCAATAACACGCAGTCAGATATCTATCACATACTCAATGGAGATCGTGCTAGAATTGACTACTTAAAACAAGATGAATTTATACAGCAGTTAATCGCAGACATTAAAACTTGTTGGGAATACATAAGACCTGTATTACAAAGAAGAACTCGACTCACTAAGTCAGGTAAGCAGAGGTTATGTAAAATTACTAGTAGACAGAAGTGGAATGTTTACTTTGAACTTGAGAGAGTTATACTTGACTCAATTAGAAGTTACTTAGATGAGAGGTCAATAAAGTATTTCTTAGAACATGATGGATGGAGTTGTGACACTGAGTTAGATATAGAGGAGTTAAAGAGTTATGTAAAAACACAGACAAGTTATGAAGTAAACTTTGAACATTTAAATTTAAACAATATACTATTATACCCTAGTGTATTACAAGTCTAAAATATGAAACTAAACAACATTGAAAAACACGCAAACTGCGAACTCAGCATCCGATTTAAACTTTTTAAAGGCAGACCAACTCCTACTCCAGGATTGTTTTGTAAAGCACACGATGCCTTTTTAGATTGGCTACCCGATGAAGTAGCTTACCAACTTATAGACGAAGACCACATGCCAGTTGAACTATATGTAGAGCGTAAGAAAAAACGTAAAAAAAGTGCTTGACATTTGCGTAGCATAAGTATATATTAGTAAATGCTTTTAAAAAAGCATAAAACTATTTTTTAAAAAGGACCAATATGAAAATAGAAACGGTAGAAGCCAGCGTATGGTATAATGAAGAAGAAACACAGGCAACTGGTTACGCAGTGATCAATGGCGCGCCTGACAAAGTTATGTTTACCTTTTTTGGTAACAAGTTTGAAGATGGAGAGTGCGAAGGCACACGCATCCGCTTACAAAGAACTAAACAGCCAGTAACAGGTATTACAGCACGCCTAGCATTGCCCTATGAAGCTGACAACAGCGATGGATGGGTATTAACAATTACAGCAGAAGGCGAACAGCCAGTGGCAGTAAAACTAAAACCTGATCCAGCAAGCCACTTTGAAGATGGCACACGTAATTTTAAACGCCCAGTAGGCAGTGGCAGTTACACAGCACGTGGCTTAAACTTTTTTGATTGGTTAGAAGAAGCACCCAAAGAAGACAAGCCCATTATACGCAAAGGTGCTACAGCATCACTTATTAGAAATATGATAAATGATCCATCAGAGCACACTGGCACATATAATGATACCAATGGTATTTTTCGAGTGTTAAAGCGCGGCAACAAATAAAAAGGATGGGGACTAACCATCCCCAGTGTATTATGGAACTAGGAAAAACATTTAAAAATCCCATATACCGTAGATGGAACTGGATCAAGGGAGTTGTATACAATGAGACAAGTCCAGACTACTTCCGCTATGGAGGTCGTGGTATACAATGTTATTGGGATAAAAAAGACTTTGACAGCTTCCAAGCCTATGTGCTTAAAAAGCTAGGTCCACCACAAGACTGGAGAGATAGACTAAGTCGTAAAAATCACAATGGAGATTTTGCGCCTGGTAACTTGGAGTGGACAGATCATCAAGGCACAGCCCGTAAACAACACACCTGTGTCTACTTGACCTACAAACGCAGATCGCAGACTATGATGGAGTGGAGTAGAGAGTTAAACATACCCTATGAGACAATAACAATGCGACATAAAAAAGGTTGGTCTACTCCAGAGATACTGGGACTTAAACAAAGGAAACAAAATGGGAAGAGGACGTAGGACTCACAGTGATGAGTTTGATCACATTAGATTCCTGCCTTACATACGAGCCAAGTTCCAAGCAATCTATAGAAAAGAACCTTGGGACTTGACCTTCACTGAATGGTGCGACTTTTGGTCTACACCTGATCTATGGAGTAAGCGTGGTCGTGCCAGTAACAGCCTATGTCTTACACGCATTGAAGATGATCACGCCTGGAGTAAAGACAACTGTGTGCTGGTGTATAGATTAGATCATTTAAAAATTAAAATACTTAGAAAGCACGGTCGAGATTACCAAGCATACATTGAAGAGGTAAAAATACAGCAATGACAAACTTAATGATGCCTGACTGGGATCCTTATTCTAAAATAATAGAACTAGAAGGCACAGTTCTTTTGTTGACAGAACAAATGGAAGAGATGTCAGGACAACACGTCAACAATGCTTGGCTACTTGAACAAACAACCAAGCAAATCTATGACATCAGTGAAGCAGTAAACAGAATGGCTGAAGTAATAGTCAAACTAAGACAACGAATAACAACATTGGAATCAACTTTATTATGAAAAAAACACCTACGCTATTAAGCACACCCAAGACCTATACAATTAAATTATTGCTACAGGAAAATAAAACAGCAGAGTTCCGCTACAGTGATCGCAATATGGCTCAACAACATTGGGACCAAATACGTGCCACAAATGTAGTTGGCAACAACGCAGTTAAAAGCAGTGAGTTCGTTGAATCGTGATTGACAACACAGGTAGAGATGAACTGTTCCTCAGTGGACTACGCTGTTCTATGAACCCAGAAGCCTTTGCTAGACTTCGCACAGTTCAGCGTGGCATTGACTATGATGCTAGCCTACAAGGTTATTGGATCCGTAGAGGTAGCACAGCACACAGTCTAGCAAACTTATTGGGCATACCATTGTATGATCCTAGAGTAGGTCCTAGATCGCAACAAAACCCTTGGCAACACGTTGACAACGCAGAGTAAACGTGCTATACTATATATA
>Ga0209599_10000555_pt1 | contig 23464 bp, 26 predicted proteins | sample Shrwel_input2_FT_FD_187534 | JGI IMG/M metagenome (GOLD analysis project Ga0209599, IMG submission 187534) | Subsurface microbial communities from deep shales in Ohio, USA - Utica-3 well 1 S input2 FT (SPAdes) (version 2) ... | reverse complement strand
CATCCTACAGTCGGAGCAGGCGGCAATGGGACTCTTGGCTCAGGAGGCGGTGGTGGTGGAGGCGGTACAGGGACAGGTGGTGGTGCGGGCGGCGATGGAGGCGATGGCTTTGCTAATGTGTACTGGTAATACCTCATCAAAATAAACGATTTTTTCACACATAACACATGATTTTCAAACAGGAGCATAACTCATGCCTGACCAATATCATCACGGTGTCCGCGTTATCGAAATTAACGAAGGCACACGCATAATTCGTACCCCCAGCACGGCTATCATTGGCTTTGTGGCCATCGCTGCCGATGCTGACCCTGACTTTTTCCCCTTAAATCGGCCTGTCTTAGTTACCGACATTTACAAAGCCATTGCCAAAGCAGGGACACAAGGCACTTTACTCAAAGTTTTACAGGCCATTGAAGCCAATACCAAACCTGTGATGGTCATTGTGCGTGTCGCAGAAGGCTCTTCCCCTGCTGCCACCACAGCCAATGTAGTGGGAACAGTATTGCCCAACGGCCAAAAAACAGGTTTAAAAGCCTTACTTAGCGCACAGTCTCAGGTAGGTGTTAAGCCGCGCATTTTAGGTGTCCCCTATTTAGATAATTTAGCAGTTGCTAATGAGCTAATCAGCATCTCACAAAAACTACGTGCCTTTGCCTATTTTTATGCCGATGGTGCAGCCAACAAAGAAGCAGCTGTTGCCTACCGCAATAATTTTGGTGCGCGTGAAGCGATGGTTGTTTGGCCACACTTCACCAACATTGTGTCACTCACCCAAGTCGCCAATGGTACACCTGCTCAATTAGTGTCGCCTGCCAATGCCGCAACCACTGAGCTTTTGACATGGCAAGAACTGGGTATCGAAGACTTAACCTTAGATGTTAATGGCACAACTTATACAGTCGCGGGTTGGGAGTTCTCCGAAGTCACCTCGTTAGCCGATGTTGCCCAGCAGCTTGAATCAGCCATCAACACCGTGATTGGCTCTAGTGCCGTCACCCTCACCTATGCCGATGGCAGCTTTACTTTAAGCACCACATTAATTGGCACAGCCGCCAGTTTAGCGGTCGCGGATGACTCAACCGTTTTAGGCGATATGTTGGGCTTTTGGGGCTTGAGTAATCAAGGCACGGGGTCGGCTACCACCGAAACGGTTGCTCTAGAGCAAGAAGTTTCTTCAGTGGCATATGCACTCGGCTTACGTGCCAAAATTGACCAAGAAGTTGGCTGGCATAAAACCTTATCCAACGTGCCAGTGAATGGCGTGATGGGCATTAGCAAAGATGTATTTTGGGACTTACAAGACCCCAACACCGATGCTGGCTACCTTAACGCCAATGAAGTCACTACGCTCATTCAGCAACAAGGCTTTCGCTTTTGGGGTTCACGTACTTGCTCATCTGACCCCTTGTTTGCCTTTGAAAACTACACCCGCACTGCACAAGTCTTGGCCGACACTATTGCGGATGGTCACTTTTGGGCAGTGGATAAGCCTATGCACGCCTCGCTGATTAAAGACATTATCGAAGGCATTAATGCCAAGTTCCGTGAGCTAAAAAGCAATGGCTACATTATTGATGGCGAATGTTGGTTTGATGCCGAAATCAATACCAAAGACGTACTAAAGGCTGGTCAATGCTATATCGATTATGACTATACGCCTGTGCCGCCTTTAGAAAACTTGATGTTACGTCAACGCATTACCGACCGCTATTTGGTTGATTTTGCCAAATCCATTAACGGCCAATAAGGAGCAAAAACATTATGGCTTTACCTAAAAAACTCAAAAACATGAATATCTTTAATGACGGTATCAGTTGGTTGGGTGAAGTTGCCGAAGTGCAGCTTCCCAAACTGGCGCGTAAATTTGAAGACTATCGTGCAGCAGGGATGGATGGTGCAGTGGCCGTTGATATGGGTCAAGAAACCCTCGAAATGGAATTAACCGCAGGCGGTGTTATCAAACAGGCTTTATTGCAGTTTGGTACAACCAAAGTGGATGGGGTTTCACAACGCTTTGCAGGCGCATATCAACAAGAGGATACAGGCCAAGTCACAGCCTACGAAATTTATATGCGTGGCCGTTGGCAAGAAATTGACATGGGAAAAGCGAAACCCGGTGAGAACACCGAAGTCAAACTCAAAGCCCGCCTGACTTATTATCGTCTCGTTGAAAACGGTGTCGATTTAATCGAAATAGATTTTATGGGCATGATTTTTAAGGTCAATGGCGTGGATTTATTAGAAGAACAACGTCGTGCTATCGGTTTAGCGTGATGAAACAATGGTTTAAGGACTTTGTGCATAACTGCATCGTGCATCCAGTTATGCCGTTTCTTCCCAAGAAACTTGCCAACACCTTGCACGACAAAAACGCGAATTGGGCTTTTAACCTTAATCGTTATGATGAACTTAAACTTGAAGGTAAAAAATCATGAATACACCCATTACCAAAACCATCATCCTTGATACCCCTTTAAAACGTGGCGAGCAAAGCATTACCAGTGTCACGTTGCGTAAACCTAGTGCAGGTGAACTACGTGGCCTTAACTTAACCGACTTACTGCAAATGGACGTTAATGCACTCAAAAAAGTATTGCCGCGCATTACAACCCCCATTATCACCGAGCAGGACGCGGACAGTTTAGACCCAGCCGACTTAGTGGACTTAGGGAGTAATGTTGCGCTTTTTTTGGTGAAGAAAGCCAATCAGGAACAGCCATCCCCAACCGAGTAGAAGACGCGATGGCGGATATTGCTGTGGTCTTTCATTGGCCACCCCAAGCGATGGAGTGCATGAGTTTGACCGAGTTAATGCAATGGCGTGAGCAAGCACGTCAACGGGTAGAAACCGATGGCTAATTTAAGTATATCTGCCGTTTTACAAGTGCTTGACCGTGCCACTGCCCCACTACGTCAAATTGCAGGCGGTAGCTCACACGCTACCGCCGCCCTAAGAGCAACCCGTGAGCAAGTCAAAGCCTTACAACGCCAACAAGGTGATATCAATAGCTTTAAGCAGTTGACACAAGGTTTAGTCACCACTCAAAACGAACTCACACAAGCAAGGCAAAAGCTACAGCAGATGCAGGCCGCGATTGCTGCCACATCCAATCCTAGCCAGCGCATGATTCGTGACTTACAACGCGCACAACTGGCTGTGAATCAGCTAACACAAGCCGAAACTGACCAGACGCAACAGTTACAGCAAGTCCGCCAGCGACTGCAACAAGCTGGCGTGGATGTCAATAATTTGTCACAACATGAGCAAGAATTGGCTAATCGATTACGAATAGCCAATCGCGCTATGCAGGAGCAACAAGAACGACTGAGACGACTTAATGAGGCCAATCGGCAATATCAGCAAACCATGCAACAAAGTCGAGAGTTAGCAGCCAAAGGTACAGGCATGATAATGGCTGGTGCTGCCACGGGTGCTGCTTTGTCTGTGCCTGTCAAGGCTTATGCCGACAACGAGGATGCAGCGACTCAATTGCGTGTTGCGATGATGAAGGCGAGTGGCCAAGTCGCGCCTGAGTTTGAGCAAATTAATGCCTTAGCCACCAAACTCGGTAATAGCCTACCCGGAACGACAGCAGACTTTCAAAATATGATGGCTATGTTGGTCAAGCAAGGTATGTCGTTTAAAGCCATTTTAGGTGGCGTGGGTGAAGCATCGGGCTATCTTGCCGTACAAATGAAAATGCCCTTTGAAGAGGCCGCAGAGTTTGCTGCCAAACTGCAAGATGCCACCAAAACGGCTGAAGGCGACATGATGGGCTTAATGGACACCATCCAACGAACCTATTATCTCGGTGTCGATAAAACCAATATGCTCAGTGGCTTTGCCAAACTAGCTGCAGGCATGAAAACTATTAAGGCTGAAGGTTTAAAAGGCGCACAAGCGATGGCTCCCTTATTAGTGATGGCCGACCAAGCAGCAATGGCTGGTGAAGCTGCAGGTAATGCCTACAGTAAAATTTTTGCCAAAATGATGGATACAGGCAATATCAAAAAACAACTGGATGACTATAAAAAGGCAACTGGCCAAAACTTACAGATGAATTTTACCAACGGCAAGGGCGAGTTTGGTGGTCTTGACAATATGTTTAAGCAACTGTCACAACTCAAAACCCTAAGTACCGAAGCACGTCTGCCCATATTAAGTGGCTTATTTGGTAATGATTCCGAAACCATCCAAGCCTTAAATCTACTCATTGATAAAGGGCAAGACGGTTATAACGAAACCTTAGCCAAAATGTCTGCCCAAGCTGATTTACAAAAGCGTGTTAATCAACAGCTCGGCACTTTAAAAAACCTATGGGATTCGGCAACAGGTACGTTTACCAATGCAATGGCTAACTTTGGTGAGGCGATTGCCCCTGAGTTAAAGGCACTAAGTGAATGGATAGCTAATGTCTCAGAAGGTGTTGGCAATTGGGCAAAAGAGAACCCCATGCTCGCCAACTCAATCATGAAGTTTTTAGGCTTACTGGCGATTACGTTAGTGGTATTAGGTGGTTTAACCATAGCAGTCGCTGGGGTACTTGTTCCCTTTGCTGCCTTACGTTTTATGTTGGGTTATTTAGGCATCGGGGGCTTTAGTCTTATTGGCGTATTTAAAAGTTTATGGACAGCTTTGCGTGTTGTTGGCTTTGCTGTGATGGGTTTAGGACGAATACTATTAGCCAACCCTATCGTGTTAATTATCACAGCCATTGCTGTTGCTGCCCTGTTAATTTACAAATACTGGCAACCCATTAAAGATGTGTGGGATAAATGGTTGGTGCAACCACTCTCTCGCGCCATTGAATGGATAGCTAACTTACCCAGTAAATTTATGACGATGGGTAGCCAAATTATTGATGGGCTATGGCAAGGCATATCCGCAAAATGGGAGGCGGTTAAAACAAAGGTCGCCGAGATTGGCGATAGCATTAGCAATACTGTCAAAGAAAAATTAGGCATTAAATCGCCCTCGCGTGTGTTTGCCGAAATTGGCCTACACACCATGACAGGCTTAGAGCAAGGCTTGGCTCAAAATCAAAGCGCACCTCTTAATACCGTGATGGGCTTAACCAAGCAGCTTAAACAAACGGCCACAGGCATTATGCTTGGCTCGGCCATAACAACTGCCACTGCTACGCCTTTAGATACTCGACCGCCACTTAGCCCTCGTGCGCCAATAGCTGCCACTGGCGACAGCCACTACAACATTACTATTCATGCAGCGACAGGCATGGACGAGAAAAAGCTCGCCGAGTTAGTCATGCAGCAAATCAAACAGCACGAACGTCAAAAAAAATCGCGTCAACGTGCCTCTTTAACTGATATTGATTGAGGACTTAACCATGATGCTGGCATTGGGCTTATTTATCTTTAGCATCAATACACTGAGCTACCAAGAACTGCAACGCAAAACCTCATGGCGTTTTGCCGAAAACAGCGTACTCAAAGTACGACCACGCCAACAATTTATTGGCTTAGGTAACGATACGATTTCGCTTAAAGGCGAACTACGCCCCGAAGTCACGGGCAAAGCCATTAGCCTGAGTTATTTACGCGCAATGGGTGATACAGGCAAAGCATGGACATTAGTGGATGGTGCAGGCCGTTTTTATGGGGTGTACAACATCACTGATTTAAACGAAACCAAGAGCGTGTTTTTAAAAAACGGCCAAGCCAAAAAAATCGACTTTGATATTAACCTCAAACGTGTTGACGATGACCGTGTTGATTTACTCGGTGATTTAATTTTAGAAGGCATTAACGACTTATGAGCGGCCATCACGAACCTGATTTTAAATTGGTGGTGGGTGGCATTGATATTTTAGCCAAAATCCACGACCGATTAGAATCCCTCACGCTTACCGATAATCGCGGCCTTGAGGCAGACGAACTTGAACTGGTACTTGATGACCACGACAATGCCCTCGCCTTGCCAAAACGTGGCGCGGTGATTCAGTTATCACTCGGTTGGACAGATAGCGCACTCATTAACAAAGGCACATTTATCGTTGATGAAGTGGAGCATTCAGGTTCACCCGACAAACTGACCATTAAAGCGCGCAGCGCAGACTTTAAGGATAACATTCACGCAAAAAAAGCCACCAGTTACCACGCCAAAACATTAGGCGAGATTGTGGCCACCATTGCCAAAGCCCATAAGCTAACACCCAAAGTCAGTAAAGAGCTTGCCAGCATCAACATTGCCCATGTTGACCAAACCGATGAAAGCGACTTAAACCTATTGTCTCGTTTGGCCAAAGACTACGATGCCATTGTCACGGTTAAATCAGGCCATTTGATGCTGTTTAAAGCAGGTCAAGCCACCACTGTTAGCGGTAAACCCATACCACCCGTGACCATTACCCGTGAAGATGGCGACCAACACCGCTATACCCTTGTGGAGCGTGAAAGTGGCTATACAGGCGTTAAGGCTTACTGGGGTGATAAAAAAGGGGCAAAACGGCAAGAGGTGATGGTTGGCAAAGCAGATAAACTCAAAGTGATTCGTAAAACCTATAAAAGCGAAGCCGAAGCCAAATACGCCGCCAATGCCGAACTTAAACGCAGTCAACGCAATGCAGCCACTTTTAGCCTGACATTGGCACTTGGTCGGCCTGAAATCATCCCTGAGACACCCGCCAATCTCAATGGTTGGAAATCTGAAATAGATAATCATTCGTGGTTGGTGATTAAAGCCACTCACAGTTTGAGTAGCTCAGGGCTAACGACAGGGTTGGAGATGGAGACATTGGTTTAATAAACCATATAACGCCAACTCAATCGACATTGATAATAGAAAAAATCATAGTCTTCCCCCTGTTAATTACTATAACAATATAATACTATGTATGAGGAGTTAATATAACCAGAAATTTCCATTATTATTTTATTTATTTGAATTAGTATGTCAGTTTAATTTAAATATCTTTCATATTTTAAATTTTCAACGAACTTCTTCAAGAAAAAATATAAATAGGGTGGTTATAAATTCAAAAACACTAAGGAACAGCAATGCAAGTCAAATCTATATATCTATCTGATTTTCGCTCCTTTAAAAAATTAAATATTGATCTTGAATCAATTAACATTTTAATTGGTGAAAATAACACAGGCAAATCGTCAATTATAAAAGCACTTTATTTGATGCAAGAAGGCTGTGACTCCCCACTTTTTGATATACGCGTAGGAGCTAGAGCTTTTTATATAAATTTCGTACTAACGAATACTTCTGACCATCCAAAGTGGAAATACTCCACTGATGACAAAATAATAAGGCTTACTATTGAAAAAATTTCTGGCACTACACATGGATATACACTAAAGGATAATGATGAGCCACTACAAAAAAATATCTTCTCTCGGGAAGAACCGAATCACTTTATAATTCCATTTTTATCTAGAAGAAAATCATATGGCTATCAAGATACCGTAAATGATAAAAATACCAAATCTATAGAGCCTCATATGGGCTATTTAGCAGCCAAACTGAATAGAATATCAAACGCAGCCTACCCTTTTCATCGACAATATGCCGATGCATGTATGTCAATACTAGGTTTCTTAGTCACTGCCTACTCTTCTGGTAATGGCCACACAGTTGGGATTTTTCTAGACAATGGGGAGGCCTTACCTATTACCCAAATGGGAGAAGGGGTTGCAAATATTGCAGCATTACTTGCTGAGCTAGCTGTTGCAAAAGGTAAATTATTCTTAATAGAAGAACCAGAAAATGACTTACACCCAGCAGCCCTTAAAGCTTTATTAGACTTAATTATTGCCAGCTCTGAGCATAATCAATTTGTTATCTCGACACATTCAAATATTGTTCTAACTCATTTAGGCTCTACCAAAAACAGCATGATTTATCATATTCATGCTAAGCCAAATATATTACCAACTGAGTCTGAGGCGACTCTTATTGAAAACACACCTCATGCACGATTAGAAGTTCTTCGTAGTCTAGGTTATTCTTTTTCAGACTTTGATTTATGGGATGGCTGGCTAATACTTGAGGAGTCATCAGCGGAACGTATCATTCGTGATTATCTTATTCCTTGGTTTACCCCAAAGCTTACGCGAATTCGAACTCTCGCTGTAAACGGCATAAGCAAAATTGAACCAACATTTAGGGACTTTCAAAGGCTTGCCCTCTTCACTCACTTGGAAGAAGCGTATCGAGATGCTGCGTGGGTTCGTGCAGATGGAGATGATATTGGCAAAAAAACAATAGCAGAATTAAAGGTGAAATTTCCATCTTGGCTATCTGATCGTTTCGCTACTTATACTCACGACAATTTCGAGAAGTATTACCCAGAAAACTTTAGTGATGAGGTTACACAAGTATTAGGTATTGTTGATAAACAAAAAAAACGTGAAGCGAAACGCTTATTACTTAATAAAGTTCTTGAATGGCTTGATGAAGATGAAGAAAGGGGGAAAGTTGCACTTTGTGAGTCTGCCAACGAAATTATCACAGACCTCAAACGAATCGAATCACAATTGATAGCCCTACGCACTAAAACATAATTGAATCAAGGGAGGCCGAGGTGTTGTCCATTAATAACTAGCCCCCCCGCTCATCATACACCGAAGATACAAATAAATTTTGAATTTAGTCATTAATGCATAACAACTAATCTCAGTATTTTTTCTCCATAATAGCAATTAGCCACCCATATAACCTTGAAGGTATGTAGTTAATAAGGTAGTACCTATTATTTGACTGGTCTCTAATGCCCACTGGCCACATTTTTTCAAATGTTCTATGGCTGTATTGGAGTCATTATTTTCTATTGCGACCTGAGCTGATGCTATTTCACCTAAAGTCATATCGTGTAAAACGTTCTCGGTGTCTGCCATAGCCTTAAGCTGTTTTCTTAATAGTATTAACTCTGCACGAAGTTGCTGCATTTCTGCAAGTGGAATCGCTTGCTGCTGATTTAAAGTATTACCAATACCAAGGGCATTTTCACCTTGGGCAACCACTTGTCCATGATTTATATACTTATTCATTACAATATACCCCTTATGTTCTAACTGTGTGAAGCTATTACTTACCTTTTTATAAAGTAAACTGACGTTCTTACCATCTAACCTAAAATCAACTTGTGTAAGGTGTGCATCAATTTTTTTAGTTAGAATACCTCTCATTAACTCAGTTGGTTGGCAACTGACTGATACTTTTAATTTTCTATGGTCTTTTCTTAAACTTTTGGCTACAAATGTAACTATTTCGTTTCTAAAACCGTACTCATTTTTTAACATAGAGCCAGTAAGAGCATAACTTATTAAATCTGCTGTAAAAAATTTTTTTACATCTTTAGTATATTCTGAGTCTAACAGAAAATTGAATAGCTTTATTTTTCGATTTTTAACTTGTTTTTGGTTTACTGAAAATGTTAAATCCAACTTTAATATTTTCTCTTCAATTGATAAATATGAAGAAAAATGCCTAGTATCGGGTATTAAACTTAACTGATGAAAATAGACATTATAATTCTGTTCAGAAAAATCATGTAATGCTCTAATTTTTTCTGCTTTCTCTTTTAAAACAGAGAGTCTAACTGGGTCTAACTCATCCATCAAGCATACTTCATAGCCAAAATACCTTTGAATATTTTGCATAGTCAATTAAAACTCATATGAATTTAGCCAAAACAAAAAATTCTGAAGTGATTAAAGCCCAGCCTGCTAAATTATTGCGGCGTAGTAGGCGAAGAACCGCCCCCACCTGCATCACTTACCTTTGCTTTAAAAATAGCATTAGCATTTAAAGCATCAAGACCAACATTATTAGTGGTATTCAATTTTGTTATTGCTGAATCAGCTTGCTCCAAACCTGCAATAAGACTACATGCTCCATGATATGTAATTGCATCTGCAATCGCGTTTTCAACTGTGTACTCCTCTAATGTCGCTTTTTTAGCTGTCATTATTTTTTCTAGTATTTCAGAGCGTCTAGCATTTATCCCTTTAGTTATTACTTGGGATGCCACATCCGAAAAGTATGATTGATTATATTCAGCCCTAACTCCAGAAGACAAACCTGACAAAGCCGACAAATTTTTTGCTGCATGAGCACCATTTATAACCGAACCTGCTGCACCAAAAGTCGTAGCTGCTGCTCCCCACCAAAAATTATTTTTCGACTGCTTTTTTTTAAGGGTAATCTTATAACTTTCACATAATTCGTTTGAAGCCATAATGATTCTGTCTTGAATCCGATTTCGTTCCAATGTATTAGCTGGAGTGTAACTTGCCAACACAGCATCAAATTTTCCCGAAAAATCTTTAGGACTTAATCCTTTACTGTTTACTTCGCTTTTAGTGATTATTGATATGAGATCAATATCTTCTATTGGTTGTTTAAATAAATCTGCTGCACCAAACTTACTAACATTTTTGCCATCAAAATCTAAAACAGAGCATCCAGACAGCAATATAAAACAAGTCACCAAACATAAATTTTTCATAATCATTCTCCCTTTTATTCCTTAACTAATAAGGAAAGATAATCCACCTAAAATCCACAACTTAATCTAACTAATCCTAAATGCACAACCATCATCCTAACAATACCCTACCCCTAATTAAAGTGTAAGATTTTAATACAGAGGATTTAATTTTTTTGTTTGCAATCACCCCAAATCACAAAACCCCATCGCTGTATCAATAACAATGAGCAGGCTATATTTTGTACCTACTTTGTTGGGATTATCGCGCCAAATAGTAGCTATTGATTCATAGTTGGGTTTGGCCATTTCGGTGAGTTTGTAGATGTGGCCTTTGGCTTTAAAGTATGGGTACAGCCCGTCCTCACAACCGATAGTTCCTAAATCGACAATAAACGGCCAATCTTCACCATAAGATTGGCGTGATACGGGTGCAGATGTAACTGGCTTTGGTGGCTTAGATTGTAGTGGTATAGAAAAGCTATTGTTTAAGACTGTGCCTAAAGATGCAGCAAAGGCTTCTTGTGAAGAGTCAAAGCAGGCTTGTAAAGTACAAGCCAAAGCAAGGGTTATGGTGATGCGGTGCATTTATTTCGTCCTTGAAAATCATGTAATGGGTTAATTGGTGAGCTTTTTTTGTCAACCCCCATACTATATATTTAAAGCCAACTAGTATTACAATAGACTAAGGAGCTCTTATTGCTTTTATTATTTTAGCATTAAATTTCTTTACGGCAGACTCAATTTGTGGCACCCCTCCTTTAGTCTCTATTGCTTTTTCTATGTATTTAATGGCATTCCTAACATCTCCCTGACTAAACCAATATTTAGCAAGTTCATAATTTAATTTCTGCCTTATCTTGTCCTTAACGTCATAATCAGCCAGCCTAATTGACTCATTATATAATTCTTTCCCACGCTCAATATTTCCGTTTCTTAAATGAAAAAGTCCTAATGTAGCCGTAGGGTATGATATTTTATGGACATAATTTGATAGTTTTGGCAATAATTTTATTGCTTTATTTGTACAATCAGCTTCAACATATGCGAAAACAATACTATTAATTAAGGTAGACATTCTTTCATATCCGATTTGTTTATCAATCACTGGCAATATATCGCAGAATGCATCAGCCAATTTTATAGCATGTTTATGCCCTTCAAGAGCGTAATGGGAAATCAGCCAACTAGCCACCCATATCTTCAATGCATCATGTGCTCGCTCTATCGATAATATATTTTCGGCGAATACAACGGCATCATCAAATTTTTTTAAATTTGCCAATCCCAAAAGATGAAAAACATAAAAGTCTGAAAACTGAACATCAGAAATTAGCTCACTTTGAACATCATAAGTTAACAACTCCTTAGTAAGACCTAGTAACGTATGGTATTCCTTTACATCAGCAAGCATAATACAAACATTTCTAGCGGCAATTAAACTGTCACGATTATTACAAATACCATTAGAAATTGCATTTTTAAACGATTTAAAAGCATCATTGCGATGCTTAATACCCATTCGATGATAGGCGACACCAATATTATTCCAAACCCGAACTGGATCACTTCCTACGACTCTTTTTAGGTTTTTTAAGGTATACAGTGCTGAGTGGCAGTCGCCTAATTCAAAATAAGTCTGAGCAAGCCGTTCATGAACAAGAACATCTTCATCTTTAATAGACAAATAATACTTTAGAAATGATATAACCTGATCAGACTTTTTAATAGAAACAGCTACATCTACGAGAAGAACTAATGCTTTAGAGTTAAGCGGATCAAGTGATACCGCGAGTTTTAATGAATTAAATGCCTTTTCCCTATTTCCAATTCCTAAATATGCAACTCCAATATTTAAATGCGCTATTGATGACGATGGCCGCAACTCGGATGCTAATCTAAAGCATCGAATTGCAGAGTTTGGCTCTTTAGTAATTAATTCAAGAATGCCAAGAAACAAATATGAGCTATAATCATTGGGTTGAATTAGTATGGATCTAATAATATATTTTTTTGCAGTCGCATAACTTCCTTTGAGCACATCAAAATAAGCCAAACGTAGATTAGCCCCAAAGTTTTCACTAAAATCTCGTGATTTAAAATGTCTTTCAGCACTATTCAGCTCCCCAGATAAGATTAGACTTTCACCATATTTATTAAAAAAATAATCATTTTCAACTAAATACATGGCTTTCTGAATATAGAAACGCTCTAAGTCATATTTACCTAGTCGCCGAGCAATAGAAGCCATCTTATTTAGATACACAGGAGAGTCAGAAAAACGATCACTCTTCTTGCTCAATAACTCGTATTCACTCAAGAATAAATCACTATAATTGGACGTTTTATGATAGTCCTTGTCAACAACTGTAAAATTATTCAAATCTGGTAGAAACACCCCGTCTTCATAGTCGTTTCTTGGGGAAAAATCTATATAAAGAGGAATATTTGCATCTACAGGCAAAATTACCTGAAAGATAGGTTTCTCCAAATTAAGATTGGATTTCTCTGGGATATCATCATCAATTAACATCTCTTAACTCCCAGCTACCAATGATCTCAATTTATCTGTCAATACATTAGCGCGTTTTGCAATCCTATTATTTCTAGATGCATTGTTAATCTTAATACGATGTTGATATAATTTCTGATGCGTAAGAACTTTTAAAATGATATCAACCTTGCGAATAATATGCTCAAAGTTGTTAAATCTTTTTCGGTAATCGAAAGCAACAAGACCATCCAAAAGCTCTTGCATTATTCCATTTGTAGCAGAAGGAATTAGAGAGTTACATCCACAAACACTTACATTCGCAACTCCTTTTGCATGTATATCAAGCAGACAATTCAAGCGATTTATTTTATCCTCTTCTTTTTTTTCTCGAGCAATTGTAGCACCAAACAATGTTAATACATTTGCATCCACATTTGGATTTATATTATCAAATTTGTCGTAATAGTAATCAACATTGAATAACTCGTAAAACATACAACCTAAAGAAAATATATCAGCATAAGAATCAAGTCTTCTTATACCCGCCAAACCACATTTTGACTCAGGTGCTGCATAAGGGATCATACCAACACAATAAGTATAGCTAGGTATAATATTATGCGAATCCAAAAGTGCTGCAGTTCCTAAATCAATGGCTACAATTACTTTCTCTTTATGTCTTAGTGCTTTTCTTAAGTTATCAGGCTTCAAATCACGATGACAAACATTACTTCTATGTAAAGCGGCTACAGCTAATACAATATCTCGAAATACTCTCAATCTATCTAAAATATCAATATTAGAGCTATTGCTTAAGAAAAACTCATCAATATCATCATCAATCCATTCAGTTACGAAATATTTCACTTGCAAATTCAATGGACGGTGACTATTTGCTAAACTTAAACTTAAAGTCGCAGTTTTAAGGGCAGTGTTTATTTGTAAGCATCTTTTTTTATCTTTTAGGGATTCTAATATTTTAGCTTCACGCTCGAATGATAACATGCGATATGTATCACTATTATGTATAGGTGAAAAAAACTTGACCGCAACTTCTACATTGCTTGTTGTATCGAATGCTTTGAATATAATAGAGAAAAATCCTCGTTTAGGCTGCCCTGCTACCACATTTACAACACTTATATCAGTATAATTTTCTTCAAGGACACTACCATTAACAACGGCTTCTATTAACAAATCATCAAGCATTTATTTTATCCTAGAGTCATATTTGAGGTTTTCATCAGAGCCACCCTTACGTTCAATGACTTATTTTTTAGGCAAATTTAGCATATCAAATCAACCTATATCAGCTATATATACTTTGTACTATAATTTTAGTGTTTTCTAATCTAACTCCTCTATTTTAATCAGACCATAAGTGTAACATTTTAATACACAACCCCTTGACAACCTTTTTTTATCACGCCATCCTATCCGCACTACCCCACATGGGTAGACAGGTTTCGCAGCCTGCCATAGTCAACCACAAGCATGAGTCGCGCTTGCGACTTTTTTTATGCTAAATTTCCGCCTGCCTGCGTTTTATGATGGGTTAGGTGGGGCAACCGAAAGGTTGGCCAGTGTGGTTGCTGGTACTGCGAACCCTGCTTAACCTGTCACCATTGGTTTCGCAGCCGATGGTGATAGAAGAATAAACAACCACATAGGCACATCATCATGAGCAATGCACCCGCTCGCGTCACGGTTACATATCGTGTCCAAGTTACCACCGTAAGAATTGAGCCAGACGGCAAACCACAAACCAAAATCCTCAAACGCATATATAAAACCCATTCGGGTGCAACGCGTGCCGCCCTTCGCCATACCCAGTTCATCGACAGCAAAGGCCGAATTGCTCAGTGCTTTGGGCAAGTCATCACCCAAACCGCCACTCCTCCACTGCATTAAGGAGTGCGCCATGAACCACATCACCGAAGACCAAATCAACCAACTCGAATCGGTTAACGCACAACTGCAACTCCTCTTGCAGTTAGCCGCCAATACCAACCAAGCCACCCTCACCCTATCGGCCAACGCTTTTGTCTGTACCATCAACAACATACACAGCCAACTTCAAAGCACCCTCACACAAATCACCATGCAAGGAGGCCAAGCATGAACATTCAAAGCCTCCCGTGGTTAAAGTTTGCTCACGACAGCTATATATTTGGCTTTCGCCTCACAGCCAGCCCACTGGTCAAAGCCGCATTTTTAGACCTGCTTTGTTTGGCCATGAAACAAACGCCCGCCTTATCTATACCCAATGACGACACAGCCCTTTCCTCATGGTTGGGCTTAACAGTCAAACGTTGGCAAAAAATTAAAAATGCCGTCCTGTCACAATTTAGACTCAACTCGCAAGACAACCGCTACTACAGCCCCATGCTGGTTGAGCTTTACAGCGACACCGAACAACCCAAAGACACCACCACTCAACCACCACGCCAACGTACTAGCAGTGCCGAACGAGTAGCGCGTCATCGAGCAAAACAAAAAGCCTTAGCCAATGTAACAACAACCGTAACGCACGATGTAACACCTCCTTGTAACGCCGATGTAACGCCTCAAACCGTTACAAGTAACGCCACTGTAATGCCTGTAACCGTTACATTGGGGGGTAAGGGGGGAGATTTAGATTTAAAATTAGAGAATTTAGAAAAAGAAGTTGTTGTAAGTAAAGACTTTTTAAATAACCAAAGCAGGCTCGATGTAACGCCTAAAAGCGTTACACCACACACAACAACAAAATTTTGTATGCCCTTTGACTTTAAGGTTGAGCCTAACGAACTAGAACCGTTTATGGCCAAACTCGAAGTCCCCATGACCAAACACACCAGCAACACACTGAATCACTTTGTTGCTCATTACCTTGCCAAAGACTTTAAAAACACCCGTGACGAATGGATTTATCAATATGCCCTATGGCTCAAACGCGAAAAAGACAAGCCAGTTGATAAGCCACTGGATAACCCATCGCCTCAACCCACAAAACTGGCTGCCGAGTTTATTCAACCTGTTAAGCCCTTATGGGAAACACTGGCCGAACAAAAACAGCAACAACAAGCTAATGCTAAAAGTGCCGAGCAATTGGCCAAAGGCGATGATGCGTTAGCACAACTACGCAAAACGCTTGGCTTAAAAGCGGCCTAAACACAGAGCCAGTTAAAAGAATTACACTGAAAAGTTAGCCAAAAGCGTGAACACTCCTCACCCCTTTTTTTAAGGGCAATTATTAACATAACTGCTGCCACAACAGGCAGAGGAGATAAATCAATGAGTTATATTATCAGTGAGGAAAAACTAATTCAGCTTCAACGAATTCATGCAGAAATAAAATTGATACTGCAACTGACAACCCACGTCACGCACAAGAATATTGAACTGGATACAGAGTCCCTTGCTGGCACCTTGTTTCATTTAGAGGAGGAACTACATCGGGCAATTAGCGACTTGCCCCTCATAAAAACCTAATAGATATTGATTAGCATGGCTATTTTTTTTAGCCATGCTCAGAGGCTTTCATGGTTATCATCAGTGCCACTAACGCTGCTTTTTGCTCTGCCGATGCAATCGCACGATAAGACACAAGCACACTTTGTTCTTCTGACGACAAACTTGTCGCGCCATGATTACCCGTCAAAATATATAAAATATCCGCACCAACTGCCGCGACTTTAACCAAATAGTCTAAATCTGGGTTATTTGCGCCCTTCTCATAATTGAGTTGCGTCCACTTAGACACACCACCCAAAGCCCCAAAATCAGTCTGAGTGAAACCAAGACGCTTTCTTTCTTCTAATAAACGCTCACAAAGGTTAGACATTTTCCACCTTTTACCATTGACAGTTTGAATAATTTCAAACATTATTATATTGTGTAAGACTGAGTGAGAGAATAATACACCATGCAACGCCAACGCCCTACTTATTCGCCTAGAGGTGTCGAAATCAATAAACCCATAGGCCTACGTCTAAGCAATGAACACCTAGAGCAAGTTAAACACCTTGCTAAAGTCCATAACAGAAGCCTCGCTAATATGGCGCGTGTTCTTTGCATTGAAGGCTTAAAAGCCCTAGAACAACAAAGCAATTCCGCCACTTCGTAAGGAATCCGCCATGTACCCAGACCCTAATCGCGTTCGCTGTCATCGTATAGCTGTCAATTTAGACAAATACGAATATGGACTCATTGAAGCCTACTCCAACTATACGGGCATTGATAAAAGCCGACTCGTGCGCGAAATGGTCATGCGCGAGGCCAAACGGCTACTACTAGAGCATCATGCTACTCAAACCGATGCACAAAACCCAGTGCCTCATTCGTAATCAAAGAGTGCTGCAATGACAATAGAAATAGACCTAAACGACCAAGAACTCAAAATATTACAACAAATACAACAACAATACGGTCTAAGTTCGGTTGAAGAAGCCGTCAAAATGTTGTCCAAGCAACGCTTAGAAAATGTGCGCTATCAACTCACAGGTGATATTGGCCAGCCAGCATGGGTGAACAAATGACACGCAAACGCTACAACAATACGAGTCATATTCGCACTGAGTGTATTTATTGTTCTCATGTTGCCTACGTCATCAAAATGACCGCACTTAGCAAAGGCAAGTTTTACCGCGAAGTCACCTATCGCTGTGACTCTGCAACCTGCGGTTTAACATGGGTATGCGCCATAGAACCGCTACGCGCACTCACCCTTGCCGAAAACAAAAATGGTGTACCGATGTTGCCCTTATCGCAACATCTAAAAGCCAAAAAAGAAAAGTTATTAGCACAGCTTAATCAACGCGAATTCACGCTCAAACAGCAAGAAGTACAAGGAGAATTAGATGTCTAATCTCGACTACAACATGGCTCACGGCATGGCCAAAACCTACATCGAGCAGCATTACTATGCTTATCTTAATGGTCACCGTGAACAACTGATTCAGGCTATCGCCAACGAACTCAAACTTAAAGGCTACCCCTCCGATGTGGGTGTTAAAGTGGCCATTAAAGAAATCGCCCACTACGAAAGCAGCTTGTGTGCCGCCGAACTGGACATTGACCGTTCCAATAGTAGCCTCGTTGTCATTCACGACCGACAACATAAACGCCGCATTTATTTTACGGTACAAGACCTTATCAACACAGCCAATAGCCTGACTGTGCGCTCTGTCACTCAGTAGAAAAAATATGAATCCGATGATTTTAGACGAGGCACTTAAACGCCTCGTGGCTGACTTCGCCTTTAAGAAACATAAAAACAAATGGTTACAAGAAGGCCGATGCCCGTCTTGTCATCAAAAAGAGCTATTTGCCAGTGCCGAAGCTCCGTGGGTCATTAAATGCGGTCGCTTAAATAATTGCAGTTACGAAGGCTCATTGCGTGAGCTATATCCTGATTTATTTGAATCATGGAGTGACCGATTTAAAGCAGACGACAAACACCCTAATGCCGCCGCCGATGCTTATTTAAAAGAAGCCCGTGGCTTTGACCTTAACCAAATAAAAGGCTTATACAGCCAAGATAACTATTTTAGTCGTGACTTAGGCATAGGCTCTGCCACAGTACGCTTTCCCTTCGCCGATGGTTATTGGGAACGACTTATTGACAAGCCCGAACGCTTCAAACCACGGAAAGCCAACTTTAAATACGGTTGGAACTATGACGGCTTGTGGTGGACACTGCCCAATGTAGACCTAAGCCAAGCCAAAGAAATATGGATAACCGAAGGCATTTTTAACGCCATCACTTTAGAACATAACCACATCAGGTCGGTTTCCACGCTATCGAGTGGCAACTACCCCAGCACCGCCTTAAAAGCCCTTGCTGCTCAATGTCTTGCTAACAACATCGCCCGACCCACATTAGTATGGGCAATGGATAACGACCCTGCTGGTCACAAAGCCATTGAAAAATGGATGGAACGCGCCATTGCAGACGGTTGGCCAAGCGTAGCCGCACAAGCCCCCAAAACAAGTCAAGGCAAAAGCCAAGACTGGAACGACTTGCACCTAATGGGCAAGCTATCACCAAAGGATATCGAAACCTATCGCTACTATGGCAACTTACTCACCGCCAAAACCTCCACCGAAAAAGCCCTGCTAATTTACAAATACACCGAACGCCGTGCGTTTACCTTTGACCATAAAAACCGCTTGTACTGGTTTAAGCTCGACCTCGAAGCCTACGAAAAAAAGCTCGGTGATTTACGCAAAGAAGACTCTGACGATGACGCAATGCGTGACGAAGCATTGGCCTCCAGTGGCAACATCACCGAGATTGCGAGCTGCTGCCCAACGCCCCTGTACTTTTTAGAAAGCAAACTCACAGACGAGAGCTGGTACTACTTCCGCATCACTTTTCACGATGGCAAACAAATCAAAAACACCTTCACAGGCGCACAGCTCGCCAGTAATTCTGAGTTTAAAAAACGCTTACTCAGCATTGCAGGCGGCGCACTTTACACAGGCAATGGCCACCAACTTGATAATTTTTTGAGGTATAAAGTGGAAAACATTAAAACGGTCGAAACCATCGACTTTATTGGCTACAGCAAAGAATACAGCACTTACGTCTTTAACAAGATTGCCGTTAAAGAAGGCAAAATCTATCAACTCAACAACGAAGACTATTTTGACTTAGGTAAAATCAATCTCAAAAGCCTAAACCAATCGGTCAATTTACAGCTTAATCATAAACTCAAAGAGTTTGACAGCAGCTTTGCTCCTAAAATACATACCTGTTTTGGTGACAAAGGTATCGTCGCTTTAGCATTTTGGTTGGGCAGTTTTTTTGCCGAGCAAATTCGTCACCACCAACAAAGCTATCCTTTTTTAGAAATCGTTGGCGAACCAGGGGCAGGCAAAACCACCCTCATTGAATTTTTATGGAAACTGGCTGGCCGTACAGGTTATGAAGGTTTCGACCCCTCAAAATCCACGCTCTCAGGTCGAAGCCGTAACATGGCACAAGTCGGCAACTTACCCATTGTACTGATGGAAGGTGACCGAGACGAAGACAGCAAAGCCAAAAAATTCGACTTTGACGAACTTAAACCGTTATACAACGGTCGCTCACCGCGAGCTGTCGGTATTAAAAACAGTGGCAATGAAACCTACGAACCACCCTTTCGGGGGGCAATGGTCATTGCTCAAAATGCGACTGTCAACGCCAGTGATGCCGTCTTAGAACGCTTGATTCATTTAGGCTTTAAACGGGGTCAACGTGCCACCCGTGAGCTGGCCAAAGAAATCGCCAAAATGGACGTGAATGTATTAAGTGGTTTTATGCTCAAAGCATTAACGCTTGAAAAGGACATCCTGCAAATTGTACTCACTCAAACACCCATTTATGAAACGCTTATCAGCCAATGTCCCGACATCAAAAACGTGCGTATTGGTTTTAATCATGCCCAAATCATGGCCTTAGTTGATGCTTTAGGTTTGGTTATTCCCATCACCGAAGAACTCAAATCATCGGTCAAAAACACACTGATTGACCTAGCCATCGAACGCCAACAACGCATTAACCAAGACCATCCCTTAGTACAACAATTTTGGGATGTGTACGACTACATCGAAAGCCGCCGCGACAGACCCACACTTAATCACGCTCATCACAGCAAAGACTATATCGCCATCAACCTAAATCACTTTGCCGAAGAAGCCTTAGCTGCCAAACAACCGATGGGTGACTTAACCGAACTTAAACGGATTTTACCCACATCACTGCGTTATCGCTTTGTAGAAAGCAATCGGGTTGTTAGCTCTAGCATTCATCAAAACGGTGATAAACCACGCAGCATCAAATGCTGGATTTTTAACAAACCACAGGCCAACTGAAGCCATTAGCACCAAAACAGTAGGTACTTTTTAGTGCCTGCCAATTTCCCAGTGTTTAATGTTTAATACCGAGAATTTGCTATGCTAGAAAAAATCTCACAATTCAGAACACGCTACTTTGCAGAGGGTTCAGCTCCCGCTGTTGTCACCTTAAAAAAACATATTGATCAGGGTTTGCTGGCAGGACGTTCAATCGGTGGACGATATTTTGTGGAAACGAACGCTTGGGGTGAGCCATTATTTTATAAATCAGTCGTAAAAAAAACTGACGAATCGCCTATACCATCATGTACTGTTGAAACGGGTAACCCTCTCGCCAACAAAGTATTAGCGCAATTCATGCAAAAAAAGGCCATATAAATGTCACCACCACTACCACGTAAAGCAGGTAATAAAGACCTTCCACCACATCTAGAAATCGACAGAAAGAAAAACGGTACGGTTTATTACCGTTACGTTTTCCCCGATGGCACACGCTCATCATTAGGCAAAGATAAAAAAGAGGCTATTGACGCAGCAATGGCTCTCAACGTTGAGCTATCACGCAACCCTGATATTTTTCACAAAATACTTAATCGGTATCAAGAAAATAAAGCACCAAAATCACCACCAATTGACTTCGCCATAGAACAGTTTAAAAAACTGCATCTTTATAAAAAAACGTATAGCACTCGCTCTATGCAAGAAATTGAGTATCGCCTTAGTGAATATTTACGGGTTTTTAATAATAGGAATATTTCAGACATCGCAGTGACGGATATCGCCATTTTTCTAAACTCAAAAACAGCTCATAGTTACGTCAAACATCGTATTTTACTCGTACAGCTATGGGCATTTTGTTGCCATCAAGGCTGGGTTGACGACAACATTCCCAGTAAAACCATGCTTCCAATTATGCCAGCTAAGAAACGAGGGAGACATACACTCACCGCATTAATGCAAATTAGAGCGATATGTCCTGACTATATGCAAAGAGCGATAGATATCGCACTACATAGCATTCAGCGGCGTGGTGATGAAGTCAATCTACATCGTGAACACGTTAATCTTGAAAAAAACACACTAACCGTACTGCAAGAAAAAACCAAAAACTACAATAAGCCCGTGTTTATTGAAATAGATATGCACCCTGAATTACGGGAGGCTGTCGAAGCTTGCTTAAGTACAGGCATACCTTGCCCCTATTTACTCCATTATAGACCGACTATAATAAACGCAAAAATTAGAGCAGCCAAAGCACACCCATTCGCCATGACACCCAATTTTCTTACCAAAGAATTTACTTATTGGCGAGACAAGGCGGGTGTTTATGATGATATGGGTGACGGTGAGAAACCAACATGGCACGACATACGCGCATTGGGTATTACACTAATCACCGAAAAATATGGCAAAGAATATGCGATGGCACTTGCTGGTCATGCCGATGAAAGAATGTGGAGTCATTACATGAGCGGTCACGGTGAAATTAAGCCTGTGAAAGTAAGTTTTCGTTAATCTTTGGTTAGGATTTTCACGGTAATACCCCGAAAACTCCCCGAAAATACCCCGAAAAAATTTAGGCATAAAAAAACCAGCTTGTAACTAGCTGGTTTTAATAGAATTTTTGGTAGACGTAACTGGACTCGAACCAGCGACCCCCACCATGTCAAGATAAAAATAATACATGAAAATCAATAAATTAAATAAAAATGGCGTAATTCAGGCGAAAGATAACAATATCAAAGCGCACTATTTAAGATTTTTCCGAAGAAAAAATGTCATGTTAGGATTATGGCATATTTTAAATTTTTCTCTAAAAGTTTGGGGGCATGGGAAAACGGTAAGAATGGTAAGAGCCTTTTTAAAATATGTCTCTAGCCTTAGAGCCTCAAGGCTTACAGCGTTTTGATTCAACGGTAAGAAAAAGGTAAGAATATGGTAATAATCTTACCCTTATGAATGGTAAGAACACTAAAAAACAAATAACAATAAAAACAATAGCTTATAAAAATAGAGTATAAAATCTTACCGTATCTTACCGTCAACTTACCTTTTCATAAAATACTCAAAGCCTTGAGCCTCAAGGTTTTGAGGGTATATATTTTTTACTCTTACCTTCTTACCGTTTTTTTTGACCCCCTATCCCCAATTTATATTTTTACCCCTAAATTTTTTCTTAGTTGATTTATTTAATATCTCTGCATCAAAACCGCATCAAATTGCGTCATTCTGCATCAAAAAAACATGGCTGAATGATGGATAAGCCCCTTACAGCCGCATGGCTTTGCCTATTTGCATCTCCTGCATCAAAACCGACCTATTTAGTGGGCAGGCGTGGCGGGGTCACAACTGCTTTTTTCCATCTTTTTTAGGCATAAAAAAACCACCCGAAGGTGGTTGGCATGAAATAAAAAGTTTATTCTTTGCTTTCAATACCTAAGCTGTAGGGTTCAAAGCGAACTACCTCCTCGCCCAACCAATCGTTTAGTTCCTTAAATCGTTCTTGCAAGGGTTCTAATTCATTGGTGACAAATACCCTCGCCGCTTTTTCAACATCACCAAAGCCTCCTGCATTATTAGGTACGATACCAATCAGTTGTGCAGGTACGCGATGTGCCGCAAGCTGGTCATCACGAGTGACATTTTTGATGTTTAAGAACTCATCTTTGGCCGACACTTCAGACACAGG
>Ga0209599_10000554_pt1 | contig 23490 bp, 23 predicted proteins | sample Shrwel_input2_FT_FD_187534 | JGI IMG/M metagenome (GOLD analysis project Ga0209599, IMG submission 187534) | Subsurface microbial communities from deep shales in Ohio, USA - Utica-3 well 1 S input2 FT (SPAdes) (version 2) ... | reverse complement strand
AAATATTTGCTTTTTTCTTATTAATGTCATTCAAATGCTGCGAAAATAGCTTTTGATCTGTTATTCTATGCGACTTCAAATTTACTTAGATCGAGGCAGAGATGACGCAACAAAACGCTCAATCGACTTCAGAACAGACACTTTCCGAAAACGATTTAATCGCACAGCGTCATGCCAAATTGAAGCAAATTAAAGAGAATGCAAAACAAACGGGTAAGAGCCCTTGGCCAAATACCTTTAAACGTGAGCATTATACTGGCGATTTGCAAGAACAATTTAAAGATCAAGATAAAGTTCAAATCGAAGGCGCTGAAAAAGTTTATGTCAAAGTTGCTGGTCGTGTGATGTTAAACCGTGGGTCATTCATTGTGATCCAAGACATGACAGGTCGTATTCAACTTTATGTAGATCGTAAAGGTTTATCAGCTGATATTTTAGAAACGATCAAAAGTTTAGACCTTGGCGATATTATCGCTGCTGAAGGCTATATTGGTCGTTCGGGCAAAGGTGATTTATATGTTCATCTTGAAGGTTTTGAATTACTGACTAAATCATTACGCCCACTCCCAGACAAATTTCATGGTTTAACCGATACTGAAGCGAAATATCGTAAACGTTATTTAGATTTGATCGTAAACGAAGAAACGCGTAAAACCTTTGAAATTCGCGCCAAAGTCGTTGCAGGTATTCGTGCCTTTTTGACCAATGAACGTTTCATGGAAGTTGAAACGCCAATGATGCATGTGATTCCAGGAGGTGCTTCAGCAAAACCATTTGTAACGCATCATAATGCTTTAGATATGGAGCTTTACTTACGTATCGCGCCAGAACTCTATTTAAAACGCCTTGTGGTGGGCGGTTTTGAACGTGTGTTTGAGATTAACCGTAACTTCAGAAATGAAGGGGTTTCAACACGTCATAACCCTGAATTTACCATGATTGAATTCTATCAAGCTTATGCAGATTATAAAGACTTGATGGAACTGACTGAAAACATGCTTGAGAAATTGGCAGTAGATATCTTAGGTTCTACTGATGTGCCTTATGGTGAAGAAGTATATAGCTTCAAAGGTCCATATAAGAAAATCTCAATGTTTGATGCCATTCTTGAACATAATCCTGACTTTACAGCTGAAAATGTCAATGATCGTGAGTTCTTGGCAAAATTCACACAAGACGTATTGAAAGAAAAAGTGAAGCCTGGTTTCGGTTTGGGTAAGTTACAGACCATCGTTTTTGAAGAAACGGTAGAAACGAAACTACGTCAGCCTACTTTTATTACTGAGTATCCTGCTGAAACTTCACCGCTTGCACGTCGTAATGATGAAAATCCACATATTACAGACCGTTTTGAGTTCTTTATTGGTGGACGTGAATTGGCAAACGGTTTCTCTGAGTTAAATGATCCAATTGATCAAGCAGAACGTTTCCAAGCACAAGTTGAAGAAAAAGATGCTGGTGATGATGAAGCAATGCATTATGACGCAGACTTTATCGAAGCTTTAGAATATGGTTTACCGCCAACAGCGGGTCAAGGGATCGGTATTGATCGTTTGGTGATGTTATTCGCTAATGCACCAAGTATTCGCGATGTACTGTTATTCCCGCATATGCGTCGTAAAGATTAATAGTTTTAAATAATTCAAAAAAGCCACTCAATTCGAGTGGCTTTTGTTTATTCAGTTAAGAATTGTAATTGTTTGGTTTGAAGATTGAAAAGTCAGCTCAAAAAAACGATCATGTGTCCATAAATAAATTTGAGAACAGTTTGGACATGTTTTTAAAAAAATCGCTTTATATCGCATTATTTGCGTCTCTTTCTTCTACAGTATTTGCACAAGGCATTTTGTTAAATGATGAAAATTTAAGAACAGACCTGAATTGGTTAAACCAACAAGGTGTCATTCAAATCAGCACATCTACTTGGCCGATGAGTGGGGACGAAATTAAACGTGCCTTATCGCAAGCAAAGGTGAGCAATAATACGCAACAGAAAGTGATTGATTCGGTTGGACATACACTACAAACTGATAATGCAACCGTTAAAGTTGGTTTGCATGCAGGCACTGATGTCAAAACAGTTCCTCAAGCATTTGGCGATAGTCAAAAATCACAATATCAACTTGCTGCTGAATTGAATGTTGGTGGTGAAAACTGGGATGCAAAACTGCGTCTTAATGGTGAAAAAGACCCATTAATTGATAATGGACATGATGCCAATGTCGAAGGTTCGTATATCGCAGGTAAGCTTTGGAATCAGTGGGTTATCGCTGGTCAAATCCCAACTTATTGGGGGCCTGGACATGATGGTAGTTTGATTCGTGGTGATGCAAGTCGTCCTGTTTACGGTGTTACGGTACAGCGTGCTGAACAAAATGCTTTTGAAACAAAGTGGTTGTCGTGGATTGGACCTTGGCAATATCAAGCATTTGCAGGGCAGTTAGATGACTATAAAGCTGTGCCAGATGCGAAATTGATTGGGCTACGATTAACAGCTCAACCTTTACCTTATTTAGAATTGGGTGCTTCTCGAGCTATTCAATGGGGTGGTGAAGGACGTTCTGAAAGCTTAGATTCTTTGTGGAATGCAATTAAAGGGAATGACAATTTTGACACGTCGGATCAAGATATATCAAATCAGATTGCAGGATTTGATGCTCGATTATCATTATTGCCTTTATTAAATGTACCAATAAGCTTATATACTCAATTTGTTGGTGAAGATGAAGCTGGTGGGCTACCTGCTAAATATATGTACCTTGGTGGTGCTGACTTTTCATCAAGCTATAAAAATATGCCATACCAACTTTATGCTGAATGGGCGGATACTCGTACCAATGGTGAAGTAAAACGTATTTCTTATAGCCACCACGTTTATCGAGATGGGTATTACCAACATGGTTTTCCGTTAGGTCATGCGATGGGCGGTGATGGCCAAATGTATTCAGTCGGTGGTGATATTCGTTTTGATGTCATGAATCGTATAAATGGACGTGTTATATATGCAAAAGTCAATCAATCTGACTTAGCAATCAATGCTGCATTTTCGAAACAAGATACTGTAAAAGGTCTGGACTTAACTTGGACACATTATTTAAAACCAACAATTCCATTAAAAGTGAATGGCTGGGTCAGTGATTCTGATGTAAATGGAAGTGATGGCGGTGTTTCAGTTGGCGTGGAAATTCCATTGGAAAAAAATATGTTCCGCTTTTAAGCAATATTAATAAAAAAGAAGCCGTTATGGCTTCTTTTTTATGTCAATTAATCTGAAATAAAATTTTGGTCATCATCTTTTTTATATCTATACATATCACAATTTTGCATATTCATATGAAAAAACAAGCTAAAGAACTCGATCTAAATTATTATAATAGATAAACTTTACTAGATTGCTCATTTGTTCACTAGTAAGAATATCGATATCACGAAAAATTGGAGTTGTTATGATACTCGTTCCTCCACACGGTCTTCCAAGTGGTGGTTTAATACCACTTATAGATTTTATGGGTAACATTGATAAGGGGGGATATGTACATGACTGAAAATAGATTAACGCACCTCAAGCAACTTGAGGCAGAAAGTATTCATATTATTCGTGAAGTTGCAGCTGAATTTGAAAATCCTGTGATGCTTTATTCAATTGGTAAAGATTCAGCAGTCATGCTACATCTTGCAATGAAAGCATTTTACCCTGCAAAACTTCCATTTCCACTCCTGCATGTAGATACGGGATGGAAGTTTAAAGACATGATCACATTCCGTGATAACATGGCAAAAACTCATGGCTTTGATTTGATCGTACATCAGAACAAAGAAGGTCGTGATGCAGGGATTAACCCTTTTGATCATGGTAGTTCAAAATATACCGACATCATGAAAACTCAGGGTCTAAAACAAGCATTAGATAAATACCAGTTTGATGCTGCATTTGGTGGTGCACGTCGTGATGAAGAAAAATCACGTGCGAAAGAGCGTGTTTATTCATTCCGTGATACGAAGCATCGTTGGGACCCAAAGAACCAACGTCCAGAACTATGGAATCTTTACAATGGTAAAGTGAACAAAGGTGAAAGTATCCGTGTTTTCCCTTTATCTAACTGGACTGAGTTAGACATTTGGCAGTATATCTATTTAGAAAATATTCAACTTGTTCCTCTTTACTTCTCGGCGGTACGCCCAGTTGTAGAGCGTAGCGGTACGTTAATCATGGTCGATGATGAGCGCATGCGTTTAAAAGAAGGTGAAGTTCCTCAAATGAAATCGGTACGTTTCCGTACACTTGGCTGTTACCCATTAACAGGTGCAGTTGAGTCAGAGGCGGATACATTACCTGAAATTATCCAAGAAATGCTTTTGGCTACCAGCTCAGAGCGTCAGGGTCGTATGATTGACCATGATGAAGCTGGCTCAATGGAAAAGAAAAAGCAGGAAGGTTATTTCTAATTTCCTTAAGCAAGTCCCTCTTTTAACAGAGGGATTTAGGGAGATTACAAAATTCGATTTCAAATTTTGTGGAGTTTTGAGCAATGTCTCATCAATCAGATCTTATCAGCCAAGATATTTTGGCATATTTAAAACAGCACGAAAATAAAGACCTTTTGCGCTTCTTGACTTGCGGTAACGTCGATGATGGTAAGTCAACGCTAATTGGTCGTTTGCTTTATGATTCAAAATTGATCTATGAAGATCAATTACAAGCAGTAACGCGTGATAGTAAAAAAGTAGGTACAACAGGCGATGCACCTGACCTTGCTTTACTTGTTGACGGTTTACAAGCTGAACGCGAGCAGGGAATTACGATTGACGTAGCCTACCGCTATTTCTCTACAGAAAAGCGTAAGTTCATCATTGCTGATACCCCAGGACATGAACAATACACACGTAACATGGCAACGGGTGCATCAACGGCTGATCTTGCGATTATCTTGATTGATGCACGTTATGGTGTGCAAACCCAAACTCGCCGTCATACTTTTATTGCAAGCCTACTTGGTATTAAAAATATTGTTGTTGCGATCAATAAAATGGACTTGGTTGAGTTTTCTGAAGCTCGATTCAATGAAATCCAAGTTGAATATGATGCATTCTTGAATCAACTGGGTGATCGCCGTCCAGAGAATATTTTATTCGTTCCGATTTCAGCATTGAATGGCGATAACGTTGTTAATGCATCTGCAAGTACGCCATGGTACAAGGGTCAAACCTTGATGAGCATTCTTGAATCAGTGGAAATTAAGCGTGATTCAAATAAAAAAGAATTCCGTTTTCCAGTTCAGTATGTGAACCGCCCAAATCTTGATTTTCGTGGTTTTGCGGGTACGATCGCGCTTGGTGAAATTAATGTTGGCGATGAAATCGTTGCTTTGCCTTCAGGTAAAAAGTCGACCGTTAAAGAGATTGTTACTTTCGATGGAAATCTTGAGCAAGCAGTTGCAGGTCAAGCGGTTACTTTGACCTTAAATGATGAAATTGATATTTCACGTGGTAATGTTTTGGTTCGTGCAGGTGAGCAACCGCTTATTTCACGCAGTGTTCGCGCATCTGTGGTATGGATGAATGAACATCCTTTAGTGAAAGGTAAACTATACAACGTTAAAATCGGTACACAGACCGTTCCTGCAAAAGTGAGTGCGATCAATTACCGTGTCAATGTAAATACACTTGAGCATACTCAAGTTGAGGAGCTTGAATTAAATGCAATTGCAGATCTTGTAATTGAGTTTGATGCTCCAGTAGTGTTCGACCAATATCAAGACAGCCGTTATACAGGTTCATTCATCTTTATTGACCGTCTAAGCAACGTTACGGTTGGTGCGGGTATGGTTGAAGCTGCTGTAGAGTGGAATGCACATAATAATCCAGTCACTGCGGAAGATCGTGCTGCTCGCTTAGGTCAGAAACCAGCTGTGATTGGAGTTTCTGCACAGTTAATCGGAAATGCACAAGCTTTAGAAAGCTTATTGATCCAACAAGGTGTAGTTGCGATTGCGAAAGCAAATTTAACTGCTGAGCAAATTGGATTGTTACGTGAAACAGGTGTTGTAGTTATTACGACAACTGTTGAAGGAACCGATACTGAAATCACTGCTGAAACGATTGAAGAAGCCGCTGAAAAAGTTGTGGAATTGGTTCGTCTTTAATTGACTGAATTGATTTCGAAAAACCCGCGTAAGCGGGTTTTTTATGTGCAGAATATGAATTAATTAGAATGCATAAGTTGATAATTTGAGAATATATTGATGGATTTCCTTTGGATAATCTTGAATCATCTTTAAAAAGACTTCCCGATCACCTTGATATAAAGCACGGGCTGCCTCTTCATAATTTGGCATATTACCTGACATGGCAGACATAAAGCGGTCAGTGGCTTGTCTAGCGAGCATGATATTGCTTTCAGAAGTTGGATCATTCAGCTCTTTATCAATCAATTTACGAATTACAGCAGATGCACTGGAATTCTGTTGATCTAACCAATCCCAATGTTTTTTCTGTAAGGTAATTTCACGAGAGATAACACCAAGTTTTGGTCGTCCAACTTTTTTAGCTGGCTTAAGTTCACTATAACGCTGCTGAATCTCTTGATCAGAACCAATAATATCGAGATCGATCTGTTGACCAGTCTGATCATTAAAAATCAAAATATTCTGAGTGGTTTCTGAATTCTTTTTAATCTTTAACGCAACTTCCGCAATGCATCCATTAGTGAAAAATGTATGACCTAAAAAGGCAGTATAAGTTGTTATTTCGGTAAATTCATTTTCTTTGGGTTATTTTATGCGGGTAGAATAATATTATCAGGGTAAAAATAATTATGCAAATAAATAAGGCTTAAAAAAAATTGATTACATTGGAGAGCAAGTTCTGGAATCTGACATAAAAAATGATGCAGATAGAATGCCAATTTTTAATTTTGTTCTGCTTTGATATCGCTTTTATGAGACAATGTTTTTTTATTTTTGTGTATTAGGACTCCTATGATTGAGCAATCTCCTGAATCTTTAAGCGATATCGAAATTTTAGACATCTTACAGTCTATGAAAAAAGATAAGCTGGATACGGAAGCAAATGAGATTATCCGTAATGGGGGAAAGGCAGGGCGTCAAGAAGCACATAAACAAGCATTGGTTGCGCTGAATACAAGTTTTGAAGAAAAATTTGTAGAAGCTGTAACACTAGCATTAGGTTTAAATGCTGGGCAGGCTAAAAAAATTCGTTATAAAAAAGACCGTATTCGTATTTTAAAAGTACGTGGGATTGATTATCTTGCAATTGATGGTGCTGAAACAGCACAAGTTTTATCTCAAGTTGCCCAAGCCATCAGTCGTGAAGATGCAATTGTAACTGAAGGTTTGCACAATATTTTTCCATTTTGGAAAGAAGGGTGGCCTATGGTTCAGTTCGATAATGCATATAAAATTCTATCTGAAGATATTGCGATACATTACCAAGCAACGTTAGATGATTTAATTTCACTTTACGGCGGAAATTAAATTTTTAAAATTGATTTAATTTAATCAATACAGATGAATTTAAAATAACAAGGATGTTAATTTGATGAATCCAAATCCAGTCATTCCGAATGAAGCCTTACAGGCATTAAGATCAGGTCAATTGATTGATGCAATAAAAATAACCCGCGAAAAGACAGGTTTAGGTTTGAAAGAATCAAAGGATTTGGTAGATCAGTATTTAAAAGAGCATCCGCAGGAGCAAACCCAAATTCAAGAGCAATTAGCTCAGCGAAGTCGTGGGGGTATTAAAATTATTGTATTGATGATATTTATCTTGGTTATATTGATTTGGTATTTTAATTAAATTTTCTGAAACCTAATAAAAAAGCCACTGTTCAGATTTAGACAGTGGCTTTTTAGAATTTGGCGTCCCTACGGGGATTCGAACCCCGGTTACCGCCGTGAAAGGGCGATGTCCTAGGCCTCTAGACGATAGGGACTTCTTGAGGTGGGTGTATATTAGGGCTCTGTCACCAAAGTGTCAAGAAGATGAGGAGATAGTTTGTTCAAAATATAGCAAAACAGTTCAGCAGTCTTCTGTGTATCGTATAAAGCAGAGTGGGCTTCTTTACCATCGAACTCAATTCCAGCTTGAATACATGCTCTAGCTAAAACAGTTTGTCCAAACATTACTGCACTTAAAGTCACCGTATCAAATACAGAAAAACTATGAAACGGATTTTGATTTTTAGTACCAGTTCGTTGAATTGCGGCTTGTAAAAATCCTAAATCAAAATGAGCATTATGCCCGACTAAAACAGCATGGGTACAATGCTGAGCCTTACGAACTTCATTTAATGATTTAAAAATGCGTCGTAAAGCGCCGCGTTCATCTTCAGCCATAGCAACACGCATTGGATTAAATGGATCAATTCCAATAAAATCCAACGAACGGCGATCTAAATTAGCCCCTTCAAAAGGGTTGATATGCGCCTGAAATGAGGGACCTGGAACAAATTGTCCATGTTCATCGTAGACAATTGGAATACAGGCAATTTCAAGTAGGGCATCGGTTTGGCAGTTAAAACCTGCTGTTTCTACATCAACAACAACAGGTAAAAAACCACGAAAACGCTGACCAATGACGGGAGCTTTGTTTTCTTCTGTCACACTTTTCTCCATTGCAGTGTTTTTCCTGCATGAAGTGGAATAATTTTTTGATCATCGAGATAATCAAGTGATTCAACCACAGTATTTTCTTCTTTCACTAAGGTAATGGTTGACGTATTACGTGGTAAACCATAGAAGTCAGCACCGAACATGCTAGCGAAGCCTTCTAAACGTTCTAACCTGCCTACTTGATCGAAAGCCTGAGCGTAAAGTTCTATCGCATTTGGTGCACTATAACAGCCAGCGCAACCGCATGCATTTTCCTTAGCATGTTGCGCGTGAGGTGCGCTATCAGTGCCTAAGAAGAATTTTGGATTACCACTCGTTGCCACTTCAAGTAACGTTGTTTGGTGTGTTTGGCGTTTTAAAATAGGTAGGCAATAGAAGTGAGGTTTAACACCACCCACTAACATATCATTGCGATTGAATAATAAATGTTGGGGAGTAATGGTTGCCGCAACATTACGATCTTGTTCAAGTACAAAATTTGCAGCTTCACTCGTGGTGATATGTTCTAGAACAACTTTTAATTGAGGAAACTGTTTTAATAAGGGTGATAAAACTTCATCGAGGAAACGCTTTTCACGATCGAAAATATCAACATGATTGTGAGTAACTTCGCCATGTAATAATAATGGTACTTGGTGTTCTTCAAGTTGTTCAATAACAGCATAAACCTTGCGAATATCACTAACGCCATTATCCGAATTTGTTGTTGCACCAGCAGGATAAAGTTTAATTGCATTTACAAATTCAGATTCTTTGATTTTGCGTACTTCATCAGGTGAGGTGAAGTCGGTAAAATAAAGTACCATTCGAGGGTCAAAATTAAGCCCTTCTGGTACATGTGCAAGAATACGTTCACGGTATGCAACTGCTTCTTCAACAGTTTTTACAGGTGGAACGAGATTAGGCATACAAATTGCGCGTGCAAATTGTTTAGCAAGATCTGGAACAGTACGTTTTAATGCTAAACCATCACGCAAATGCGCATGCCAATCATCAGGTTGCAAAAGAGTAATCGTATTCAAGGTGCACTTCAAACTTAAAAATAATACAAATAATAATGCATATAGGGGGAAAATGGTAACTACAATTACGGATAAGTGGTTAAGCAAAGTGCATGACAACAGCAGAAATTGTGTTATTTTTATGCGGCGTAAGAAAACAGTATTATAAGAAGAGTAACAGGGATGGAAAATCAATATGATCTTGAGCAGCTACGGAGGTCAAAAGAAGATCTAGAACAGCTTGTAGCTAAACATTATCAGGGGAAAAAGACACAGAAAACGTTGCCGGCTTTATTAGAAAAGGAGTTTTGGCGATTTAATATTGATCGAACACGTATCAACGCAATTCAATTTTTTGCTCAAGGTGTAATTACTTATACAATTTTCGTATTGTTGATTCTGCCATCCAATTTTTTAGTTATTCGTAATAGCCCCGATTACGCCTTAGACCTTGTCTACAGTATATTGAGTTTACTGGTGGTTGGTGCTGCGCTTTTTTTATTTTGGGCATTCTCCAGATTTAAAAAATTGAATCAATTATTTTATCCTGCCGCTTGTTTGATTGTTTTTTGCACTATTTTTTTCCCTTCTTTACTCATGATGTGTGTATCGAATAGAGTTTTACAAAATCAATCGATGGTATTAATCGCATTTATATATATGTTGGGTTTTATTCTGAGTGGAATTAAACCAAAACACATGCTGTGGATTGGTTCTTCTGCCGCAGTCATGATTTTATTGTGTTTATACTTTTTAAATATTCCATGTGATTTTCTAATGTTAGGTCGAACTTTTATTGGAAGCCTATTATTGGGATTTTCAATTAGTATTATGCTTTCGACCAAAGAGCGAAAAATATTTTTAAAAACAAAAATCTCTGAAATTGATGAGAAAATTCTCCGTTTACAAGCATCTGAGCTTTTGCATTTAAGCCAACATGATGAGTTAACTACTGTATCAAATAGGCGGACATTTGAAGAAATGTTTAGTTATTACTATGAAATGGCATGTAAAGAAGCAAAATCGATGTCAGTCTTATTTATTGATATAGATTATTTTAAAAACTATAACGATTATTACGGACATCAAATGGGAGATCAGGTGATTTCCACGATTGCTAAATCCATTAAAAGTTCAATTCGTCATATGGATTTTATCGCACGCTATGGTGGTGAAGAGTTCGTGGTGTTGTTACCAGAAACATCTGCTCAAGGTGCTTATGCTGTGGCAACGAACATTTACCGTGCGATTGATCGCTTGATGATTCCACATGAAAAGTCTTTAGTCTCTAATCATGTCACTATTAGTTTGGGTATTACTGTTTTTAATGGCAACTCTAAAATCAGTCAAGAAGTGTTAATTGATACCGCAGATAAAGCATTATATAGAGCTAAACAGTTAGGTCGAAATCAAATTTATTATCAGCCATTACCCATCATTGACTAAATTTGAGATATTAAAAAACCGAATATATTGATATTCGGTTTTTGGTATCTATCATATTGTGCTAAAACATTATTCTAAGAATTTTACTGTAACCCCAGAACGTACCTTAGCACCTAAGTCATTCGCATCCCAGTTGGTCAAGCGGATACAACCGTGCGATGCTGTCTTAGAGATTAAAGATGGATTTGGAGTCCCGTGGATACCAAAAGACTTTTTGCTCAAACCAATCCAAATATTACCTACTGGTGCGTTCGGACCAGGCGGTAAAGAAAGAGGTTTTAAGTTTTTACCTTGAATAAAGTTTGAAGGTGAGTAGCTATACCAAGGGTTTTTAGCAACGCCGACTACTTTATACGTACCCGTTGGAGAAGGCGTGTCAGTACTACCAATTGTTGCAGGAAATGAAGCAATCATTTGGTTGCGACTGTTGAATAAATAAAGTTGACGAGCGCCTTTATGCGCAACAATCAAATGAATGTCTTCTGGTAAATCATTACGAACATTCGCAACGATAATTTTTTCGCCTGCTTTTTTAAAGGTTGCGGTCGGATTTAATTTCTTCAAGAAATTTTCATCCATATGGAATTTTTCGCCTAACATTTCAGTTACACGGGTATAGTACAAGCCTTTCATTTTTGCTTGTAAAGCATAGTCCGAAGGGATCGAATCTGCGTATGGACCTTTCAAGTCTGCATCGGTAATGGTGTACTCAACATAAGCAGGCTTGGTTTGTTTTGCAACCAAGGCATCCCATGTTTCTTGAGTTAACTGACCTGTTGGTGTTAATCCATTCATCTGTTGGAATGAAGCAATCGCTTTTAAAGTATTCTTACCGTTTGCACCATCAATTGCGCCAGGTGATGCGTGTGCATTATTCAGCATTACATGAGCACGTGCGTAGGCAGGAAGCTGACCTTTTGGTAAGCCTTCAGGCCACTCTGCATTATTCATGCTATCCAGTGTCCATGAAACTTTTACAGCAGGCGTAACATTATTAGCGGTAGATGATTCAGGAGTAGTTTCTAATTTTGAAGAAACTGCTGAAGCAACGCCTGTATTTACTTGAGGATCAGAAACTGCATTATCGGCAACACTTGATGCAGGTTGTGCAACAACGCTTGAAGCAGCTGAATGTTCTACTGCTAAAGGATCAATCGGATCTTGGACAGATGCCGAAATTTTTTTTGGATTTAAAGGTTGCTCAGTTGTTGGGGCAGCAAAAGCAACATTGGCAATAATACAACTTAAACTCATAGCGAGTAATGAGCGAACAAACATGTAATTCAACCTTAAGAATTATTCATATTGAGATATAAGATATTGCAAGTATTACAGAAAATCAGTGACCTTGCAGTAGCAGTTTTGTGTCTAAGTAAAAAAATAATGTAGGAAGTCTGATTTTTTGTATGGATTTGGAATTATAAAAAAGGGGTGAACTTTGTTATCATGCGCTTCACATGAAAAAATTTAGAGATTGGTAATGACAACGTTAAAAAATGATCGTTTTTTACGAGCTTTGCTACGTGAACCTGTAGACACCACGCCAGTATGGATGATGCGTCAAGCAGGACGTTATTTACCAGAATACAAAGCAACTCGTGCGCAAGCAGGAGACTTTTTATCTCTATGTAAAAATACAGAATTTGCTTGTGAAGTCACTTTACAACCATTACGCCGCTATGATTTAGACGCTGCAATTTTGTTTTCTGACATTTTAACGATTCCTGATGCACTTGGTTTGGGATTGTATTTTGAAACAGGTGAAGGTCCAAAATTTCATAAAACAGTTCGTACTGAGCAAGATGTCGCTAACTTACCGAAATTAAATTCAAAATCTGATTTAGCTTATGTTATGAATGCAGTATCGACAATCCGATCTGCATTAGGTGGTCAGGTACCTTTGATAGGTTTTTCTGGTAGTCCTTGGACTTTAGCGACTTATATGATTGAAGGCGGTTCGAGTAAAGAATTCCGTTTCACCAAAAATATGATGTACGCTCAGCCAGAAGTGTTACATGCATTATTAGATCATCTTGCTGATTCAGTGATTGATTATTTAAATGCACAAATTGATGCAGGTGCTCAAGCAATTCAAATCTTTGATAGTTGGGGCGGGGCATTAGCTCATCGCGAATATCTTGAGTTTTCTTTGAACTACATGACGAAGATTATTGCTGGGCTTCAACGTGAAAAAGATGGTTGTCGTATTCCAATCATTGTATTTACCAAAGGTGGCGGACAGTGGTTAGAAACGATGCTGACCACCGGGGCTGATGCATTTGGTTTGGATTGGACGACACCACTTTATACTGCTCGCGAAATTGTAAATGGTCGAGCAGCATTACAAGGAAATTTAGATCCAGCGGTATTGTATGGATCAGCAGCTTCAATTGAAAAATCTGTGAAAGCAATGCTAGATGATGCCTATAAAAATGGTGAAAAAACAGGATATATCGCAAATCTTGGTCATGGTATTACTCAATGGGTCGATCCAGCTCAGCCGAAGATTTTTGTCGATACAGTACATGAATACAGTGCGAAATATTTAGGTTGATACTTTTAATCCTTCAAGACTAAATATTAGGACTAGGTTTGTGCAATTGATTGTATTGCTTTCAAATTTTATGATTAAGGCAGCTTCAGCTGCCTTATTTGGATTATTGCTTTTAATTGCATTTGCAATCACTGCACCTATGGGAAGCCAAGATTATTATGGTTTCTTCCGTTATGATTATTTATTGTTTTATGCTCTGATTATTCAAGTTTGCTTAATTTATTTAAAGTTAGAGTCATGGGCTGAGGCAAAAGTGATTGCTATGTTTCACATTATGGCGATGGGGATGGAAATTTTTCTAACTCATCCAGCAATTGCTTCTTGGCAATATCCACAACCTGCGATCTTTAAATTATTAACTGTGCCTTTATTTGCAGGATTTATGTATTCGGCTGTGGGTAGTTTCTTTGCCCGATCTTTAAGATTATATACAGTTTCTTTTGAGAACTTGCCTACCTTCAGAAATATGATGTGTTTAGCTGTTCTTTCTTATTTAAATTTTATGACTAAATTTTTTCTTCCAGATATTCGCTTGATTTTATTTAGTTGGAGTGTGGTTGTTTTCTGGAAAACGAAATTATATTTCCAGTTGAAAAACATGCGCTTCAAGGTACCAATGCTTCCAATTTTATTATTGCTTGCATTTTTGATTTGGATTGCAGAAAACATTAGTACCTTTTATAAAATTTGGCTTTATCCAAGTCAAGTCAATACTTGGCATATGGTTGGCTGGGGAAAACTTGGCTCATGGTACCTATTGTTATTATTAAGTTTGGTTTTAGTTTTAAAAATTTTAGGAACACGCAATCACAATGGAACTTGGCAATTAAATAAGTGAAAAGTTTTATTCATGGTTATTTTTTTAAATACGCTTTATAAATATTTCAGCTTTATTTCAAATTTTAATTGCTAAAAGACTTTAACCTCGCTATTTTAATTTACGTGTAATAAGTGTTACACAACACAATAGTGATAACAAATACCAAAAAATAATTGATCCTGGAGATTATTTCTATGTTGAAAAAAATTGCATTAGCAGCGCTACTCGCAGCTGGTTCAAGTGTCGCAATGGCTGATAATGATGTTGGTTGTGGTGCTGGTACCCAAATTTGGGCTGGTCAAAAAGGTATTGCACCTAAAATTCTAGCTGCAACTACAAATGGTATTTTTACTAACCAATTATTAGGTATTACTTTCGGTACTTTAGGATGCCGTCAAGGTGGAACAGTTACGGCTCAAGTCGTTACTTTTACAAATGAAAATGCTGAATCTTTAGCGCGTGATATGGCTGTAGGTCAAGGCGAAAGCTTAAACGTACTTGCTGAACTTATGCAAATTAAAGCAACAGACAAAGCACGTTTCTTCGCAGTTTCTAAAGCAAACTTTGCTGAAATTTATTCAAGCAAAAATCAAAATACACTTCAAGTATTAGATTCATTACAAGGTGTAATGGCAAAAGACGCTGTACTTAAAGCTTACGTTTAATACGTTTGAATATAAAACCCTGTCTCAATGGCAGGGTTTTTTATAGATCATTTAATCTTAATAATCTTAAAATTTGCGGCTGAATGAAATTAATAACCTGCACCCTCGCTTCTTTAATGTGCCACTTTGCACATGCCTCAGTTGAAACCGATATACAAAATTATTTGCAGATTGCTGAACAGAAACAACTGCAGCAAAACATCACCTGGCAACGCTTAATGTATGCAGACCAATCGCAAAATAGTGAGGTTGCTTATGATGGATATTTTTATGCAAAAGATGGAAAAAATAATTTAAAAGGTGAATTAGAAGCTGATGTAAAAGCTCTATTTATTAATACTGCTGAGAATCAATCGATTCGTTGCAAATTTCCTGCTCGTAGCCGTTGGTTGATCCAACAACTCAATATTGATACCGAAAAGCTTCCAATCGTGAAGTGTCCTGAGTTTGATCAATGGATTAATCAAATTAAACCACATAAAGCCACGTTGATTTACGCAACTGACTTTATGGGTAATCCAAGTTCGATGTTTGGGCATACCTTACTGCGTTTAGACCCTAAAGATCAGAAACAACTAAACTTAGTTTCATACGCAGTAAACTATGCAGCGACAGTTAGTGGTGAGGATAATTGGTCATATGCATGGAAAGGTTTAACAGGGCAGTATCCGGGTGAATACTCTTTAATGCCTTACTATCGTAAAGTAAAAGAATATGGCGACTTTGAAAGTCGTGATTTATGGGAGTATGAGCTCAATTTAACACCTGAAGAGACTCGTTTCTTAGTCGAACATATTTGGGAAATGCAGCATGTCAGTTTTCCTTATTATTTCGTCAGCGATAACTGTGCGTATCGTTTGCTTGGATTAATTGATTTAGTTCGTCCAAATTTAGACTTAAAAAAACAATTTAATTATGCTGCAATTCCGATTGAAACGTTAAAGGCTGTAGATCAACAAGACTTAGTCAAAGAGGTGGTCTATCGTCCAGCCTTGGAAACTCAATTATTATCACAAGCAAAACAACACGGTACACCGCTGGCTAAAGTTGCTCATCAAGTTGCATTTCAAGATGTTGGCAAAGCTCAACCATTATTAGAAAAATATAATCAACACGATCAAGCAAAAATCTTAGAAATGGCATATGACGATTTATATTTGCAATATATCAGTCGTCAGATTGATGCAGATTTTGCCCAGCCGCAGTTAAGACAGCTTCTTGCCGAAAGAAGCCAAAATGATGTTGAAAAACAGCGTCAAGAGCCTGAGCGTCCTAAAATGCAACCTGTGGAAGGACACCATGCACGAAATTTATCTATAAATGTCGGTGAAGTACAAGGACAGAAGTTTATCGAGTTAGGACATCGTCAGGCTTATCATGATCTGATTGATCCCCAAGGTGGTTATCGTTTAGGTACTCAATTACTATTTCTAAATGGCAATATTCAATATCGTGATGATCATCTTAAGCTCGAACATTTAGATTTATTGACAGTGAATTCGTATAACCCTATTCAACCTTTTAAATCACCGATTACGTGGGGATTTAATTTAGGGTGGAAGCAAGAAGCACTAGATCATGGAAATTTCAGTGATGATCAGCAGCATGGTGTTGTGAACCTTAATATGCAAGTCGGCTACAGCTTAGCCGATTATGATCGTCGACATTTATGTTACGCCCAAATGCAAAGCCATATTCAAGGTGGTCGTTCGCTCGATAAAGGTTGGCGCGTTGGTGTAGGACCAACAGTTGGGTGTATGAATATCTGGACGGATAAGATTAATAGTGTTGTACAAATTGAATTGCCGTATTGGGAAGATCAAAGTCAGTGGAATCTAAGAGTCGGTTCTCAACTCCAATATAGTTTAAATTCAAATAATGCTTTACGGTTGAATTGGGATTTTGAACAGCAAGATCATAAAGACTGGAGTAAAGTCGGTTTGGGTTATGTTTGGTTTTTTTAATGATGAATGATATTGATCAAGAACAAGAATTTGAAAAATTACAACAACGATTGGATGAGGTCCAAGAAAGTATCTCTGACCCAAAAAAATGGAGAATTTCTCAACCGGGATCTTTAAGCCATTGGAATGATATTAGAGAGCAAGTCTCGGAGTATAGAGAAAATGAAAGTTTATACTTTGATCCGTATGCAGTTGATGATCTTGATGTCTATCAGTTATTAGAGCAGGAAATATATTTTAAAATTTTTTGTTTGGAGCTGACCTATCTCATTCGTCTTGCCTATGATTTAGGTGTAGATTCGACAAAAATTCGAGAAATTTATTTGTCTGTTTATCAGTTTTGGTTAGCGTATGCTGACTTATTATCTCTTATTCAGTCGTATGAACAACGGCTCGGTGTTGCTGCAATAGAACTGACGACAGATTACAGCCATGCATTGTTTTTGCTTTGTTGCGCAATCTGTTATGGCGATGAGGCTGATATTATAAAAATAATCGATGGATTATTGGTTTACCCTTCAGATCGGCTCATTGATTTGATTAGCTATCCCTATTTTGAGGTTGAAACGATTAGTGAAACCTATGCTGTTGATTATCCATTTAGACAGTTAGATGGCTTGTTGAATACAACAGTCGATGCGTCTGCGATGAGTTTGTATTTACAACAGCTTGAACATGATCAGCAGCAAGGTAAATATTGGGAAAAGAAATTTTTCCACAAAATTGCGTTGTTGGGGAAGTGGCGTTTTGAAGCGTTGATTATCTGTAAATTATATGGAATTGAACTGGGTGAAATGAAAAAATTCGAGAGTTTTCCAGATGAGTTTGAAATTTAAAGAGGATTGATCAAACTTCAACAATCACAAAGTATTTTTTTACAGCTTCAATCACTTCAAACGTACCAACAAATGAGGGTGGGATAATGCCTGCATGACCCGCAGAAACTTCAATATATGAATCTGTTTTGGCATCGTGAATACGCACAACACCTTCAATGACTTGAAAGAACTCTTGTTTATTGTCTGCAAACTGAATATTCCAAGCACCGACTTCACATTGCCAAATTCCACAACCCATATGAGGATGTGTATATAAGTCATAGGTAAGACGTTGTGGATTGCCTTTAACCAAGCGATCAGGACGAGGATAATCAACACTGGCTTCAGCTTGAATTAACTCACCAAAGCCTGCTAACTGAATGGAAGACATGACAATGCTCTGATTAATAACTTTCAGGAACAGCGCTTAAAAATTCACGACGTGCTTCTTTGTCCGTTTTAAAATCACCAACAAAAGAAACCGTACGAGTGGTTGATTCTTGTTTGCCAACGCCGCGCATCATCATACACATATGAGCAGAATCAATTACAACAGCAACACCACGAGCTTGAGTTACTTCTGCAACTGCTTCAGCAATTTGTTGCGTTAAGTTTTCTTGAATTTGCAAACGACGCGCAAACATTTCTGTAATACGTGCAAACTTAGATAAACCTAAAACCTGACCTTCAGGCAAATATGCAATGTGGACACGACCGTAAAAAGGGAGTAGGTGATGTTCACAAAGTGAATAAAATTCAATATTTTTAACCAATACCATTTCATGGTTATCGGATGGAAAAACCGCACTATTTGTAACTTCTTCAAGTGTTTTACTATAACCAGAAGTTAAAAAAGAAAAAGCTTTAGCCGCACGCATAGGCGTATCTTTGAGGCCTGGACGATTCAAATCTTCGCCAACGGCAGTTAAGATATTTGCGTACGATTGCTGCATAGACATAACAATGTTCACTTAGGTGGGTTGAACAAAACGGGAATTGTATCAGAAAACGATTCAAAAACTTACTTTTGAGTCAAATGCCGATTATTGTTTGTACTTTGGGTTCTTTTCTGCACGTTTTAGGAGCACAAGAACAGCACCAGTACCACCTTGATTTTCTGGCGCACTGACAAAGGCAAGTACATCACGATGTTGTCTAAGCCAGCCGTTTACATAGGTTTTTAAAATCGCTTCTGGACCTTTACCGTGAACAATTTTGATGACATTTTGATTTTCATCTTTAGCAATTTGAATAATTTGCAGTACAGCTGCGCGCGCTTGTTCAACGGTACAACCATGTAAATCAACAGCTTCAAACCAGCGAATTTTACCTGCTTTTAAGTCTTCAAACACTTTGTGCTGTAAAGTTGCAATTCGATAGCTTAATGCAGCTTGGCTTGCCACAGGATTTAAAATCGCTTGAGTATCTGAAATCTCTGTGAGCTCTTGCTCCGCACCACCTTCAGCCGCAGCCCGTTTTGCTAATGTTTGAGCATCTACTTTTTTTGATCGTGCGGTCTGAATCTGTGCAATATTGCCATTATCAATGGGCTTAACCCCCGATAATGCTTTTTTAAAAAGCTCTGTATCTTCCAGCTCTTCAACAGCAGTAGCCTTTTGTGACTCAGCTTGTTTTGTAATCGTGTTGGATTGAGGGTTTGAGATTTGCTTTTTAAAAGCTTTCAGTAAGTTAAACTGATCTTTAGAAAGCGAGGAATCATGTTTACTCATAATTTTAAGAAAATATATAAGATACGAGAGGGATGGAAAATTATAGTCTGAAACCGTGTTGATTTGAACTGAATCAGATTCATATAATTTTTTTGATCAATGAAAGCTTAGTCGTGGTCTACTTTAAAAACAATGATTGGTTATCTAAATCACCTTATTTCATATTGAGGGCTTATATAGTCTATATTTTATAAAACATTCACCGCTAAGCATAATTTCACTTTCAAACTCAAATCCTAATAAATAAACTCCTTTTAATTTATTTCTTGTAGGGGGTAATAAGATCGTGATTGATTCCATCCCCATTTCATTAAATGCTTTTCTTATAATTTCATTAAATATTTTCTTGCCTAATCCCCAGTACTTAGGATGCAACACTAGTGCTAAATCAGCATCTCCATCTTCATATTGTAAGCCACCCCAACCTGCAAATTTATTGTCGACTAGAAATGCCCAAGGACCATAACCATGCTCTTGCCATTGTTTTTCTTTTCCCTTAACCCAATCGAGACATTGTTTTTCATCAAATAGGCTATCTTTAGCCAAAGGCATATGTTTGAGCACTCGGTCGTTAGTTAGTAACGAAATAATGTCAGCGATTTCAATATTACTTAGATGACAAAACTCAATATTCAATGTTTATTCCTAAAAATATGAATGGTTCCTTATTATAAAATTTAAATGATTATTCATAATTATTCTTTTTCAAAATAAGATTGAGATATGAAAAAAGCCCAATCATAAAGAATTGGGCTTTGTATCGAGCTATAAATTTAAATCTGCTCAGGTGTTCCAAACAATTCATTAAATGCCTGATTTGGTTTAGGCTGTTTCATAAAGCTTTCACCAACAAGGAAAGTATGAATATCATTTGCCTGCATCATTTGCACATCCGCAGGAGTAGCGATACCACTTTCAGTGACTAATACACGAGAAGCAGGTAACAACTTCTTTAAACGAATAGATGTATTCAAATCCACATCAAAAGTTTTAAGGTTACGATTATTGACACCTAAAATGCATTGTTCAGATAATTTTAACGCACGTTCTAACTCATATTCATCATGTACTTCAACTAATACATCTAATTGATGTTCAAATGCTGTTTTAGACATTTCTTCTAGTTGTTGGTCAGATAAACATGCCACGATTAATAAAATACAATCTGCATGTAATGCACGTGCTTCAACAACATTGTAAGGATCAATTAAAAAGTCTTTACGTAAAGCTGGCAGAGCACAATGCTGACGCGCAATTGCAATATTCTCATCAGCACCTTGGAAAAAATCTACATCTGTTAGAACTGATAGGCAGGCTGCACCCGCTTGTTCATATTGCTGTGCAATTTCCGCAGGATTAAAGTCCGCACGAATCACACCCTTTGAAGGTGATGCTTTCTTAATTTCTGCAATTACAGCAGGGCGTTTATGCTGTAAAGCCTTGGCAAAACCACGAACAGGTGTTGCTTCTTTTGCCCATTGTTCTACATCATGCAAACTACGTTGTTTCAAACGTGCAGTAAGCTCCTCATGTTTGCGGTCAACAATTTTACCTAAAATGGTATTTTGAATATCGATCATGAGAAATCCTTAGTCAGCCTGATATTGTTTCAATGTTTTAGTAAATTCAGCCAAAATACTCATTTTTTCCAAGGCTTGACCGCCATAAAGAATATCCTGAGCAAACTCAACTGCTTGTTTATAAGTTTTGGTAATGCCAGCCACGTAAATGCCAGCAGCAGCATTGAGTGCAATCATATTTGCTGCTTTTTCACCAATTTCAGATTTATCTCGACTCAAAGCATCTTTGATCAACTTTAAACTTTCTTCTGAGCTATTTACCACTAAACCTGTAAGGGTTTGCGATGGGATACCTACTTCATCAGGTGTAAGCGTCCATTCAGTGATTTCACCATCTTTAAGCTCAGCCACAGTAGTTGGCGCAGCAAGACTGATTTCATCTAAACCATCTTTAGAATGTACAACCATTACATGTACTGCACCGAGTTGTTTTAGAACTTCTGCGATTGGTCGGCAAAGTTCATCAGTGAACACACCAATAACAAAACGATTTACACCTGCAGGATTTGTGAGAGGACCAAGTAAATTAAAAATACTGCGAATACCTAGCTCACGGCGTGGTGCAACGGCATATTTCATAGCTTTATGATGATTCGGCGCAAATAGAAAGCCTACACCAATTTCACGTATGCAACGTTCAGTTTGTTGCATATCTAAATCAAGTTGAATACCCATCTGTTCAAGAACATCAGAAGAACCTGATTTGCTCGATACCCCACGATTGCCGTGCTTAGCAATTGTTGCGCCAGCGGCAGCAATTACAAAGCTAGATGCTGTAGAGACATTAAATAAATTTTGCCCATCGCCACCTGTGCCAACAATATCAACTAAATGCGGAATATCACTGACATCAATTTTAATTGCAAACTCACGCATGATACGCGCAGCCGCAGTTATTTCATCAATACTTTCGCCCTTCATACGCAAGCCCATCATTAATGCGCCTATTTGGGCATCAGTGGCTTCACCTTGCATGATGCCGCGCATCACATCTTCCATTTGAGGTTGGGTGAGATGAATATTTTTAGTAATGTGATTCAGTGCCTGTTGGATATTCATAGTCATGAGTTACAGTATTAAGAATTGATTAAATTTGAAAATAGTTTGATTTGGTCGCAATTGGTTCGGTACGACGAAGGAGTAATACTTGAGCTAAAAGCTAGTGAGTTATGTTATCAGAAAATAATGTGGATTTTATATGCTTTAAATAAAAACCTGATGTGCTCTAAATTTAGACATATTGCTATAATTTTCTACTATCATAATCAATCAATAACAAACTTTATTTATAAATTTCTGCCTTGATGAGAATTTCGATATGTACGTCAGCCAACTTTTAAATTATCCCGTGAAATCATGTAAAGGCAATCAGCTATCTGAAATGGAAATTGATAGTTTTGGGCCAAAATGGGATCGTCGATGGATGTTGGTTGATAGCGATGATCGTTTCGTGACTCAGCGACAAATTGCAGAAATGGGACAAATAGGGGTTAGCGTTTCTTCGGAAGATGTTTGTTTTGATTATCAGTCTGAACATATTGAGCTCAGTTTAATTGAGGCTCAAGGACATAAAGATGAGCGTCTAGTGACCGTATGGCAAGATCAGGTTAAGGGAAATCGAATTGATCATCCAGTGAATGATTGGCTCAGTGAAAAGTTAGAGAAAAAGGTACAACTGGTATATATGCCACTTGAAACGGTTCGTCAGGTCGATCCTGAATATGCGCAACTTGGTGAGCGGGTTGGTTTTGCTGATGGTTTTCCTTTTTTGATTATAAGCGAAGCCTCTGTCGAGTTTCTTTCTGAAAAAGTTGGCTATGCATTGGATGTACAACGTTTTAGACCAAATATTGTTATTTCAGGATGTGATACTTTTGCTGAAGACAAATGGCAGCAAATTCAAATTGGTGAGATTGTATTTGATTTAGTTAAACCATGCTCTCGCTGTGTTATTCCGACTATTGATTTAGTTACAGGACAAAAACAGCCTGAAGTCATGCGAGCGATGCTCATGTATCGCAAACAAGGAAATAAAGTCATGATGGGGCAAAATGCATTACATCGTGGAGAAGGCGTTATACAAGTTGCACAAGAAGTTAAAATTCTCGGCTAAATACATGATTGAATACAGATTAGATAGTAAAAAAAGCCAATCATTGAATGAATGATTGGCTTTTTTATGAGTGGGCAGAGTAAAACTTGAAGTGCGACATAAACCACCTAATTAATTTAAAGGGTTTATGGAGTATATAAAATTGTCATACCATCATCTTAACTTT
>Ga0209599_10000553_pt1 | contig 23497 bp, 21 predicted proteins | sample Shrwel_input2_FT_FD_187534 | JGI IMG/M metagenome (GOLD analysis project Ga0209599, IMG submission 187534) | Subsurface microbial communities from deep shales in Ohio, USA - Utica-3 well 1 S input2 FT (SPAdes) (version 2) ... | reverse complement strand
GTAAATATACAGCATTTTCATCTTCTTCGAAACCATCAGGGTTATTGGCCTCTTGCCATGCTTCTTCTGCTTTGTCCAATATTCCAAACACCATGCAATTGATGAGTTCAGTTAAAAAGCATAACAATTCATCATCATCTTGAATGAGCCAAAATGTAAATGTGTACTGACGTGGCCAATTTAGGGCTTCATTTTCTTGTAAGTATGTATTCAACTCTTCTTTAATAGCTGATGGGATCTCTTTGGTTTTGGGGGTTGTGATAGGTTTGGCATCAATGAGAGATGCTATAGCACTTTCTTCTTCACGCAGGTATTTAACCAGTTTTGGCCATGCGATAAATGGGTCAATTTTTTCTTTCCCACGCCAAATTTTAGAATCATGTTCGGTGGGAGCTAAATTAATCGCTAGTTCTTCAAATTGTTGATTATTGGCTAAACGTGCCGCAATCAGTGCATAAGGCATATAAACAAATTGCTGGACGAATTTTTTGACATTGACATCAATATCACCATTTAGTAAGGCATCAATACCTTTAATATTGAGTGCCGCATTTGACCATGATAAGACTGATTGTTGGAGTATTGATAAAAAGTTGATAAAGCTCTGTTTATCATGAACAATTAGACTATTTTGTTGAGGATATAAGATTCTTGCAATCTCCAAAACCAAACCGCCTGCTTGCCAGTTGTAAATGCGATTACCTTCTTGCCATAGCTTAAAATCAAAATCTGAGTAGTAGTTAATAATATTTTCCATGACTCTATTGCGAATTTCCAAGTTAACATCAACATAAAAATGATTGTTATCATCTTTTTGAAGTGTGACGTTAATAGCATGTAGAGATCTTCCATCGTCATAGTGTTTTAGATGTCTTATGGAATATCTATTGTCAGAATAAGGGTTACTGTTAAATTTGAAACCATAATTTGTTAACATTAAGCCAATGGTTCTGCTAATAAGATCATTAAAAGTAGTCAGCGTTTTGGGGAAATTTTTTTCTAATTCATCGGTGTTGATGACATCGAAAATATTAAATGTATTTTGTTCTATTTCTTGATGATTCGTTTCAACGGTTTCTAAGATTAAGTCAGAATCTGTAGAAGCTAAAGCTGGTTTATTCGTATTGCTAACAAGCGGTTTGACTTTATCACGAAGATAGTTAACGAGTTTTGGCCATGCAATTTCAAGAGGACTTTTTACTCCTGCTGGCCATGAGGTATTACTATTAACTCCCCACCGACCTAAACTCACCGCCAATTCCTCAAAATGAGGATTATCTGCTAAACGAGCAACAATCAACGCATAGGGCATATAGGTGAGTCGGTGAACACTTTGTTTAACTCGGTTATCTATATTGCCATTGAGTAGTGCATCCAGTCCTATAATATCTAATGCGGTATCTGACCATGTTAAAGCAGAACGCTTAAGAATGGTTTTAACCTGTTTATAACTCTCCCAACCATCAATAGAAAACCGACTTTCCTTCATAATAAGGATAGGAACTTCTAATAAAATACCGTCATCACCATAATACTGAAAATCAGATTTATGGCCTATTTCAATCATATTTTTTTCTGCTAGTTGAATAGAATATCCTAATTCAAATTGACCATCTCCTCCTGCGCAGCCAAAGCCAATTTTATGACTTACTGATGATGTTTGGCGTACATAACCTAAACCAATTTGATCATATTCACTCGATTCAATTTCTAACACAAAATCGTGCTTAGCCAATAATTCTCCAATATCCGCTTTAAAAAGCTGAGAAAGCTCAACTAAGGTTTCAGGAAAGGCGTTTTCTTGTTTCGGGGCATTTAAAATCTGTGACCAAGCTTTTCTGCTATTTTCAGGCAGAATAGTGCCATTAGGTAATAAAACTAAGATGATTTGTTCATCAAATAGGGCTAAACCATGTTTAATAGCTTCTTTTAATAGGATTTTGACAATACTTTGCCAATTATAATCAGGCAGGTTAAAACAGTAAGCAGCCGTGCCTTCTGCTTTTATATCGTCTTCAAAACCAACAAAATATCGAGCGACCACAGCAGATACATCATTTGATGTACTATATTTCTCTACATCACGGGCAAACGCCAGTAGTTTTTTACTTGGTTCGGCAGGTTGTTTTATCAAAGAATATGCTTTTTCGTAGGTATATTCAGTAAAGCCATCAGGTGCTCCATAAACATCCGCATCCCAAATAATTACATCATGACGATTAGCCATTATTATTTTCTCCTTAATTTATAAATCTGATAAGTACCAGCACAAAAGTTTCACCGTTCGTGGTGAGCCTGTCCCCCAAGGGGATTTCATACAGGGCTCGAACCACCCTTCGACAAGCTCAGGGCGAACGGAGGATGCAAACAAACTTTCGCACGGGTAGTTAGTGCTTATAACTATCCTGAAAACGCATAGTACGAACGGAAAACACAAAAAACTTTCGTTTAAGGACTTAACTCAATTTAACTCTGTCGTCTTATCCAAAAACCACAATAAAGGCTGCTTCGCTGCTTCACGCTCTTTTTCAAAGCGAAATAAATAACGACGGCTAACTTTAGGAAACGCTTTTGTTTCCAGCCATTGTTTATCTTTTAATTGATACCATGTGCCTTGAGCATATAAACCCGAACCGTTTTTATCTTCACCGCTTTGCCATGAAGTTGATAATAAACGACAAGCTTGGCCAGAACGACCATAAAAACCTGAAACACGGCCATAATCCTCAACACTAATCGGCGCACTAATCGTATTTTTTTGTCGATCAATGACAAAAATATCGCTACTTTGTACGCCCATACCCATGCCTTCGCCAGTCATTACACTGACGACTAATTCTGCGGCACTATCACCATCAACATTGATTAACTCAACAGCAAAGGTATCGGCAGGACTCATCAAAAAGCCATCACTGCGCCACTCCAATACACGCTGATTTTCTCGCCAATAGCTCATTTTAAAGTATGAACCATCATCCTCTTTTTCAGACTGATAGCTGCCTTGCATACACACTTTTTCACGCGGATTATTAGGAGTGGGCAAACAATAACCCACTAACGGCGGCGTGAGTTTCAGTGCTTGATACGCGGGTTTATGTTCAAACGTAAAGGGAGAGCTATGTGTACAAGGCCGTAAATCTTGTACCGCAGAGGCATAAACAGTGGAGGAAAACACCAGTCCGATGGACAACAAATACGGCTTTTTCATTTAAGGCTTCACGATTGTTTTGACACCGTCTTTAGTGCCAACTAATAAAATATCCGCAGGACGACAGGCAAATAAACCATTCGTCACTACACCCACTAATTGATTTAATTTAGTTTCTAACTCTGGCGCATTGCTAATATTTAGACCATAGACATCTAAAATAATATTGCCATTATCAGTGACAAAACCTTGACGATACACAGGATTGCCACCCAACTTCACCATTTCACGACCAATATAAGAACGCGCCATCGGAATCACTTCTATCGGCAAGGGGAACTTACCTAAGACTTCGACTTGTTTACTGGCATCAGCAATACAAATGACTTTTTTTGACGCAGCGGCAACAATTTTTTCACGCGTTAGCGCACCGCCACCGCCTTTTATCATTTGCAATTGCGCGTTGATTTCATCCGCACCATCAACATACAGACCAATCTCACCTGCAAAGTTTAAATCAACCACTTCAATACCGATTTTTTTTAAACGCTCAGCCGTCGCCTGTGAACTAGCAACCGCCGCAGGAATGTGATGTTTAATACTGGCGAGTGCATCAATAAAAAAATTCGCGGTTGAACCTGTACCTACACCTAAAACCTCACCTTTGGGAACATAGGCAATGGCAGCTTCGGCAACAGCACGTTTTAATTGATCTTGTGACGACATGATGAACTCTCTGTTTAAAGAGTGCGAATTATAACTTGAGACATCACGCATAACTGCCTAAGATGATGTTTTTATTCTCAACTGTAGTCAAAATGATTCATCTAGAAGATTATGTCCGCCGTACGTTACAAGCTCGTGTCTATGATGTTGCTAAAGAAACGCCGCTTGATGAAGCTCGCTTATTATCTCGTCGCCTAAAAAATAAGATTTTGTTAAAGCGTGAAGATTTACAGCCCGTTTTTTCGTTCAAAATTCGCGGTGCTTACAACAAAATTGCTCAGCTTAGTCCTGAAGAACGTGCCAAAGGCGTGATTTGCGCCTCGGCGGGTAATCATGCCCAAGGTTTGGCTTATTCAGCTAAACATTTGAAAATTCAAGGCATTATTGTTATGCCATTGACCACGCCAGACATTAAAGTCAATGCCGTCAAGTCTTTAGGTGGTCATGTCATTTTGCATGGTGATGCTTTTGATGAAGCCGCCGTGTTTGCCAAACAATTAGCCATCGACAAAGGTTATTGCTTTATTCCTCCTTATGATGATTTAGAGGTGATTGCGGGTCAAGGCACTGTTGGTATGGAAATTCTGCGCCAACAAACGCAACAGCTCGATGCGGTGTTTGTGCCTGTCGGTGGCGGCGGCCTCATGGCTGGCGTAGCGGCGTATATTAAATATGTGCGGCCTGAAGTCAAAATTATTGCTGTTGAACCCGAAGATGCCGCCTGTTTAAAAGCTGCACTTGATGCAGGTGAACGAGTGACATTGGCGCAAGTCGGTTTATTTGCGGATGGCGTTGCCGTTGCTCAAATTGGGGTAGAAACGTTTAAAGTCGCGCAAGTCTGTGTCGATGAAGTCATTACCTGCACAACCGATGAAATGTGCGCAGCAATTAAAGATATTTTTGAAGATACACGCTCAATTGCCGAACCTGCTGGCGCACTCTCCCTTGCAGGTTTAAAAAAGTATATTGAACGGGAAAAATGCGAAGGTAAAACTTTAGTGGCGATTGATTCGGGCGCGAATATGAATTTTGACCGTCTGCGCCACATTTCCGAGCGTACCGAAATTGGTGAAAAACGCGAAGCTATTTTTGCGGTCACCATTCCCGAAAAAGCAGGTTCGTTTAAAACATTTTGCCAAACGCTAGGTAAACGCAATATTACCGAGTTTAATTACCGTTATGCCGACAACAAAGATGCTTATGTTTTTGTCGGCATTCAATTACGCGCAGGCACACAAGAACGTCCTGAACTGAAAGAAACCTTAGAGAAAAAAGGCTACGCCGTCTTAGATTTATCTGAAGATGAAATGGCTAAATTGCATATTCGCCATTTAGTAGGTGGTCATGCGGGCTTGAATGATGAACTGTTATTTCGCTTTGAATTTCCCGAAAGACCCGGTGCATTGCTTAACTTTTTATCACGGTTAAGTGGTCATAACATTAGCTTATTTCATTACCGTAATCATGGTGCAGCTTATGGCCGTGTCTTGGTGGGTTTGCAATTAGGCAAGAAATCTAAAGCAGATTTGATCACATCTTTAGAAGCTGTGGGTTATCCTTTTAGTGAAGAAAGTGATAATCCTGCTTATCAGTTGTTTTTACGTTAGTACAAATGGCTTGGCTTCGACTCCGCTCAGCCACCACGACTCCGCTCAGCCAACGTTAATCGTTCCCTGAACGGAGTCGAAGGGCAACTCACATTCCCTAATGCAAATTGGCCATTCTCGCCTCTAGCCATTGACAAATATCACTTATCACTTCTTCTTTCACACGCTCATGCAATAAGTCATGCAACGCGCCTTGATAATGCTTAATCGTTTTTTCGGTTGATGCTGCTTGCTCATACAACATCTCACCTCCCGTCACTAAGGTGTCATTTGTTCCTTGCAACACGAGAAAAGGAGTCAAAACTCTAGCAAACTTTTTAGTGATTTTCACACTCGCCATTAATAACTCTTTGCCCGTTCCTGCGGTCATTTGCCCATGATAGATCAATGGGTCATTATCATAAGCCAGTTGTTCATCTATCACACTCGACATACTATTGGGTGGTAATGGTGCAACAGGAATACGCGGAATAATGCCGCCTAAAATCCATGCCAAAATAATATGCGCCTTAGAAACTTTTTTACCAACGGCTAATGCCCCTGAGTTAAAAATCACGCCATCAATATCGTTAGTATGAGACGTTAAATAATGTGCAGCCACACAACCGCCCACACCGTAACCGTGTAAAAATACAGGGATACTGCGTAACTCCGAATGAACCACTTCAATAAACGTCGTTAAGTCTGAAACCCAATGATCAAAATTAGCAATATAGCCTTTTCGTCCTTGTGATTGACCGTGACCTTGAAAGTCAAAACCATAACAGGCATAACCTTCTTGCGTTAAACGCTCGGCCAATTCAGTATTACGTGTACTGTGATCTGCCCACGTATGAATAAAAATAACGACGGCTTTTGGATAGTAATCAGGCCACCAACGTTGAGCAAATAAGGTTTTCCCACGACTTAAAAACTGAAACGGCTTATGACGCATAGGACTGATCTCGGTGTAATGTCACGTTCATTATATAGGGTCGTTTAGTGTGTTAATTTACTTTATACGTCAAAGAGTTACACTAAAAATTTTCTAACAACAGTTTAGACTTTATTGAATTTGCGGTTAACGCCACTTGGTACGCTTTCGTTGCCCACACGCGCATCATGTCTTCATCTTCTAATGCATCATCAGGACATTGATAGTAATTTATATGATGTGTTTTACCTTGTTTTTGATAGCTAAAGGGTAGCAATCCTTTTGATGTAAAGTCTGTGATCGTGTCAGCATTCACTTTCAAATACAGAATATCTTGATGCACTAAAGCAAACATCACACCATGAATATAGACACCATAACCACCAAACATAGACTTTACCTTAACTGCTCCGACACATCCGAGCAATTCAACAAGATACAGAATATAGTCAGAAACTGGCTTGGCCATATTTATGCTCCTAGTGTTTTTCTAGCAAGCTGCCAATATTTCTTACGTTCTGTTAAGCCTACTTTACCACCATTGATTTTAATGGATATTTTTTCAAAGTCTTTTTCATCATTATCGCCGACTTGATGGTCGGCCAAAACATTCAAACCTAGACGTTGCCAAAATTGTGCCGCTGTGAGTGCTGCGACTTCGGGTGATATGACTACATCAGGCTTTTCCACTAAAGGCAAATTTAACGATTGACCTGCAAGGCGATAATTATCTTTAGTCGTCAATTGAAACAAACCTCGGCCACGATAACGCCAGCCATCACCCGACGCCGTATTACCATTACCACCCCGCCCCGCATAAACAAAATTAGCTAATTTTTCGGGATTTTTGGCATACGGCTGTGCTGTTTCTAGACGAGGAAAACGTTGAGGCCATACTTGCGTTAAGCGCAATACCGAATAATTTAGGTTTTCGGTCAATATCGTTGTTTCGGCAGACTCGTGTGCTATTTGCGCTAAGAAAGCGGCAATCCGTGCTGGGGTGTTAATCTCAAATCGAGTCATTGCTTGATTTAATGGATTAAGCCATTGTTCTGTATTACATTTTGGCATGATGACTTTGAGTTGTTGCACGGTGATTTTCATTCGTTATTCGTCCTTGTTAATTGAACGGCGTAAGTATCTCACCAACAATTATCTCTGACCAGTACATAAACCTGATTTGGTCTATTTATCAAGCAATACGTTGATTCCCCCCCTTTGGGGGGCTTGGAGTGCTGAATGTTTAGGCGTATATTCGGTGTGTCTAGTATAAAAAAGACACTATTACTTTTTGAGTCATGGAGAAAGAAAAATGAAAAAGACATATCTATTAGGTGGTGGTATTGCCGTTTTGACTGCGGCTGTTTTAGTGGGTTGTAATGGCAATGATGATAATGGTACAGCGACGGTTGCTCCCACAGCCACACAGTCATTAACGATTACCCCTTCTTTAGGTAAAATCTTAAATGCCAAAGTCATTGCACGTAATGCAAAAACAGGCACAGAGATTGGTACAGGTAACACGGGAAATTCAGGGGTTGCCACATTTAATGTGACTAAAACTACAGACCCTGTTGTGGTTGAAGTACAAGGTAGTTCAACAGCAAAATACGTGGACGAAAGTAAACTATCGACTACAAACAATGGCGAAACGAACTTTGATGCCACACAAAAAATTCGTGTTGCTGTTCCTTCCTTAACTACAAATATTGGTATTAGCACTTTAACTGAAGTCGCTTATCAAGCTGCGTTAAAAAAAGCAAGTAACAATGAAAAGGCTATTAGTGCTGACATTGCAACAGCCTCTAATGAAGCCATTCGCAAAGCTTTAGCACCTGAACTAACATCCATTACCGCAACACCAACAGTTATTGGTAGTCTTGCTGATTTAGCCGCATTACAAAATACCGAAGCGGGTAAGTACGCACTTAAACTAACCGCATTGGCAAAGCTAGTTTCCGCAACAGATGCAACCCCCGCACTTACGGCATTAAAACAACTTGCAAGCGATATTGCCGATGGTCAGTTTGACGGCAAAGCAGGTACAGTTGCGTTAGATACTTATACAAGTGCCAATTTAGCGGCTAAAATTCAAGCCAATATTAATGCCACGATTGCAGCTAACAACTTATCTGGATTAAACATTAACGTTAACAGCTTTAATCCTGCATTGGGTAGCATCGTGATTACTGTCGCAGGTACGGGCGGTGGCACAGGCTCTGGACAAAACTGCGCACTTAATGCTAATTATAATGTACAGGGCATTCCACTTTCTTACACTGTCTGCTACACAAACTTTCCGCAGAATGCAGTTTGTGGTGCTGGTAACCAGGCATTCTCTGGTGCTGACATTCCTGGCTTCAACGGGACATTTAGTTGGACTTATAGCCAAGTTGCAACTTGTCCAGCAGGTTCTATTCAAGTTAACTATGTAAATTAATCTCGCACCGCTGGGATTTAAGGGCATCTTTTGATGCCCTTTTCCTTTCAAAAATACCGTATTACGCCCCCAACACTCGCGCAATCACACACTTCAAATACGCCGTTTCAGGAATGGCAGGATGAATCGGATGATCGGGTCCTTGACCACCAATAAAAACAATCTGTGCTGACTTATCTAAATGACGACTTGCGCCACGCACCACATCCACCAACTCATCTCTCGTTAAATGCATAGAGCACGAACCCGATACCAATAAACCATCACGCACTAATAAACGCATTGCCAACTCATTTATACGACGATAGGCTAACAAACCATTAGCATGGTCTTTACGTTTTTGCATAAAGGCAGGCGGGTCTAAAATAATGACATCAAACTGTTCACCTTGCTGCTTTAACTCGGCTAACACTTGAAAGGCATCACCTTGTAAAGTTTTGACTTTATCGCCCACGCCATTTAATGCGGCATTTTGTTTAACGATATCCAGTGCAAACTCAGAAGCATCCACACAAGTGACTTCGGCAGCACCAAACGCTGCGGCTTGCACGCCCCAACTGCCTGCATAAGAAAACACATCTAACACTCGTTTACCTTTAACTAAACGACGTAGTTGCTCGCGTGATTCGCGGTGATCATAAAACCAACCTGTTTTTTGGCCTTCATGAGCAGGTGCTAAAAACTTCACACCATTTTCGACCAGTGGTAATAACTTAGGTACATCACCATAAGCGACTTCGATATAAGATTCTAAACCTTCAAAGGCTCGCGCTTTGCTATCATTTTTAAACAAGATACCGACAGGATTCAGTACTTTTACTAAAGCTTGCACGATATCATCTTTGAGTAACTCCATACCCACTGTCGTCGTTTGCACAACACAATAATCACCAAAACGATCGACAACCAAACCACATAAGCCATCACTATCGCCATAGACTAAACGATAATAGGGTTCATCATAAAAACGCTCACGCAAGCTCAATGCCTGATTTAAGCGATAGACAATTAATGACTTATCGAGCGGATGTTTAACATCACGATTAATTAAACGCGCACAAATGAGGGAGTTTGGACTGACGGTAGCAATGCCCAGTTTTTTGCCTGCAAAGTCTTCAATAAAAACTTGCTCACCTGCGGTTAAAGTTTTTAATGGCGTTTTGGCGGTATCCACTTCGTTTGAGTAAATCCATAAATGACCTTCGCGTAAACGACGATCTTCGTATTTTTTTAGGGAGAGGGTTTTCATAGAGAGTCAGACTGTAATAGAAATGGAAAGGTTTTTAAGATGCAGATAGTTCAATCACACCATATTGCTGTTGCGAAATTAACTCTCGAATCTTAATAGAGTTGGTACGCAGGATATTTTCCATATCCGTTAATTTACAGTTACCTGTCCGTAACCACACAACAAAAGGAGGAAAGCCATATAAGGAACTTAAATCATTAAAATCAGCATCTTTGGTGATAATCACATACTGATTTTCTTTGGCAAACTGCCAAATATTGACATCATCCCGTGCTAATAAATCACGCGCATGTATGGCATCAGGAAAAATATCGGCCAGCTTGGCAACTAATTTGAAAGAGAGATTTTCATCAAACAATAATTTCATGCACAAATCGCCACTTTATGCTCTTTATCGGCGGCAAAGGCTAAACACGCTAAAATATCTTGACGTGTTAAATCGGGGAAATCATCGAGAATTTCGTCAAAATCCATCTCATTGGCTAACATATTGAGGACATCATAAACCGTAATGCGCGTGTCACGAACACAAGGCTTACCTGAGCGTTTACCCGCATTAATTTGAATCAGTGCTTTGTAATCAACCACGAAGACATCCTCCCAAAATCCGTTGTATCTCTATAATGAGATACAACGGATTGAGTATAAGTTACTCAGCTTTAGGCTGCCACACCAAATCCAATTCACGCGCGGCACGCACATCATCTAAACGACGAACAGGCAAACGATGCGGCGCACTTTTTACCAATTCAGGTTCGTTTTTGGCTTCTTCCAAAATCAATACTAAAGCGGCGGCAAAGTTATCTAACTCATCTTTTGCTTCGGTTTCTGTCGGTTCAATTAAGAAACATTCAGGCACAATCAGCGGGAAATAAGTCGTTGGTGCATGAAAACCGTAATCCAGTAAACGCTTAGCAATATCCATTGCTGATACGCCTAATGTTTTGGCTTCTTTAGCAAAAGTAATAATAAACTCATGGGTTGCACGACGTTCAGGATACGCTAATTGGAAACCTGCTTGCGCCATTTTATGCATCAAGTAATTAGCATTGAGCGTGGAATATTCACCCACACGATGCAAACCTTCACGACCTAGTACGGCGGCATAAAAATAAGCGCGCAATAACACGCCTGCATTACCCATATAGGCAGACATACGTCCAATGCTGTGTGGCAGGTCTTTTTTATCTAACCAACGATAGCTACCATCGGCTTCTTTGCCCACAATTGGTGTCGGCAAAAAGGGCAATAAACGCTCACCCACACCGACAGGACCTGCACCCGGCCCACCGCCACCGTGAGGTGTCGCAAAGGTTTTATGCAAGTTCATGTGTAACACATCAAACCCCATATCACCGGGGCGAACTTTACCCAAAATTGCATTCAGGTTTGCGCCATCGTAATACAACAAACCGCCTGCTTCATGGACGATTTCGGCAATCAAATCAATCTGTTGGTCAAAAACACCACAGGTTGAAGGATTAGTCATCATCAAGCCCGCGGTTTGTGGGCCAACGGCTGCTTTTAAGGCTTCGACGTCAACATCACCATTCGCCAACACGGGAATTTCACGGACTTTATAACCACACATAATGGCGGTGGCTGGGTTTGTGCCATGTGCGGTGACGGGAATAATCATCTCGGTACGGGCATCGTCTTGACGTGATTGGTGATAAGCACGAATCATTGCTACACCCGCAAACTCGCCTTGTGCGCCTGCGGCGGGAGTCATCGACACGCCTTTCATGCCTGTCACTTCTTTCAGCACTTCTTGCAAATCATACATACAAGCCAAGTAACCTTGCGAGTGCGTGACAGGAGCTAAAGGATGACGACCTAAAAAGCCCGACATCATTGCGCCTTTGTGTGCGCCGCGTGGGTTGTACTTCATGGTACAAGAGCCAAGCGGATAAAACTGAGTATCAATACTGAAGTTTTTGCGCGACAAATTGGTGTAATGACGTACTACTTGCAACTCAGAGACTTCAGGTAATAACGCACGTTTTTGACGGCGAAATTCGGCAGGAATATCGCTGGCATCTTGACGAACTTGTGGTGCTTGGGCAGTCGCAAAACGGCCTTCTTGTGAGCGGTCATAAATTAAAGTCATGTTCTTACTCCACAGTTGCCAATGCTTGAACTAAGGCTGCCACAAAACGGTTTAAATCAGCATCGTTTTTGGTTTCAGTGGCACAAACGACTAAAGCATTACCCAACTCTGGATAATCAACCGACAAATCAAAACCCGCTAACACGCCATTTTGCGCCATTGCGGCTAATACAGGGGCAACAGGCTTAGTGAGTTTAATGACTGTTTCATGAAATACTGGACGAGTGAAAACAGTTTCAACACCTTTCACTTGCTCCAATTTTTGGCTGAGTTGGCGAATATTATGATGCGATGCTAACGCCACACGCTCCAAACCTTCTGCACCCATCAAACTTAAATAGATGGTAGCAGCGGTCATGGCTAAACCTTGGTTAGTACAGATATTCGAGGTTGCTTTGGCACGACGAATATGTTGTTCACGCGCTTGCAAGGTCAGGGTAAAACCTTCTTTACCTTCTAAATCGACGGTACGACCAATAATCCGACCCGGCATTTGACGAACGTGCGCTTGTTTACAACACAAGAAGCCAACATAAGGGCCGCCCGACGATAAAGGAATACCAAACGGTTGACCTTCACCGACGACGATATCTGCACCGTTTTCGCCCCACTCACGCGGCGGTGTTAAAATCGACAAGGCCATGGGGTTAACGACGGCAATGACAAAAATATTATTCGCTTCCGCCCAACAGGTTAACGCGTCAACATCTTCCAAAACGCCAAAAAAGTTCGGGAATGGAATCACTAAAGCGGCAAAGTCTTGGCCTTCGTACTGAGCTAAACTAGCAGGATCAATCGCACCACTTTGATGTTGATAATCCAACTCCACCAATTCAATGCCTTGCATCTCAACAATCGATTTTACGGCATCACGATATAACGGGGAGACCGTACGCGGCATTAAAATGCGTTTCGATTTGGATTTACGATGCGCACGAATGGCCATCAATACCGCTTCAGCCAAACCCGATGCACCGTCATACACGGAGGCATTACAGACATCCATGCCCGTAATATGCGCCATCATACTTTGGAATTCGTAGATAACCTGCAATGTCCCTTGTGACGCTTCCGCTTGATACGGCGTATAGGCAGTCATAAATTCGCCACGGGCAACAATATCCCACACCACCGCAGGAATATGATGCTCATACGCACCAGCACCAATAAAACACAATGCGCCTGCATCTTGGCTGCTGCGCTCTTGCATCACGCGCAAGGCTTCCATTTCGGTTAAACCATCAGGAATAGCCGTTAATGGCTTACAGCGTAAATGGGCAGGAATTTCGTCAAATAACGCGCTGACCGTGTCAACACCAATAGTGTCGAGCATCGCGCGGACATCGGCTTGCGTGTGCGGAATAAATGGCATAGGGCTGGACTCGGTGAATTAAAGTAGGTCGGGTGCTAACCCGACACAGTTTGGCTTCGCCTATTTGAAATGAGGGGCATCTCAAGATTGCGTTGACGTTGCCTGCCGCAGGCCTTACTTTTGTTTCGACAAAAGTAAGCAAAACCATATGTGATGCAACCCACATGTCTTGTGAGTTACGTCCATGTTGTACTGATCCAGCCACGCATCCTTGCGTGTCGTTCGGTGGGCAAAGCAGTGCTTTGCTATTTCCACCTCACCCATGGCTCAAACAGTTGCATCACCGCATCCCTGCCAAAAAACATAATGCAATGAAGCATTTTTGCTGCAACGTCAATCGCTATAAATAACGATTACTTAGTGTTCAGCAGACACTTGCGCGTCGTACTCATCGGCAGACATCATGTCATCTAATTCAGCCAAATCGCTGACTTTAATTTTATACATCCAACCTTCGCCGTACGGGTCAGAGTTAATTAATTCAGGGGTATCTTCGAGTGCTGGATTAATTTCTACCACTTCACCCGATACAGGTGCGTAAATATCAGAAGCCGCTTTTACCGACTCAACCACACCTGCTTCATCGCCTGCATTGACACTGTCACCCACTTCTGGCAATTCAACAAACACTAAGTCACCTAAGGCTTCTTGAGCATGGTCAGTAATACCGACAGTGATGATGTCGCCATCTAAACGCGCCCATTCGTGGCTGGTGGCATATTTTAAATCGATAGGAGTATTGCTCATGGTGATCTCACTCAAGAATTTTAATTTACACTAACACTTTACCAAGACGCACAAATGGCGGCTTGACGACTGTTGCGGCTAAACGTTTACCGCGAATTTCTACCCACACTTGGCTATAGTCACCGACAGGGACACGGGCAAAGGCAATGGATTTTTCCATCGTGGGCGAAAACGTACCTGACGTGGTTTCACCCTCGCCAATACCGTCAACAATGACTTTTTGATGTGAACGTAGTACGCCTTTATCTTGCAAGACCAAACCCACAAGCTGCTGCTTCACACCGGCTTCTTTTTCGGCCAACAAGGCTGATTTGCCGATAAAGTCATGATCCCAAGCAATGGTCCATGCCATATTAGCCGTTAATGGCGACACATCATCGGTCATTTCATTGCCGTATAAATTCATACCTGCTTCTAAACGCAAGGTATCACGTGCGGCTAAACCACAAGGCAAAACACCTGCGGCTAATAATTTTTGCCAAAAGGCGACAACTTCCGCTTCAGGCACTAAAATCTCTAAACCTTCTTCGCCTGTATAACCGGTACGGGCAATAAACCAATCGTTATATTCACGGCCTTGAAAGACTTTTAAGGTTTGAATAATTGCACCTGCTTCCGCACCTAAAATAGCACTGACCACACTATAGGCTTTAGTCCCTTGTACTGCCAACATTGCTAAATCAGTCCGCTCTTTTAGACTCACGCGAAAATTAGCCGCATGGGCTTGCATCCACGCAAGGTCTTTGTCGTGCGTACCGCAATTGACAATCACTCGCCAGACATCAGGCTGTTGAACCGTAGGAGCATAAACGATTAAATCGTCAATTACGCCGCCTTGTTCGTTTAACATTGCCGAATACAGCGCTTTACCCACTGTTTTCAAACGAGCGACATCATTCGCTAAAATACGTTGCAAATAAGCAACGGCATCAGGGCCTGTCAACTCTAAAAAGGTCATGTGTGAGACATCGAACATGCCGACCGAGCGGCGCACCGCATAATGCTCTGCCAATACCGAGGTGTATTGCACAGGCATATCCCAACCACCAAAATCAACAATGCGGGCATTGAGGGCGAGATGTTCGCCATAAAGTGCGGTTTTGTGTCCCATAAAGCTCTCCAGTTTTGCGGCGCGTATTTTACACATTTTAGGGTCAACTCACTACATAAACCGACAAGACAAAAGCCATTTTTGTCGATGGCTGAGCGTTCACTAAAATCTTGCACGTTGGTACTAGCTTTTTGTCGCCATATTGATACTCTAAAACGACATAGAAAAAAATTTAAGTCGTGCAGTCATGCTTGACGATCAAGACGATAACACCGTCGCTCCTAATATAAAGATATGAGGGTTTTTATGAAAAGTTTAGCCAATAAAGTGGTTGTGGTAACAGGTGCAGGTTCAGGCATTGGTCGTGCTTTAGCCTTACAACTCGCGGCACAAGGCGCGCATTTAGCCTTGTGTGACGTTAATGCCGACAACCTCCAAAAAACCGTTGATATTGCCTCTGCGCATGGCGTAAAAGTCTATAGTGCAACCGTTGATGTCGCTAACCGTCAGGCGGTACAAACCTTTGCCGATAATGTCTCACGCGCCTTGGGGAATGCCAGTGTCATCATCAATAATGCGGGTGTTGCCCTCTCGCAAAATGTAGACACCATGAGTCGTCAAGACTTTGAGTGGGTACTCAACATTAACTTTTGGGGCGTGGTTAACGGCTGTGAAGCGTTTATGCCGCAACTAAAACAACAAGGTGATGCCCACATCGTCAACATTTCCAGTATTTTTGGCATTATTAGCGTGCCATCACAGTCAGCTTATAACGCCAGTAAGTTTGCCGTTAAAGGCTTTACGGAGTCACTACGTCAAGAGTTAAACGGCTCTAAAATTCATGTTACTTGTGTGCATCCGGGTGGCATTAAAACCAATATTGTTCGTCATGCGCGTATTCATAACGATATTAGCGGCCATGCGGTTAGCCCACAAAAATTGGCGGCTGATTTTGATAAAATGGCCTCGACATCAGCGGAAGAAGCAGCGCGTCAAATTGTCCGCGCCATTGAAAAAAACCAAAAACGCTTATTAATTGGTGCAGATGCTAAGGTATTAGATGCTGTTCAACGCTTATTGCCGAATCATTATGATACGGTTTTTAAAGTGGGTTATCGTTTAATGGATAAGTTTGGCAAACGTTCATAAACTATCCACATGGGGGGCGATTCACGAATCGCCCCGACAAAATCAAAACCACAATCAATTGCACCCCTCCATCCTTCCTCGTACAATGAGGCCGCTTTTTCTTATCTGCTGCTGTCCTCATGAACAATCTTAATCCGCGTCAACAAGAAGCCGCTAAATACATCAATGGCCCTCTGCTGGTATTAGCAGGTGCAGGCTCAGGCAAAACATCGGTAATTACCCGTAAAATTGCGTATTTAATTGAAGAATGTGGCATTAAAGCCCATAAAATCTATGCCGTTACTTTTACCAATAAAGCGGCACGGGAGATGAAAGAACGGGTCAGCAAACTGGTCAATGGACAAGCAGCCAAAGGCTTAACGGTATCCACCTTTCATACCTTAGGCTTAACGATGTTACGCCATGAGTTAGCCGCCAGTGGCTTAAAAAACAATTTTTCTATTTTAGATTCCGATGATTGCCAGCGTTTATTGTCCGAACTGTTGCACAAAGACAACAGCCCCGCCGCCGATCAAAAACAAGCCCTGAAATATATTATTAAAAAAATTTCCGACTGGAAAAACGACTTAATTCAACCTGTCCAAGCCGTCAGTACCGCACAAACTAAGGAAGATTTAGTCGCAGCACAAGTTTATGAAGGTTATCAACGCCATCTTCGCGCTTATAATGCCGTTGATTTTGATGACTTAATTGCCTTACCTACACGTTTATTACAAGAAAACCAAGCCATTCGCGAAAAATGGCAAGACCGTGTCCATTATATGTTGGTGGACGAATATCAAGACACCAATACCGCACAGTATTTAATGGTCAAACTGTTAGTTGGCAGTAATGGCCGTTTAACAGCAGTCGGTGATGATGACCAAAGTATTTATGCGTGGCGCGGTGCGCGGCCTGAAAATATGTTGGAGTTGACTAAAGATTATCCCAACCTAAAAGTCATTAAGCTCGAACAAAACTATCGCTCAATGGCGCGAATTTTAAACGCGGCCAACTCGGTGATTGGCAATAATCCTCATGTGTTTGAAAAGAAATTATGGAGTCAACATGGCTTAGGCGAGATGATTCGTATCGTCACGTGTCCTACCGACCGCGACGAAGCCGAATATGTCGCTAATGATTTAGTCACGCATAAAATCATGAATCGTCGGACGTACAAAGATTACGCAATTTTGTATCGTGGCAACTTTCAAGCCAAAGCACTTGAAACACAATTGCGTGAACTACAAGTGCCCTATAAGTTATCGGGTGGCACGTCTTTTTATGCCCGCGCCGAAATCAAAGATGTTATGTGTTATTTACGCTTAATTATCAACCCGACCGACGATAGTGCTTTTTTACGCATTATTAACACGCCAAAACGCTCGATTGGGGCAGTAACGCTCGAAAAATTAGGGACTTATGCCCAACAACGCGGCGTATCGTTATTAACCGCCTGTACCGAATTAGGTTTAGGTCAAGCCTTAGGCCAAAGTAAAGCACTGGTTAACTTACACGAATTTGCTGGCTGGTTAGAAGATCATGCCCGCGAAATTCTAGAAAGTACTGACCCTGTACCGCGTATTCGTCAATTACTAAGTGACATTGCCTACGAAGATTATATTCGTGAAACAGCGCCTACGCCTCAAGGGGCTGAAGCCCGCTTAGAAAATATCAATTTTTTGTTAAATTCCGTGCAAGGCATGATTAACAAAGCCGAAAGTGAAGACGACAAAAGTATCGAAACGATTATTCGAAAATTAGTCTTAATTGATTTACTCGACCAACAAGCCGAAGCCGATGACAGTGACCGCGTACAATTAATGACGCTACACGCGGCTAAAGGTTTGGAGTTTCCTCACGTTTATATGATTGGTTTAGAAGAAGAATTATTACCGCATCGTAATAGTATTGACAGTGATACCGTCGAAGAAGAACGACGATTAATGTATGTCGGTATTACCCGTGCTAAACAAACCTTAACATTAACATTGGCTGAACGTCGAAAATCAGGTGGCGACTTCCGTTCAACAACACCAAGTCGCTTTTTGGAAGAGCTGCCACAAGACGAACTGGAATGGACAGGTCGGCGTAGTCAAAAAACACCGCAGCAAAAGAAACAAATTGCAGGTGCACATTTAGCCAATTTACGTGCTTTATTAAATAACTAATGACTATTTCGGCGGAGAAATAACCCATGACTGATGAAATGTTAACCGAATGGGGCATGAAACTGCTTGTTCCTGCGTTTATCTGCTTTTTATTATTTATTATTTATGATTTAGCTAAAGAATCTAAAGCGGGAAAACTCGGCACACTGGGTTTGTTTTTAGCCTTAGGTTTTGGTTTTTTGGGTTATATGATTAAAGTATTTTTACAGTGGCAAATGGAAAAATAAGCTGTTACTGACGCTTACGGTATTTTTTGGCGATGGTTTCTGAAAATGCCTGAGCATCGGCCATTTGTTGTGGCGGTAGTGCATCAATCGCGACTTCTCGACCTTGCTCTGCACTCTCATTGCCTTGTATCGCCGCCACGTTAAACCACGCATACGCCTGTTTATAACTTTGCGGCGCACCCAGACCAATGCCATACAGACCACCTAATGTGAACTGGGCATGGGGCTCTCCTTGCTCGGCGGCTTTTCTATACCATTTGGCAGCTTGATAATAGTCTTGTGCTACACCTAGGCCATTTTCGTACATGCCAGCAAGATGATATTGTGATTCTGGATCACCATTTTTGGCCGCTCTTAAAAACCAAAAAAACGCTTGGCTATAGTTTTTTGCAGCTCCCTGCCCCTTAGCATACATAAAACCAAGATTGTACTGAGCTGCGACATTTCCTAATCGAGCAAACGACGTAAACTCAAGTAAAGCACTTTCATAGTCGCCTTTTTGATAGGCGACCATACCATCATCAAAGTCAGCCAAAACTGGCATTTTCACTAGGCATAGCACATAAAAAAAAGCCCATCTCATTTTTATTTTTCCTTTTTTATTTCAATGAGATACAACTCTGACCAAAAAAGTCATATATCTCACTACTGAAACACAACTACCTTGTATTTTAATCAACTAAAACTAACACCTCATATTAATGAAATTTAATGGCAGACTCAAATGGTATTTTTTGTTGTTTGATGACACTATTTTTGAAAAAATACATCTTCAAAAATAGAGATGGTTCGTCGTCAATACCTTGACAATGGAGCCGAGTCATCAAATGGATAGATCTAGTCACTGGAGTGTAGTGAATCCATATACCGATTAATCGGCTCTTATTTATTGTTTAATCAGCGTGTAATAAACCTCGCTATTTCATCTAAAGCCTGTGCCGAAGTATCCAACACCTGATTAAACATCTGAAAGTTATGCCACATGCCGTCATAAACCTGACAATCCATAGCGACCCCTGCCGCTTGCCCATATTCAGCTAAACGTAGTGCATCATCTAATAAAATTTCTTCACCACCCACTTGCACCAAGATTTTTGGCAATCCTGTTAAATCAGCAAATAACGGCGACACACGAGCATCATCAGCGGCAATTGCACCACGAAAACCATCTGCACCACGCTGTAAAGCATAGGCTGTTACCATTGGGTCACGGCGTTTATACTTGCTCACCGACGGCGCACTTAGCGTTAAATCAACAAAGGGTGAAATCATAAATAAGCCCGCAGGTAAAGCTACGCCTTTATTCCTGAGACGAATTGCCAAATTTAGAATATGCGCACAACCGCCTGAATCGCCCCCTAAAATAATATTTTCAGGTAAATATCCCAAGGCTAATAAGGCTTGATAAGTCGCCAAACCATCATCTAAAGCCGCAGGATACGGATGTTCAGGGGCTAAACGATAATCAAGCATATACACGCCTGCTCCGCTCCGCGCACTTAGCTCACTTGCCATTGCGCGATGTGTTGCCGCCGAACCTGCAAAGAATGCTCCACCATGAAAATGCAGAACTACCTTTTGGGCATCTGCATGGGTATACAAATACTCGCAAGGTACACCAGCTAATGTCGCTTTTTTGATGCTAACACGGCCATCAGGCTGAAACAGTTTTGCCCCAAACTCCATACCTGTTCGAGCAACAGCAACAGGAATCGGCAAACCGCTGGGAAATTTAAATGCCACGCGCAAACTGGCTTTGACGACTTTTTTAGCAATCGCTTCTTTAAGGCTCATAGTCAAACTCTCTAACGTAAAGGCTGTGGGCTGGCTTTGGCCACCACCCATTGCGAGACACTATTAAAATAATGGGCTACCGCAAACGGCAAAGGATAAATAACGCGTGGCTTATCATCCAGATACGCATTGATAATTTCTTGGGCGATGATGTTTGGCTCACCGGTAGGAATTAAACGTGACACTAAACCTTGTTTGACTTGGCTCCGTGCATGCGCCTCTAAACCGGAATAAACAGGGCCGGGATACACCGTCACCACATGAATGCCTCGTTGACGCAGCTCGTTATGCGCGATTTCTGAAGCCATTGCCAAGCCTGCTTTTGCACCACTGTAATAAGCACAACCAGCAATCGGCACACGCCCTGCCATACTGGCAATATTGATAATACAACCGCCTGTTTTCATATCAACCAAAGCTAAATCCATTAACCGTAAGGGGCTGATTAAATTAACCGCTAATAACTTCCAGCCTAAACTCCAACCTGTGCCTTGAAAACTAATAATATCCATAATACCAGCACAGTTAATCAGAACATCGACTGCGCCATGTTTAACAATCACTTGCTGCCAACCTTCCGCCAGTGATTCCGGTTGAAATAAATCCCACAAGACATAGTCAGCTCTTTTACCCAAAACACGTGCTTTTTCGATTAAAACCGCTTCGTTAATATCTACCAAGGTAAAATGAGCATCAGGAAATTGCCGCGCAAAAACTTGTGTTAATGCCGAAGCAATTGCCCCTGCTGCCCCTGTAATTAAAATATGTCGAGGTGTTTTTTTCATGATTCGCAATCCTGTAGGGGCAAATAATTATTTGCCCTTGTTTTTGAACCCATAGGGCAAATGATTATTTGCCCCTACATTTTTTATTGCACGAGATAGTCACTCATTTTGAAATGACTGAGTTGTTTACGCATTTCTAAGGTTGACCACGGCCATAAGGTACTATTACGGCCATTCACATCTATAAAATAACTTTGGCAGCCGCCTTTATTCCACACCGTATGTTGTAGGGCGGCTTGTACAGTGTCGTTAAACTGCGCTTGAAGGGCTGGATCAACTTCTATCACCCGAATACCTTGTTGTTGTGATTGTTTTAAGGCATCAACAATGTAAGTTAATTGCGCTTCAATAATCAAAAACGCCGATGAACTAACCGCTAAATTAGGGCCAAACATTAAAAAGCTATTCGGGCAACCTGCCACCATCGTTCCCATATAACCTTCTGGGCTACCTTGCCAAACTTCCGCCATACTTTTGCCACTAGAACCACGAACACGCTTGGCAATCGGCGGAGCACTAATCTCAAAACCTGTGCCTAAAATAATGACATCGACTTCATGTTCGACACCGTCGTCGGCAATAAGGCTATGAGCGCGTATCTCCTTTACGCCCTCAAAGACAATCTGGACATTTTTTTGAATAATGGCGGGATACCACTCATTTGATTGCAACACACGTTTGCAGCCGATAATAAAATTGGGGGTAAGTTTTTGTCGTATCAGAGGGTCTTTGACTGTTTTTTGCAGATTAAATAAAGCCAAACGCTGAAATTGCTGCATGATTTTTGGATGGTGCATACTGCCATTTAAGGCTTCGAAAACGCTAAAAATTGCCCCACGCATGGCTAATTGTGTTATCGGTAACCGCTTAAACAGTTGATGCATTAAGGGTGATAAAGTCTGATCCATTTTTGGCAGTACCCATTGTGGCGTACGTTGAAACAACACTAACTTTGCCACTTTCGGTTGAATTTTGGGTACAAACTGAATCGCCGATGCACCTGAACCAATCACCGCCACCCGCTTTCCTGTTAAATCAACCTCATGTTGCCAACGCGCCGAATGAAAAATTTTGCCTTTAAAATCCTGAATCCCATTAATTTTAGGATAGACAGGTTCGTGCATAGGACCGCAAGCCATAATGACAAAACGAGCTTGATACTGTTGCTTGTCTGTGGTGATACGCCATAACTTTGCTTGCTCATCCCACGCAGAATCGGTCATTTCTTGCTGCATGTGAATGTGAGGAATCACGCCATAATCACGCGCTGTTTGTTGCAAATAGGCTTTAATTTCAGCTTGTTCAGCAAAAACACGACTCCAATTAGGATTCGGCGCAAAGGAGTAAGAATACAAAGCCGATGGCACATCACAGGCACAACCGGGGTAAGTATTTTCCCGCCATACTCCCCCTAACTCATTGGATTTTTCCAAGACAATAAAATCGTGAATACCTGCTTCACGTAATTTAATTGCCGCGCCTAAACCTGCAAAACCACTTCCTACAATAATGACCTGCCAAACCTTAGAAGTTGAATCCTGTGTTTGGGCAGTAGTTTGTAAATTTTTTTCAATAACAGTCATCATTTTGCTCCTCATAACATTAGGACTTACGCGGTTATCGCTTATTTGCTCACATCGCAGCCGATTTAGGCGGCTTTATGCTCACAAAACGCGCTAATCGCAATGCGTAAGTCTCAAGACAAACAACTTACAATACGGACATACAATTCAATTACGGAATACAATGTCATTATTTGAATTTTATGTCAATTACTAATTTTTTGTGTATGATTTAGAGATATAAATTTTTGCATAACTCTATAAATCATCCATGAACGACACTTCTTCTCTTTCGCGTGCCGAGCGTAATCGCTTACAACTCCGTGCGGATATTATTCAGGCGGCATTTATTGAGTTTTCTGAACGGGGTTATCATCAAACCGCGATTGCCGATATTGCTAAACGGCTAGGCATTGGTCATGGCACGTTTTATCGCCATTTTGAAAATAAACGCGACATTCTTGAAC
>Ga0209599_10000548_pt1 | contig 23799 bp, 14 predicted proteins | sample Shrwel_input2_FT_FD_187534 | JGI IMG/M metagenome (GOLD analysis project Ga0209599, IMG submission 187534) | Subsurface microbial communities from deep shales in Ohio, USA - Utica-3 well 1 S input2 FT (SPAdes) (version 2) ... | reverse complement strand
TGATTGTAAGTTCTTTCCAGCTTAAATTACTTTCTTGACTTCCAACTCCAAAAGCAAGCCAACCTCCATCGGGTGAAAATCTAGATCCTATTCTCCAAGCACCATTGTAAAAATAAATACAAATCATTGCCCCGTCTAATTTTTCATATGCTCTAGCTGAATTCCAATCAAATATTTTATTTGTTTCTTGGCCTTCAGGTGAGTTAATATCGAAAAAATTATTTATACCCTTGAAAGCAACAGCCCAATCTTCAGGGTTTAAGAAGAGAGATCTGCACTCATTAACCATCTGGATGTCTTTAGGGCTCATAAGCTGGCAGTTCAAGCTTACAAGATTAAGTGGTGCGCAAGGTACATATCTGATAGAATATTTTTGTCTCAGTTCTCTAAGTGTGCCACCATTGGTAAAATACTTTTGTATTTCTAACATTTTATTTCTCTTCGTCTGCTGGATTTTGTTGATTCATTTTTACTTCAAAGAAGGTTTCATATTCTATTAATTCATAATTTTTATCTTTAATTCTTTCTTTTATGTATATATTGTCATGCTTAGGTGAATCAATTATGAATAATCTGCCATCTTCTTTGACAATGTCTTTAAAAATTAAAAATAAAGATAAGGTTCTTTGTTCTGATTCATTGCATTCAATTATAAGCAAGTCAACTTTTTTGCAGAAAGATACATTTTTGTCTGGATCATGAACTATTTCAAGATGTGATTTATCAAGATAATCATATAATTTAAAATTTTTATATTCATTTTTCCATTCAAACTTCACAACTTTTTTATTATCAATTATGAATTTTGCTGAATAAGCTCCAAAGTTATCGCCCGCCAAGGCAACTGTTTCAAAATTAAAAGGTAAATCAAAATTAATAAAATTTAAATTAATTTTGTCTTGTATCTTAAAACTATTTGAATTCATACAATTAAATCTATTAAATAAAAGCTCTATATCTTGATTGATTATTTTATTGTGCTTATATTTTTTTAAATTAAATTTATTAAATTGTTTCTTGCCATTCTCTCCATTAAAATGCAAGATATGCGCATCAATGCTTTCTTCAATGCTTCTGTGCAGTAGTTGATAGTTGTATGATTTGTCAAGTGATAGTACAGAGTTCATCCTGCTGATAGCTAAGTTTAATATGCCTTGTTCTCTCCAAAATACATTTTTATTTAAAGATTCCCACTGCTTAGAATATGGCATAAAAGATCTAATCATATCTTCTAGCCCAAGAATAGATTCTTTAAATCCAAATATAACTCCACCATTACATACAAATTTAAAATTAAAATCCTTATCTTTCAATCTTAATAAATTTGCATCTTCTGGGAATCCAAAATAAGGCCATTCATTTGTAGTTATTGCAGAACCTATGCTCTCGTTATAATGCACCTGTTCTTCTCTAGTTATTAAGATATTATTTCTTGATATGATGTTCATACTATCGAACACCTGATCAATGGGTTTTTGGACAACTGTATCTATATCAATTAATAAATATTTATCTGCATCAATAACTTTTGCCACAGAATACATTGCTGTTTTAAAAAAGAAGCCTTTGTTGTTGGCAAATTTGCAATTTATAATTAAACAATTATAATCTTCAGCAATATTTATAATTTCTTCATTGATATCTAATGTAAATAAAATTATTTTATAGGAATTTAAATTTGAATTAATTTTAAATGATTCTAGAAATGGTATAGCAAATTTTATATAATCGGGCGAAATACAGGTGGCAACACAAATGTCATAATGATTTTCTATTTGTGGATTATCAATATAAATTTCGCCCATAGAACCAACAATTAGATTATTTGACACACTAATAATAGGATCCAACCAAATTGCATGAGTAAATACAGGATTACTTGTTTTAATCTCTAGTCTTAATTTTTCACAATAATTTATATTTGCATTGATTTTTCTTGGCTTTTCTTTAGCCACAACATTGTAGCAACAAGCAACAAGATTATTGTCTGCATATATATAAAAATCAGCGGAAGCATCAGGGTGCGAAGTGTCATTTAATCCAACTTCACAAGTTATATTATTGAACTCTTTATTTAAATCATAAATTAAAACACTTGGAGGATGAGCACTTATAGAATTTTCATAATATCTTTCTTGAACAGATATTAAATGTCCATCATAACCCAATTGGCCTTCTGTGCCAATTTCTCCATATTGAGATTTTTTATAAAAATTATTTATTTCTTTTAAGTACATTAGGTTAATTTATGAATATCTAATAGATATTTTTCCTTCAATAATCTTGTGCTTTCCGAATTGTAATGAAATGATTGATATTTATAAAGATCAAGATCTGCAAAATAAATAATTAATCTCTCAATTCCGTCATTATATATATCTGTTTTTCCCTTTAGTTGAGTTCTTGCTCTTGAGTTTATAAAAGACGGATCTCCCATCCTGGAATACATTTGCTCACTTAATATAGCTTGCATTTTATTACAATTCTTTAAACTTAAAATATATTTTTTATTATTTAAAATAAACTCTTTCGAAAATAAACCCATATTAAGCCAGCCTTCTTCTAATATGGCTGAAAACATACTCTTTGGGTGCTTTAATAAATTATTATAAAAGTTTTTACCAGCCTCACAAGTGTCGTGCAAGCATAGCCAATAATCAGATTCATATCCTTCTTCAACAATGGATATCAATGCGGTGTGGTCATATGAGTTATGGTCTACATATTGGTAAACAATACCATCTTTAATTTCTCGCTTAGATTCTAAACAGCCACCTATTACAACTATGATATTGGTAGAATTAATTTTGTTTAGTTTTGTTAAGCTGTAAATTAGGTTGTCAACTACCTTTACATCTTGAGATATATGTGAGTTTATAGCAAATTTGATAGTGTGCTTTGGAAATACAAAATTTATATTTTTATTACTCACGTCAAAGTCAAATGAAAGTTGAAATAATTCTTTTGGGTCATCAGGGTATTCCAAATCAAAATGCAACTGAATATGTATTGGATCGAATTGCCTTTTGAAATATTCTATATATTTATCTACATAGTTAGATTCTAATAAAAAATTATATATATTTTCATTTGGAGCTATTATCGCTGAATGCACATTACCAACAATGCACCATTTTTTATCTTTTTCTAAATTGCCATTCCATCCAATTAATAAACATTGCTTAGTCTCTTTGTTATTAAAGTAATATTTATTAAAATTAATTTTATCAAAATTATTAAATTTAATTAAATTAATATAATTATTGTGGAGGTAATGAAATGCTAATGGATCCCAAGTCTCTGACTTCAATGTGTCAATGTACTCATCGTCCCATGGCCTAAATGTGAAAGTTTTCAAATGCCCATTAACTTGATGTAAAAAAACATTTCTTTCACTATTGAAAATCTGCGGCAAAACCACTTCTTCCGAATCTTTTATTTGCTGGTAAAATTCTTCAATGAAGTTTTTAGCTTGCCAGCATACAAATTCAGATAAGTAAATATAATTTACATTTTTATTATTAAAATTTTTAGATAAAAATTCTAATTTATCAGCTTGTCTTTTATGTAATTTTACCCAATCAAAATGTTTAATTTTGCAAATATAAATGTCTCCACTAAGGGTCTGGTCTGATGAGCTATTAATAATATGAACAAAATTAATTTTATCTTTATTTTTCAAAAGATAATCAAATTGCATCTTAAAAATATTTATATATTTTGCTTCTAAAATTACTTCGAGTGACATAATAAAATTTATACAAAACAAAAAGACCGCGAAAAATTTCGCGGTCTTAAATAATAATTGAGTAAAAATTATTTATTAAATTTAGCTTTAATCTGCTTTTCAATTTCTGATTTAATAAAATCTTTTGCAACGCCTTCATATTTCTTAGGAATACCTACACTTGTAGAAGCTTGCTTTAAAAGCCCATTTACGAAGTTACCATCTAAGAATTTTTCAACAGCTGTATCATAGTTAAAGATTCCAGTAGCCATAGCAATGTCAATGACGCCAGATACATTTGAATCAAACCAAGACTTAGCTTTGCTTCCAAAAACTTGTGAAAAAGCCCACCTAAGTGGTTTTTTGATAAAAAAATTGCCTAAATTAAGACCCATGGTTTGCCTCCCCTTATGCCCAATCAGACTTTACTACTTTGTATGTTTTTGTGTTGCAATGTGGACAATGTCCTTCAATAGCATGTCTGTTATTTGGCCAAGATATTTTCTCGGGGCCAGTTACGATAACTTTCATGCGACATTTAACGCAATACATACTCTCTGTTTTAACAGGGTTTTTACTTGTTTCCATTATATTTAACCTATTGTATTTATTATTAAAACAATAACAAATACCTTCATTTGTATTAGTTGTACAAATAGTTTTATGGAGGAATTTTATGCCAATTTACGCGTTTAATTGCAGCGATTGTGAATGTGAATTTGAAGTTTTCACAACATTCGAAAAATCTACTTCTGAAAAATGGCCTTGTGAAGAGTGCAGTTCAGAAAACACAAAGAAGGTTCCTGGTTTGGCTGCCTTCCATATGGGTTTAACTGCAGCTGAGAAAAATGCTGGAGTTAAAAGTGGTAGAAAAGACATGGGTGCTTACATGAAGGATGCCAGAGATAAAAGGAAAAAGGAGTTTGGCCCAAACAGCAGAGAGGGTCAATCTAACGAACTTTGGACTGGCGGAGAATATGATAAGTCTGTTTGGAAAGGCCCATCTTCAAAAAAGAGAAAGTAAAACAGGAATTTCATCTTAAAAAGTAGAAATCTGACTTAGCAGAAATGCTTAATTCCAAAAAATAAAAAGGAAAATTAATTATGAATAACATGTTACCAGCTGTCTCACCTGAGACAGAAGAGTCGTTTTTTGTTCAGAATGTTACACCTGGGCATCACTACATCACAGATATGGGTCTGCATTTTGAGCCATATGAGGTCAAGGATCTCTTGACAGAAGATCCACTTGCTCTCAAGAAGTCAAGAGACGTAAGAAAGTCTTTAGCTTTAGGCACAATCGTAAAGATTAGCAGAGAAGAAGCAGATCAGCTTCTTGAAATGGAAATTGCTTTATTGCAAGCTGAACAGCGCAAAGAAGCTAATCAAAGACAGACATCAGTTGTCAACATTGATGGTAAGCAAGTTGTAGCAGATACTTTTGATGCAGCTAGAGCTGGTGGGCAGAACAAGAGTGGGTTGGTTTCAACTGCTGGTTTTGCCAATGATCATAGCTCATACGCTCAAGCTTTCCAGAATATGAGAACAGTTTATGCCTCGCAAGGTCGTACTTTGACAGCTCGTGATTTTGGTCAAATGGTACAGGAAAATCCAGATATCGTGCGTAATACTATGAATAGTGTCAATTCTGGCGTTTGGTCTGGAGATCCTAATAGAGGTAGAGCAACTTATGCTGTTCCTTCTGTTGATGGTGAGGCTAGATTTCCAGGTCAGTCGGCTTTAACAAATTTAAATAGAGATTCACGCCTTGCGGGTAGTACATATGCTGGAATGGTTGCACAAGCAGACTTAAACCCTGAGCTACCATATGCTGAAGAGATCGATGTTCTCGAAGAGGACGGAGATGCTTATGATGCAGAAGAAGCACAGCAAAAGAAAGGCTCTGTAAGACGCCGCAAGCAATAGAGGGTTAATAAATTGGCTGCAGATAATCAAGATTTTTCCGCTTTAGCGTATCCAGATACTTCTTGGCTCGACTATATGTCAACTGCAGCCAATCCCGGTGTTTACATTTCGTGGGAAAGAAGGGCAACATCTAATGTTGCCTTTTACCAAATTTTAAGAGGCCCTTCTATGGATGGGCCGTATAGCACAATTGCTACAATTCCATACCCAGCAAGTGATTATGTTGATTCTGCAGGTAATCCAAGTCACTTTTATAAAATAAGGGAAATTTCAACAGACACTTCAGTTTTATCAACAAGTGAAGCAATTACAGGCTCAGAGCTTCTTCTTAAAGCTTCTTTGATTTATCAGATAAAAACTTTGATGGAAGTGCATGTTGAAAGTGAAGAAGGCATATTCGAACATTTTAATAGGTCATCTTGTAGATTTGTTCATAAATATTGGAACGCATATCCAAGACCAGAGATTAGAATTTCTGGATTCTCTTCAGATGGCAATATAGATCCTTATGTTCATTTAGATGACGTTACTCCAATTTACAAAACGGTAAATGGAACAACGAACAATTACCCTCAAGGTCTTTTGTGCTCCGCAGATTACAATGGCAGATTATTTTTTAAAGATGCTACTGGCACAGGAGCTTCTATAGAGCCCTATGATACAATTTATGCATCTTATTGGGTTAAGATGTTCACTCATAGTGAATTAAACAACGCTTTATATATGGCCTTGCAAGCAATCAATGCACAGCCAGGTACATCAAAGTACACATCAGTAACACAGGCACCATTTTACTACGATGCAGCACTTATAACTGGTGCGACATATTATTTGCTTAGAAGCTTAACTGTACAGCTTAAAAATAGAGAATTTAAGCTTCTTATGGCTGATCCAGAAAATAATGACATCTTTAATCAATTTAAAGAAGATGCAAGAATGTACAAAGAAGATTTTGATAAATTTTTAGAAAAAATCCCACTCGCAAGATACCCAACATCAAAAACAATTGTTACCCCAGAATATATGTTACCTGGTGGTAGAAGTAGATTCTTCAGAGCCCTGTTCAAGGGCATGGGTGGTTAGTTTTTTAAATATAATTTAACAGGGAAAACCATTATGAAAAGATTTTTAGATAAGAAAATAATTACAGCTCAAGTACATCCAAGTTACCTTGAACCGTACACAGACCCCCAATCGTATGAGGCAGAAATTGATAGAAATAATGATGCACTCACTAATGAGCAAAGAGCTCAAGCTCCAGATAAAGCTGCGGAGCAAATAATACAAAATGAAGGCAATAAAAATGAAGCTAAAGATATTTTTATACAAAATGGACATACAGAGGCTGATTTTAAAGACGCAGTAGACAAAGCTTTCAAGATATTAAATATACCGCCATTGCAGTATTATCAATTTATTATAGGCCTTTGGCCAATGGTTAGAGATAAAAATATAACTTTTAAAAAATTTTTATATCTATTTGCGCACATTGCAAGTAGATATGGTGGAGGCGTTACTGAGATTGATAATTTTTTTAAATCATTCACTTCAGTTCTTCCATCTTTAGAAAAAACACTTGGAACTTCAGACGAATTAATCGATAAAGCAGTTGATTTTTTAACTTCAGGCAAAAGTGCAAAAGAATTTCAAGATTATTTGCTTTATCAAATGCTCTTAAGGTATGGTTTATTTAACGAAATACCATCAGGTAAAAGATCAGATATTCTTAAAGCTACCGAAGTACTTGAAAAAGCTAGGACAAACGTAGAGCCACTAGAGCAAGAAGCTTTAAATTTTTTAAAAGCAAAAGCAGATTTTCTTAAAGAGATGAGTGTTGTTTATCAAGATATTTCAATATCTATGATGGAAATGCAAAAACATAGTTTTGCTAGTATTGTTAATACATTCAGGAGAGGTCTTCATTATGAAGACATGATATATTACTGGGAAAACTTTAGAAAAGGAGGAGAACTTGGACTTGTGGGAAGAAATATGCCTTTTAATCCAAATGCAGATTCAGAAGTAGCTGGCGGCAAAAGTGTGGGTACAAAAGGTAGACCTGATTCCACCAATTACATATCAGATAAAGTAAGAAGAAAAGTATTTGCTTCTCCTACAGATCCAGCTTCAGCATCTGGTATTACTCCAAGTCCTAGAGTTACAACCACTTCGCCTGGAACAGCAGGTTCAAATCCAATTGTCACCACTGATTCAGGGGGTTTTTCTGTTATCTATGGTAAATTTGAAGTTTTAATAAATGAATTTGAAGCTACCATCATGAATTTATCAAAAAAAGTTGATGATGAAATTAAATATATTTTAAATAAGCAAGCAACTTCGTCTCCTCAAATAGGACCATTTTCATCTGGTAATGTATTTGAATATCTTCAGGACGATGATGAATCCCTTAGTGAATCTGATAGAATTATTGAATTGATTGAGCGATTGATTAATGATGCTTCTAGATTAAAAAATGAATATATTGATAAGGTAGAAGAAATTGGTCAAAAAATTACAGAACAAAAACAAGTAAGACAAAGAGAAACAGCCATAATTGCAGTTCGTGAAAAATTTGATTTATTCAAAAAAGATATGCGGTCCAGACAACTCAGTTTAAAATTTAATAAAGTTCTTATATCCAGACAGAATGAATATTCTGAAGCTGAAGATTTATATAATAATCTTAAAATTGAGATGGAAAATAATGTTTCAGCCAGGCCAGTTATGGCACCTAAGGCTGTCTTAGCTGGTTTTAAAATGGCCGATATATTAGAAGAAGTAGCTCAAGAATTTAAAATAATTGCTGGCAGTAATCCCTTGAGAGCTGAACAAGCTATGAAGACATCAAGAAGATGGGAAAACTTTGCTAAACAACAGAGAGCAACTGTGTTTACAGAAATTTATCCAGGGATGGCTCAATCAATTGGAATTGAAGCAACCAAACCAAGTATATCACCTTCATTTAGCTTAAGGGGAGCATTTGTTGATGGTTTTAAAAATTTTAGATTGGGAAGTAAATTTATGGATAAAGAAGTTGAAAGCGACAAGAAATTTAGAGATTACTGGAACAATTTATTTATGCAATCTAAAGACCCAAGGCCAATGGGTGATATTATTGAAGAAAAACCGAAACATGGCAATTTGACTACAGAAGAAGACGCCAAGCTTCATAAGAAAACCATGAGAAAATTTAAAAAACCAGCTGCAAAGTCTAGGTTCAAAAAGAATTAGATTTAACTGTATAATTTGAACCACTACCTAATAGTGGTTCAAATTATTTTAACGTGAATTAAATGGCAAAAAAGATATCTTTATCATCAATTATCAGACCAGATGAATCCGAATATGTAGATGCTTCGCACTTAGAGGCTGGCCTCACTGATGCTTACGAACCAGTGGCTACAGGGTCGGCTATGCATGCTAGGCCTCTACCGGTAAATATGTATACTGTTGATGATCAAAGTTTAGAATTACCAGATACTCCATTGGCAAGAACACCAATGCGTATTACTAGAAGATATGTACCAACTACAAAAGACAATATACCTGTACTAACTAGCAAAGAACGACCTGAATTTCCTCTTTTCAAAGATGAGGAGGAGCAACAGGATTCTGGTGTTGTTTACCCTAAACCGCAAGATAAGTTATCAACATTCACAGAAGTTTATGCAAATAAAGCAAGTTCTAGTGAAACCTTATATCATGATTACGAATCTGAAATCATGCAAGATTTTGTTCCTGCAAACCCTGGAATTATGAGCTTGCTGCAAAAGCAAGGCAAAGAAATTCCACAAGAAATTGCTCTTAGTAAAAAGCTTGCTGCAAAAGCTCCAAAAAATAATAATAGTAATTATAATTACGATCGTATCAAAGAAGCTCCGAGGCTTTATATACCAGATTCAATGCGAAAAACCCAAAATGGGGTAAAAAAAAAGATTACAATCTGAACAATTCTGAAAAAGAGCAAATTGTTCAGAAATTACAGCGTTCTCCAGATGTTGAGTTTACAGAAGGCTCAAGCGTAGTACTTACTGGAGAAGATTTAACTCAGCTAGGTGATTCATTCTCGGCTAAATTTTACAGAGATGGAACATTAGTTGAAACATTTTCTGGGAATGTTAGTTCTGATGGGTCATTGCCCTTAGGTTTAGTAAAACTTAAGAAAGGCACTTATAGTGTAGAATTAACAAGCGGTGGAACAACACTCACTCCCTTTAAGGCAGTTGTCAAGCCTTCCGCTTTATCAATAGCTTCTGATAATATAGAATCAGATTCTACATTCCAGAAACTTCCTCCATCTAATACAGAGCCAATTGAAGCAACTGGCAATGCAGCTTTACCAGACCAAGTTAAATTAGTCACAGAGGACAATAAAGCTAATTTAGGAAAAGCAGACACGAGTGTGTCTGCAGATTTGCCAAAGAGTGAAAATAAACCTCTAGAAAACCAGAGATCATTCCTCACAGTAGATCAAATAAATGGTCAAAAATCAGTTGTGTTTGATAATACACCAGCACTTGAAAGTAGAAATTTTAATCAAGATCAAGATACAGGCCCCGAAGCTACCAGATTTAGAACACTAGCTGGATCAGATCAAGAATTTTCAAATTTTTCTGGAAACAAACCCCTTTCAGATACAAACGAGGGCTTTAGTTCTAATCAAAATTTTATAAATAATAATTCAGTAAACGACCAAGGCACAAGCTTTAATAATTCTTTATCAAACAGCCAAGAATCTACAAGCAAAAATGCAGAACTTCCCAATTCTACGCCATTTGGGTTATCACAAGATGGTCGACCTATAAGCCAAAATGCTCCACTTGGTTATACTCCAGATGGAGTTATTATAAGTCAATCATTTGAGTTAGATCAAAATGGATTGCCAATAACACAAAATAGACCTTTGAATGGATCTGTGGAAACATTTAGCACTAATACTCCACTCCGAGATAGTGAATCTTCGGGTATTATTGAAAATGAAAATATTCAATTTGGTAATGCATCAGGTCAAAGTGCAGAATATCAAAAATTGCCAGAAGCAATCTCGGTTAGCAGATTAGATCAACCAGGGAATTTATCAAGTGGCAATGCAGCATTTGAAAATTTTGATCAACAATCAAGCTCGCCTGGCAAACTTCAAGAATCAAACTTGTCAGGCGAAAGCAAAAATAATAGTTTTGCAGAATCCGATGGTGGAGTTTTTTCTGAAAATAAAAAACTTACAGATTCGACTATATTTAATTCTGGAGTAGATTCTCAAAGTTTAAATAAAAATCAGGCTGGTGAATACCAGCAAGTTTCAGGAACTAATTTAAATAATAATTTGGGATCTAGTCCATCAGAATTAATTGAAAATAATCAAGTTAAAAATCAATCTCAAACAGGCGCTATTTATCAGTCTGTAGGTCCAGATGGTTCAAATACGACTCAGGTCAATAATAAAACAACAGCACAAACAACAGCACAAACAGCAGCACAAACAACAGCACAAACAGCAACACAAACAGCAACACAAACAGCAACACAAACAGCAACACAAACAGCAACACAAACAGCAACACAAACAGCAGCACAAACAGCAGCACAAACAACAGCACAAACAACAGCACAAACAACAGCACAAACAGTTTTGCCCGTACAGCCATCCGGTGAGCAGATTCCATCAGATAATGGTGTTAGAGTTTATCAAACTAGAACAGTTGGGTCGGACGATGGTAGTTCAGCAGACAATGCAATTAATTCAAATGTATCAAACAGAGCTACAGATGGTATATACAATGAAGATGTACCAGCAAGTGATGATTTTATAACTCAAGGAATTGCTACGTCTAGAGTTTTAAGTTCATCAATGTGGCAGCAAAATACACCTAACTCTGATAGCAATCAATATTTATCAAATGATATAATTGGCAAAGCAGACCAACAGAATGGACAATTAGATTATGTTCAAGTAGGTAATACATATTCTGCTGGAGGTACAACTGATACATCTAAATTTAATTTAGACACAGACATGCCTAATGATTTCTATGAATACAAAGGCTCTAGAACTATATCTAACGAAGAGCTTTTGGAAGAATTTTTAAATTCAGATGAATTTAAAAAACTTGATGAAGAATCTAAATCACGAGTAATAAATGTAAAACAAGAAATTCAGGTTCAAAAAGATTCAATAACACAAAGTCAACAAGATGATTCTGCATCAAACTCTGTTTTATCGGGTACTGTTTTATCAGGTGGTCAGCCTATACAGGATAAATCAGAGCCCAGAGGATTTGCCAAGTTATTCACTAGAAACAAACAAGATAGGCCAGTTAATAGAAGCCAAGAACAAGCTCAAAGACAATTTGAACAATCAAATAATTTAAAGCAAAAAGTGTCTTTAACTTTAAATAAAGTCTTTGGTAATAATGAAAAAACAGTTTCTATTCCAGAATATACAATACCAGATCAACAAGAACAATTACAAAACTCAAAATTTGAAGATTTAAATGAAGACGGCTTACAACCAGATGATTATCAATTTGGTGATGAAGATAATGTTATCAATAGATACCCAAGAATTACGGGTGTAAGAGAAGCGCTAGATGAAGATTATCAAGAAGATCTAAGAAAGCGTAGAAGAAAAAGAAGAAATCTAAGGTATTTGCCAGTTGGCTCAAGTCTAGAACCAAAATTTTTACAAACATCAAATGATCCACTTATCGAGTCTTTGCCTAGCGACGAAGAGTCAAATATATACAGAGGGCTGGTAGGGGAAAGAGATAGATTCCAGAACTTAACAATTTCAGAACAGGAACAGAATAAAATTGCTTTGAGAAAGGCAGAGCATGATATTCAGCAGCAATTAAATAAAGCACTTGAAGAAAATATCATTATCAAAGAAAACGCCGAAAATCAAGCTTCGGAATTAAGTGCAGATAGTGAAACTATGTTCTATAGGGAACTGGTAAAAGAAAGAGAAAGATTCCAAGAAGCATTATCTGAAGAAAGAGAGCAAAATAAAGCTGCCTTAAGAAGATCAGAAGAGCAGATCCAAAGACAGTTAATTGATGTTCTTACAACCAATCCTCAAACCTCAACAACGCAATCTCCAAACGATCCTATTTCACAAGTTGTAAGATCGTTGGTTGATAGCGGAAAAGATAAAGAAGAAATTATCATTGATGCAACGAGAATTATTCAAATGATTCAGAATAATCAAACTGTTGCTGGTGGCCAGGAAATAGACGAATTCTTATTAAGGCAACGAATTGAACGAGAACTTAAGTATGAATTTAAACAGATGCAATTAGACCATGAGCAGAAGATGAGAATAATTTACAGAAGGATGATTGAAGACATGTATATAGACATGTTGAATAGCTGATAAAAAATGCCTGACGACGGTTATGTTAATCCTGATAAAAAACCCTATTCAGGTAAATACAATTGGGTACCATCTTATATTCCAACTGCTGGATCTACCGCAGGATTGGGTTGGTTAGACCTGGTTCATGAAAGAGGCTCTTTCAGGAATGATTATTTTATTAGCTCTTCTGTTTCAACAAACTACACTCTAATACCGTCTAATAATTCTGGGACTGGAGTAAGTTATTATGGCAAGCCAGAATGGCCTGTCAATATTGCATTTAGAAGGAAGCAAAATCCAACCCCTTTAGTTCCACCCGTGCCAGATAAAATATTTTGGATCAAAAGTAATACTTATTGGTGGCAAGCTGATTTTTCCACTATAGCTACAAATTTAAGTGCAATAACTTTTGAATATTCATTGCTTGTAAATATAAATGATCCAAACTTACTTACTATATTAAATGAATCTGCAGTGTATGGGGCGGCTGATGATTATAATAATTTATTGGCTTATCAGACTGGTGCAAGCAATAATGTAAGCATAGATTGGGCTAAATATATATTTGGTAAAATAAAATTATATCAAAGCACTGATACAGAAGATACCGCAACTTCATTTCCATCATCTGTTTTGAATGCTTCTACCACCACAACAGACAGAACTACTTACACAAGTTCTGTTAATTGGGATCAAGAAGATACTATTCAGGTTTACAGAGCTTTACCTGATGAGGATTTTATTGCAATTTCGCCCGATTTATACAGTGCTAATTATTTAAATAATACAATTAAATTCAAATCACAACAGCCAGAAAATACAGTTGTAAATATCACTATAAATACCACACCTATCTTAGCAACAGGATATTATAATGGCAATTCTGACAGCGATTCAACTACAAAAACTATCACTGTACATTTCGATTACGGCTCTAGTGATTTCAGAGATATAAGCAAGCTTAGAATACAAGCATTTTACACAGATGGCCCTGTTATTAAATTTTCATTGAAAAAAGTAATGTTATTTAGGGTTCTTTCAAATCCGCGTGTCAATATTAGCAATACTCAATTACCATGCCGGATTTTAGCATATGCTTTTAATGTGAATTGTGGGAAAACAATTCCTGGCCTGAGTGACTATTACCCAAATGATAATAATAATCCAACTTTTTATGTAAAAGTATTTCATCCAGAAGATACAATTAAATCTAGAGGATTTGCTCATGCTATAGACCTAAGGTTCTTTGTTCCTAGTTTTCCCATTTATTCTTTCAATGGCCTTACTTTGGGTGGCTCAATCAGTAAAGATGATTACTGGGTTGTTTTTGTTGGGCCGACTTTGGGCAAAAAAACTGTAATTTATTATTTGACTGGTGTTCCAATCTCAGGAAGCTCCATTAATGGTCGCCTTGTAAGAATAAATAATATAAATTTAAACACAAACTCAAGTATTTTAATACAAAAAATTAATTCTACAACTGAACCTACAGCTACATCAAGTTGGCAAGATTTATATTTTTTAGAAAATACATCTAATCCTCCCAATCTAGGCGATGCTTTTATAGCTCCATGGCTATATTATGATTCTTCTGGCAATGTCAACTCTTGGTATAGAATTGGGCAAACAGACTTAAACACGGCTGTTACAGAATTTTCATCTGCTTTTAAAGGTCAAATATATTCTGAAAAGTCATCTTTATTATTAGAAACCACGGGGGTGTCTAATGCAGAAATTACTAATTTAGTTAGAAGTGTTTCTTTGCTTGAAAATGAAGATCCTTTTAACTTTGATCCTTTGAGCTTAGATCCTTTAGCTTACTTTACAGTTGATTTGACTGATGATTTGCTTGGTTCTAGCATTTTGTTTAGAAAAGGCCAATGGAAATTTAATTTTAAAGCAAGATCTAATGACTCAAGCAATCAAACTAATACACATATATTTTTAAGATTTTGGTTCCACCCTGGCGAAGAAGTTATAAATTATAATAATCCTCATCAATATAGGAACTCTAATACAGAAATAATTTTTGAAAAATATGATACTGATCCAACCAATATAAGTGATCCAAAGCCATCCATAAAATTAAGCATAGGATCGCCTTCTAGTTTAGAAAATTTGATTGTTTCTCCACCACTGACTCAGGATTTAAATAGTTATGAAATCTTGAGATTTGCAGATGGTTTGATAGGAGAATCTGTAAACAATATTTATCAAAGTATTTTTGCTTCACCAACGACTAAAGTAGTAGTTGGTGTCTATACTTTCTCATACCCACAGAATGCAACAAGTGCAAATAATTTTGCACAAAACCTGAACCCTCCAACCATAGAGCTAGAATTAGATCCTGTTACTACCAGCTTGGAAACAAGTATATTACAAAATACACCTGATTCTCTGAGTGCATCAAGATATTATTTATTTAACAGAACAAATTATGTTCATTTTAATACAGATGCCTCAAACTCTTTAAGAATTACGAGAAATTATTACGAGGGAGGAGTCATAGGTATTGGCTCAAGTTATATCCCATATAATAATAAGTTTACTCTTATAGATTCTAATATTAATCCAACAGGAGACTCTCGTGTTGGATTACTGTCACTCGAAAGTGGGCCAGGTAATTATGCGCCCCCAGAACCACTTTTGTGTCTTGAGTATCCATCATGGTCACTTTTTGATGACAAATCAGTGAGTTACTATGCAGAGTTCTCCACTAATAGTTCTACATTTCAAGACGGAAGAGTAAATGCAAGCACTTGGAATGTAAGTTTTCAACTTGATTATAATTTAGACAGCTTAAGAATTCCGGCAACATATAAATTGATGGCATTTTTTGTTGATAGATATGGCATAGTAACCGAAAGAGTATTTACATCTCCTTATCTCACACCTAGCCATGCATCTAATGCGAATCTAGCTTATTTATCATATTCTGCAACAATTAATCAGCCATATTTTATAACAGGTACTGATACACAGCTTATTTTTAGAATCATTGCATATCCAAGATCATCAAATAATCAAATTTTAACAGATGCAGAACTTGCGAACATTAGAGCTGCACTAAATGGCAATCCAATTGGCACAAGAATTAAAAATTTTTATTTAACAGTTACTTCGGCAACGCCTGGCACATCTGGTCTGACAAAATTAAATATAGTTGATGCTGGTGGGTTTACAGGATCAACTAGATTCTATGAAGATTTAGATTTGGTACCTAGTAGTTCTTTAGACTCGCAGCAATTTTGGTTCTTCGCAGATGCAGAAACCCTGAAGGCACAATTAATTGCTAATGGCAAAGAATTTATGATCATGGGCGCTTTATATTCTCCAACGTGGTTTGTTAAGTTACCACAGGGAATAGAAGTAAGTGTTATAGGCGGAACGGCTTTCAATTCAACTTTCCCTGCGGCTTTAAAAATAAGAACTGTTCTAGATGATTCTGTTACAATCGCAACAGAAGACACAGTTAAAGCAATTGAAGATGAACTTGAAATAAGTACTCATATTGTATCAAATGGCGTTCAGGAGGATGGCTCAGATGTTTCAACTCCAATAAGATATATTAAATTAAATGATCCTATGAATACACCAATGTATTCTGGGTTAATAGCTGGTCAATCTAATGGATCTAGAAAAATATTATCTGGTGAAGATCCAATCCTATTTCACCTAAGCGCAGATGAATCAGGCCAAATTGGAGATATATTAGGTTTGGCTACAGAAACTCAAGATACTGATGGAAGTAAAATAAATTTATCTTTGAATTCAGATGCGGGTACATTAGATTACTGGATTGGACCAAATTATAATCTTACTGATGATAGTTTTGCAAATGTACTTAGACAAATTACATTTAAAATTACCAAACCAGATGTTAGGTTCTGGCCTTTGGACAAAAATATTTATGTAGTTGGAATTGTAAGCCCAGGTGCTTTAATGCTCCGAGTGTTAAATCCTTACGATGCAAGTATTGATGGCACATTGGCTCCAGGTTATAATTATTTGGTAGATGGTCCGACTGATATTGCTACCACTATAGACTTTACAGGCGAATATGTGGAGTACACAAAATATTTGAGTGGAGCAACAGTTATTGAAACAAGGCCTAGCATAAGTATAGATAAAAATGGGTTTTTGACTATGGCGTATGTTTTAGAGGGCACTCCAAATCAGATTACAGCCAAAGTTTATACATCTGGCGCCGAAGAAATAACAACTGCATTTGCAGTTATTGACATGGGTTTCTCTAGCACTGCTTCAAATGAAACTGCTGTATATTGCCCGGTATTGTGCTATTATAAACCTTTGGATCTAACATATTGTGCATTTTGGTGTGCTGGAAAAATATTTGTAGCAAAGATACAATATAAAGATTTTTATGATCGATATATGGTAAATAATATTTATTTAGTTGCTGGAAACAGAGATTTTACAGCTTCTGATAATCCTGCACACCCATATCTTCAAACTCTTGTAAGTTCAGGATATTTAGCTGTGGATCAAGATGGTGCTGTAGAAGTAGACATTCATAGGCAGTCTGTAGGTTTCTTTGTGAGTAAAAACCCAGATCATGATAGTGAAATGTTTGTATATTATAAAATTACCAATGATAATGAATCTGATATTATGGTGAGAAAATTATTTAACTCAGGTAGTGTTTCAGAAAGATTAAAAGTTTCGTAATAGTGTACAATTTATTATAATTATATTAAAAGGAATATAAATGTCAGAAAATAATTTGTTGCCAAGAGTCAATGATCAAATCCTTAAATTTTTTAATGATTTGCCTAGAGCTAGAGAAGTTAGGTTAGTGGGTGAAGATGGCGAACAGCAGGGTATAGTTGCGGCTGTCAAGGCCTTGGAAATGGCCAAGAGCATGAATTTGGATTTGATTGAAATCGCACCGCATGCCACACCACCAGTTTGTAAAATTTTAGATTATGGTAAATATAAATATCAACTATCTAAAAAGCTAAGAGAACACCAGGCAGCAGCAAAGCAGGTTGACATGAAAACTCTTACGCTTGGCATTATGATTGAAGATCACGATTTCAATGTAAAGCTTAATAGTGCAATTAAGTTTTTAAAGCACGGTGATAAAGTTAAAGTTTTAATTAAATTCAAAGGCAGAGAAATCACCTATCCTGAATATGCTGAAAATATTTTAAATAGATTGGTTGCATCTGTTTCCGATATTTCAACAGTTGAAAAACATCCTGTTCTTGATGGCAAATCTATGATCATGATATTGGCTCCTAAAAATTAATAACTTGTATTGTTAAAGGGCCTCAGGTTATTAGGCTCGAAAAGTTAAAAGAAGGAGTAAATAAAAAGTGGCTTCTAACAATTCGCCAAGACAACTTAATATCAATTGTACTGTAAGTGCTGTTTATTTGCCTGAACAAGGATCTATTTTTGGAGCATACTCTAGAGGTAAGCAACAAAAAGATCCTTCAAATACTCTTTCAGCTACCTTTTATGAACAAATTGAAAGAAATAAATACTCTCCAAATATAGCAACATTATCCAGCGGCGCGGGTGGATTAATTCCTAAATTAAATTTATTAATTGGGGCTCCTGCTGCTACATTTGCCGAGGGTGCAATAGTGCCTGGCGAAGCTCATCCAATTCTCAATTTGCTTAAAGGTGGAATTTATTCTAAATTCAGTCCAGAGACAACATATACGGTCCCTCAAGGGTCACCCGAGAACACACTAAGGGAAAACACACAACCAATTAGCTCAGGTACAGGCGTTAGTTTTGTTTACCCTCCAGGTTCTTTTCCATTTGTCCCTATGGCTAAAGTTGGTCCTTTTGAATCTTTGAAAGAAAGATCAACATACAATATCTGGACTCAGCAAAATGTTGATCAAACAAAATTAACTTATTTGCTCAATACTGGTGTTGTTAACTATAAAGCTGCAGGCGGAAATTCTGTTAACACAAATGTAACTCAAAATGGTGCGAGGGTTACAGTTCATGCTCAAGGGAAACCCAGTATATTAAGAAGAATATTTCCAATAGCTGATGATTTTATCTATGATAATACCGACGAAGGCAAATGTAAATTATATTATCCTAGTGTTAATAATATAATTAATCCACCAGAAGATATCAAAGCTAAAGGTGGTCCAAATTGTGGTTTTTGGATACATTTAGATATCACAAATCCTTCAAGGGTTGTAACCAAAGATTCGGCTGAAACAAGTCAACTTTTAGTTTACTGGGGCTATAAAAATGAATTGCCAGCCAAGAGAAGAATCACTGAATTTGTAATAGTTTTTACAGCAAATCAAGCTCCAAGTTTAAGGTATAAAAGACCAGGCACACAAAGTAACACAATACAAAGTATATTGAATAACTGGGGTAGAGTAGATTTGAATGGCCCAACCTTTGGATCATCAAATAAAGTTGATATCTTTGTGCATTATGCTGGTTCAAATATGTATATTGGTTTCGATCCAGATATATCTACTTGGAATGTATTTGAGCCTATTAAAGTAGACCAACTTACAGAAGAATCAAGCGACGATTCTATTTATGAGCCGTACACTCCAGAAAAATCTATAATTGAAATTTATTTTAAAAATATAGCATCTAGTTTTACATATTCACCAATATGTTTTAATAATTTTAATGCTGATTATATAAGTCCAGTAAATAATGATGCCAGAAATAGAATTGTTGTTAACTTCAATGTACCTGAAAAAGAGTACCTTACAGGATCCTGTAGTCCTACTCAACTTAAACAAGGTTTTATTACAAAGAGAAAGCCAATATATACAGATATATTAGGTACTGGAGAATCTGATTCTCCAACATTCTATGGTGACTGGAGAAGAAGAAATGCTTCAGATTCAGATTATTTTGATACTCCAGAATTTAGTTATGAAGAAAATAGCGTTGTTACAGACAATACTGTTCCAGATAATAAAAGATCTTTGGTCACAGGCCAAATTAATTATGAAACAACAATAGAAGGACCTGTATTCTTCTATTTTAGAAATTTTCCAGAAGCTGCCCAAAGAGATCTGATTACTCGTCCAATTTGGGGTAATTATTCAGATTTGTCTTCTTATTTGGCTTCAGCTCGTGTAAGTATCAACTACAAAAGTGCAAATAGAAATAATTCTTATCAAGAAGCAACTGCTGAATTAATTTTTGCTAATTTGACAAATGATTTAATTGGTATACAAATTTTAAATGCAATTCAGGAGAATACACTGGTATTTACACTGAAAGCCGGTTATGACTCTAAATTAAATACATATTTTCAAGGCATAGGCAGAGACGTTACTGTAAACAGAACTCCAGATGGATTTACAGTTACTGTAAGCTGTCAAGATTTAGGAGACTCTTTACTTTCAGACATCAGATTTAATACAACTTCAGCTTATCCCATGAGTAATAGAAACTTTAAAAGAATGCTTGAAGATAGTTTTTATTTTGCGGGCTTATCAAAAGTTTATGAACCAAGGCCAGAAAGAACAGACGGTACATATGATGCATTATATAAAAACTTTTTTAATAAAGTTATCGGCGCGCTCGGCTTAAATTTTCCAACAAGCTTAGCAAGAGATATCTTAACAGTTGACAAGTCTAAAAAAATTAAAGATGTAGTTAAAACTCTTTTGAGTTTAATGCTTTACACTCCAGGAGATCCATTTAGCAGAGACCAAGGCTTGCCAGTATTTTATTGGAATCCAGAAAAGCACAGATATGTGTTAAGCCTTAGGAGTGACGAGCCACAAGATAGTTTGTTTTTTGCTGGTGATAATTCAGACCCCAGTGGAATTATTAAGCTTGCAAACTCAAATCCTGATAGAGAACATGGTATAGTAGAAGCCCAAGGGTGGACAGAAACAACAAGGATTTCAAATTTACATAGTAAAGTCATATTGGCTACAAAATTACACGACTTATCAATTTTTTATAAAGAGTCTTCATCCAAAAGCATCAATAATGCTTTGAGTTCAACATCTTTGGAAAAATTGAATAAATTTGTGAGAAATCCAAGTGCTGATACAGATATTGGTAGTTATCAAAGCCAACCTGTTTTGGGCTATGTTGGGTACCATAAAGAATATTTAGACATTGATGAAACGACAAATTTCTTCCAAAATGAGGCTATAGCTAGAGAACAATTTAGTTTCCGCGAAAAGTTTGCAAGGGAAACATTTACCGCTATAAAATTGAACGTATTTGTGACTAAGCCACTTAATACATCTGGCACATTCATGGTTAAATCATTTGAGGGTGGGTCTGATAACCAAACCGGTAGTTATATTTATGCAAATGTAGATTATACTTTCGATATTGGTGAGAATATTATCCGAGCAAGTATTAATGGTGAAAGATTTCCAGACATTATTGGAGAATAATTTCTAAAGGGGTTTTGATTTATGCCTAGATTTACATCTTTGTCTTCGGTGATTGCAGCGCAAATTGCTAAAACAGTTCCAAATACGAAAATGCCAGATGGCTCGGCTGCAAATACTTTTGTCGGAAATGTGCCTCTTACTACAGAATATAACATTAAGCAATCAACTGAAGTATTCAGATGGGGTATTTCTACTTGGGGCGTGGAAGACATTACATCAGAGAATGCTCCAAAAACAACATAGCGGATAGTCAAATATGAAGAAAACGAACATTTATGGATTTGGTTATTTAGAGGCTTCAGATCGTACTGGCGAAATGCTAGATATGGATCAGATTCGTTTTCTTGCCATTGAAAATAATCTTTTGCACCTATATACTATCTTTGGTAATGGTGTTTTAGAAGATGGAAATACTGCTTCATGGTTAATACAACCACCAACTGATACAACTGGACTATCAGTATATATTACATCAGGTGAAGGTCATGTAGCTTGGAAATATGCTAGGACAACTGGTAACATAAATGTTACATTGTCATATCCGGTTGGTGGTGTTTATCCTATCACATATTGGATATATGCTACTCCTAACGCTACAACTCCAGAATTATCAACAGTCGACTTTGTTGCATCTCTTTCAGAAATCAATGATCCAAATTATTACATAGGTCTCGGTGCGGTTGAAATTGATTATGATGGTACCAATTTTACATATACCGTTTATAATACAGCTGACTATGGAAGAGTAGTAATTAGCTTATTTGAAACCTTAAATGCAAGAATAAACGCTCACAAGCATATTGGCGGAACAAGAAATCCAAGCCCTATAGATTTAGGAGCTCATGTCCAAGGTAAATTATCTGGAGTGTTTCTTTCTGACTTAGATGCATCAACTGTTACATCGGGTACTTTTGCGCCCGAAAGAATACCCCAAATAGATCACGAAACGCTTTCCAACAAAGGCACACTAACCCATAGTGAGATAGATTCTTTGTTGGCAGAACTGCAAGATTCAAGCGCACCCAGATTGTCAGATATTTTTATAGCCAACATGCTTCAATTGGCTATAGCACTTAAAAAACAATCAGATTTAAGTGATGTAGATAAAAATTTAATTAATGCAATACTTTATTTACCAGGATACAATGAAAATGACTCGTTTGTGTCTTGGTATAGTACATGGGCAGGGGTGGGCTTAACTGGCGTTTCTAGACCTTATGTCCCAGTGGATGTGACGCTAGCTACCATTGACAGAACTAATCATCAAATCATTGGTGGAGAAGCTCAAGCAGCCATATCTGATTTTGTTGTCTGGACGACTAATACCGATTTTAGCACTGCTTATGCCGCAACTGATACATCAGCTGAAGTTGGCAGTAGTTATTTTTCAAGAAATATTGAAATATTTGGAACTACAGCAAGTAGTTATTTTACTTTGTCTAAGCCTTATGCTTATAGCAAGATAAGTGATTCAACTATTAATACAGGTTCTGGCGGTCCTTGGTATTATAACCATGTCTTTGCATCAAGTTCACTAGACGGAAACTCAGATATTAGTTTATTTGAATACCTTTATACTTTATTTAGTGGAGACCCAAGAGATTACAGTGGAGTAAATAAATTAGCAATAGGCTATACTGTAAATCTGCCAGACAACCCAGCGGATCCAAGGGCTGGATTTACAAATATCTATGCTTATTTAATTTTGAGTGATGGCACAGGAACTTCAGTTAATTTTCTAGAGGGTGAAGGTATTTATGTTTCGGATGCTGTGTTGATACATGATGCAGCAGCCAGGCCAAGCGCAGGCGTTCAGTACTATACTGAAGTAAACATGGATAGTTTTATAGCTTCATCAAGCAGAGCGCAGGTAGTAGGTTTTGGTTTTTATTATAACAACGATTTTGAATTTAAAATAGAATTAAACGTACCCACGACATATCCAGGAGATCTTCCATACAGAGTTAGCTATGTAAGACAAAACGGAGCGCCAGCAGAAGGTATTTTCCCTGATTTACAAGGCTGTATATTTACCTGGAATGATATTTATTATAATCAATCTGGAACCTTTACCTTTAGATTCGATGGGAATACTCCACCTCCTTTATATAATAAAGTTACTTGGGATATAGTTAGTAATAATGGTTCTTATGTTATTAAAACTAGAACAAAAGACACACATCTAGCACTTAATGGCGCTTTACCCTATGATGTTTCACAAACAACATATGAAATAGATGCAAGAAACAATACTGGCAGATATATAGATGTAATTGTTTTGCTTACATCATCAAGTGACAGATTGTCCTCTCCAGAAGTTGATTCTATTCAACTTCACTTTACTAGTATTTCTGGAGCAGCAGCGCCTCAGGTCTGGACTACCAATGCAGACTTCTTAACAGGTAGGA
>Ga0209599_10000546_pt1 | contig 23834 bp, 11 predicted proteins | sample Shrwel_input2_FT_FD_187534 | JGI IMG/M metagenome (GOLD analysis project Ga0209599, IMG submission 187534) | Subsurface microbial communities from deep shales in Ohio, USA - Utica-3 well 1 S input2 FT (SPAdes) (version 2) ... | reverse complement strand
CGACTAATCCCATGAGTTGAGCATTGACAGTTGTTGGGTAAGATTGTGTTATGTTACCAACCTTATCCATAGTTTCGACCCAAATTCTTCTAGGACCATCTGTGCCCATGTTTTGCGGATCATAGTCGGAGGTGCTAGTGTAAGGATCATCTAGGCCACTCGGGGTTTTAGACCAAGAGCCATAATGGTATACTGAATAAATTGCTTCATCATCAATCAGATTTCCAGAACCATCTCTCTTTTTGAAAGCTTCCCAATCTAACCACTCTGAATACTTTACGGTTCCAAAGTCAGTTTCTTTTGCAACTCTGAAAAGCCAGTTGCCTGATAATGCATCGTCAGCACTAATATTAATTACTGTAGTTCTTAAACCAGGCTGAATAGCAGTAGTTATAGCAGGGCGTTGGATTTGATCCAAAATCAAATCTTCATCAAGTGTCTTAGGACCCTCTCGGTCAACAATTACAGCTTGTGATAATCCAGAAGCCTCAGAAGAAACTAAAGCGTGAGACTCTGCCACGACTCTCATCTGCAAAGATGCGCCATGAAAAACATTTTCATATCTTTCACGGAAGCCATGGAAGAGCTTAAACCACATCCAAGGAATTATTTGCCATCCTGTGCCTTGCAAATCACCAGCCGGAATGCCTTCTGGCAGAGCAGTGTCTGTAGAATCAACAAAAACTTCTGTTGACAGCTGATCAAAGCCCTTTGCCCTTGCAACATTAACGCCCTTGGGAAGCTTTACTACTAAATAATACTTTGTTGACGCAGTAAGAGAGTCTGTTTCAAATGCTGCACTTATGTCAAATTGTATCAATGTATTATTTGGCACATTGAATCCAGTTTGAGAAATGTCTGTTTGGGTTCTTAATTCGCCATCTATCCAAGAAGCTGTAATTTCTGAGCCAATAAAGCTTGTGATGTCAGGAGTAGCTGGAACGGAGTATTCAAAGATTTTAATTTTGGGTCCATCTAAGAAATCACCAGCAGTATTATCTCTTCTTGTATCCTCAACCAAAAGCTCTAAAAGATGTGGGTATAATTCAGATTCTCCAGTTGTTCTAGATACTGGAGTAAATTCTTGCACTAAATACCTATAATCTAATTGACTATGATTTGATTTATAAGCAAAGTCTCTGAATTCTGTATTACCAGCCAACATCAACTGGCCAAGTAAAGGCTTTTGATAAGCTGCGCCCCCTATTGATTTTATAAAATGTCGCTGATTAACCAAATCAGTTTCTTCAACATTCATTTTTGGAGGCAATCCAACTATCTCTACATCTCCGACATAAGCTCTTGAGTTTCCATTGGTTGGTGAGAAAGTTTCATCTCCAAAGTCTAGAGCTAAATTGCTTCTAGTGCCCATAGAAACATACCAACCCATCCCCATTCTTGAAGTCGGTAAATCTCCTGCCTGTCTATAAGATGTTATAATTTCATCATTTTTCTTTATTGTGATCCAAATACCATCTGCATAAATTGGAGAACCACTTATAGTAATCTCAATTTTTTCTGCATATCTGTTTTTATAGATAGAAATGTTTACGCCTGTACCACTAGTGTTTGCATCTTCGGTAAGAATTACAAGAGTGTCACTTTTAATTTGTTTCACCTTGCCAATGTAAACACCATTGTAATAAATAAGATCTGAAATTTGCAATTCTGATCTAAATAATGTACTATCTCCAGTCAATTCGTCCGAAGAAGTGCTAAATGTACAATCCCCTGTTAAGTTAGAAGCAGAAACATTTTGATAGGGGGCTAAAATTTTTGTTTCTATTGAATTGTCTGATTTTCTATGAATTAAACTGATGTTTTTTCTAAGCTGATCAAATAAAATCATAAGAGTTGGCTTGTTGATAAATTCAGAAGCATTTTCATTTGAATTATCACATCTGGAGCCCATTGGCCTATCGGGAGTTGCGCCCGATAGTGCTGGTTCTGGACTAAAGGCAACATAAAATTGACCTTGAACTATTTCTAAGTCAAATGATACTCTTGTTCTATCTGAAAAAGAGGGCATCGATGCATCAATCTCTGCATAAGATCTATTATAGCCATCATCAGTTGGCAAATCTGCTTCTAAATAATAAGCATCTGAATCATATCCAGAGGCTGGAGTCGGATCATTTTCATTTAATTCAACCCAAGTTGCATTAGATACAGCTATAGCCCAGTCATCATAAGCGGTGTGAGTGGACAAACTTGTATCCATGAGGATGTCGTCTGTTTGACAATCACCTAAGTCTATGTCTAATAGAACTCTGCCAGTGCCATGAACGATTTCATTTAATGTGTAATCGATTTCGCCATCTATGCATTCAAATAAAACAAATGCTACAGCCTTGCCAAACGTGGTGCCATCAGCGTAATCAAAATCACCCATTCCGCTTAGGGTTGCGCTACCAAGTAAATATGATCTTGTTTTGTCAGAGTCAGGCGTGAAGTAAGCTCTTAAAATAAATTTTTCATCGTAAGCATTTGGTGCTCCCACGGCAGATGGGCGCATAAGCTTAGACATGTATAGTTCTAGATTGCCACCATCAGATAAATCTTTAATTATTTTTCTTGAAATTGTGGTAGTCTGAAGAGTTGTGCCTGTTCCACTTACTCTTTTAATGACATACGCTTGCGGCATGTAACCATACGAATCATTAGATATATTTATTTTGAGTTCAGCTTGAAGAGATTCCGATGGAGTTGTAGTATCAGAGCCTTCTATCTTGCTAAAACCAATTGTTAAATTATATTCACAAATGTCATTAGGTATTTGAACAGAAACATGAGCCTGGGCAAAGAAGTCTGGCGTTTTGATAGTTGGCCTATTCGCGCCTGCTGAATAAGTGGTGTGTAATCTTCTGCCTGCTCCAGCTGATAATGTGCCTGTTTCCGTTGTATCCATTGACAAAGAAGCAGGAGATCCTAATGTCATCCCTCTGGTAGAAGTGTTAAAATTCCACCTTCTCAATGGAGTAGGATTGGGAAGTGGGCTATCAACATCTGGAAAAATGTTTCTATAAATGGTTAAAGTTCTATTTGAAGTAAATTGATGTTCATATTCTGCAATAGTGTCTGGAAGGGGCCTGAATTCAATTAAGTCAGCTGAATATCTTGCTACACCAGTGCCATATAAGTTTGAAGCGCCCTCTTGCGCTGCTTCAAATCTAAATAATGTTTTCTTGCCAGTGTATCCTTCGGCTCTAGTAATAACCTTTGGCACACCAGGCTTAATACCAGGCTCAGGCTGCCAATAAATTTGATCATAGAGACCTAAAGAGTTTGGGAAGGTGCCTTGGTTTCCTTCTATAGACTCTGCAGTAATTCTAAAGTACACAGTGGAAAGACCACCATTGGCAGAAAGCGGCCAGTTCTCAATTATAAATAAATCAGAACCGGTGTTGTCTTCGCTTCTTGCCCCCAAAGATGTACTTTGAGGATCATTGAAAGATGCTTGGTCAATTGTAAAAATAAAATTTGTGTTACTACCAGTAACCTTGTTATTAGTTAATGGATCATAAGCGGTTGAATCATAGGGCCAATCTGAGATAGTTACTGTTGAATTTGCATGAAAATTTGGATCATTTGAGATCTGCAAAGTTTTAATTGTTTTAAGATCAACAGGTTCTCTTAAATCTGTGTCAACAAGAGACACACCGAATGTCAAAGTGACTTTATTTAGATTGGTAAGAGGAGATAAACTTAGCTTACCTGTAAAATAATTTGACCCCTCATTGAGTACAAAATCATCACTTAAAAAAACGTTATTTAAATTTGGGGGCAGTACGAGTTTTACATCAATCGGCATTTTAGATTAACCAAATACAAAGTTTTATTTTATAGTTTCTAATATTCTTTATACAGGGGGCGAGGTCCCTATAAACTTAGAATAAATCTATCTCTGTTGTGGGGCTTTCAAACTCTGTATAGGTTGTAGGAAGTTCATCAAGTTGTAAAGGCAAAGACACTTGCTGAATGATGTCAGTGTACACAGCAAAATAAGCAAACCCGTCTACGGTGTAAATTGTATCTTCTTCATAAAAAACATATTCACCATGATAAGTTGAATTTTGTCCAGCTTCAGAAATTTTTACTAAATCAATAAAATCGGGGGCTGTAACAGTATCTTCACCATTTGGTAAATAAATCAATAATTTTACTGAGGCATCTGGTAGTTCTTGATTGCAAACAACTCTAAAAAACAATTTTCTTGAATTTGGGCCTTTTCCGTTGTTATAGTATGTTGAATCTTCTTCTGACATTTCAGGATGATAAACAGGAACGGTTGAAATTACTGGCACACCCAATCTTATAGGTCTGCCTCTGTAGTGAACATTATCAGTGTAATCATCAAAAATTCCCAAAGAAAACTCTGGGCCTCTTGAGCCAGCTATGACAAATGTATCTGTCTCGCTCAAGATTGAAACTACTGGATCTGGATCAGGATCTGGTGCTATAGCTGCAGCGAGGGGCGAAAAGACTCCCTGCTCAAACATTTCTATCTTAGAGCTTGGGCCGTTGCAAATAATTACAAGCGTATCATCGCTAAAACTAACGATTTTACAGTCTATTGCCTGCAATTTGATAGTTGAGTCATCTTGCAGATAAATAACTGCGTAATTGGCGTTATATGCCAGGTCTTTAATGTTGATGAATTTTAATTTTATACTTTTCAAGTTGAATCCATCTTGACTAAATGAAATGTTTACTTTTTCAAACTCTTCATAAATTGCCAAATTGGTTTTATCAGCTATAGTAAAAATAAAAGCATTATCAAGTGATCCAATTAAATTGGATTTGTCGAGATTATTTATTTGAAGATTGAAAAAAGTTTTACCACAATTGAATGTGAAATAATTTTTTTCATTATCAAAATTAAAATTTAAAAATGTGTTTTCCATGCTTTTACTCAGAAATCAAAAGATCGCCATTGTCTGTAAATTGTAATCCAACTGGGTGGGTTAAATTTTGTTCTCCACTGCCCCATTCTAATTTTATATTACCAGAAGAATCAAATTTAACTACTTTACTGCTTAAACCATTTGTAACTACATCATCAAGAACAACCCAATAATGTAATCCATCTTGGTCTGGAAGTGCTCTAACGGCATCTAGGCCCAAAGTTGAAAAACTTACATTTATTTCATTCGTAGCAGTTGATTGGTTAGCAACCTGATTAATAATCATTACTCTTCCATCATTACCTGATTGTGCAGGAGCAGCGATTAAAAGATTTCTATTATTTAAATCTATACCATTGGTCATAAGGTAGGCACTGCCACCCTTGCCCTCTATAAATTTAACCTTATCAATTCCAATTTGGAATTTACTTACATTTGATCCTAAGCTGTCATACCTATTAACTGAGTATGCTCCACATGCTGCAACAACCCATTGACTTTCTTCAATAACTTGAACAGAGATTGGAGAAAACAAATTGTCCATCGCGACTTTTCCAACAAAGACTTTTACCTTGACAGGGGTCTGGCCATCAGGCCCCATTAATGTATCGTCTGTAGTATCGGTGCCTTCTGGCAAAATACCATCGCCGTTAAAGTCTCCATCAACTACAACTATCTCATCAGGTATTAGTCCCTGGAATGCTACGAATTCTTGTGACTGGAACTCGCCTGTGCCGCCTACATTTTTATATAAATTTTTGGGGGCTGTAAGGTAATCTGGTAATTCGCTGCCATAGTTAGTACCAGAGCCGCCAGAAGCTGCGTCATACGCAATTCCATCATTACCATTCCATGAAACAGCTCCAGCCTCAATGTTTACATAAATGTCATTAACGGGCCATGATTCTATTTGTGTTTTTAGAGTGCCACTGAATACCACTTGAATTGTTGCAGATTTTGTTCCTTGATAAGCTGCGGTAGTAGGTATGTTTGCCCCATTCCCAGCGCCGCTTGTCCAAGAAACAGACTTGAACAACGAAACTGAAACAACATCTTTAGGATCTCTTCCTGTATTATCAAATGTAATAATTTGATCAGCAGACTGAACATTTATTTTTGTTGGATCGTCAATTGTTAAATACTGACTAAAGCAAATATATAAAGTTGAAAAATCTGAATTATAGTAAGATGTAAGTGCTACAAAATCTCTTACATTTCTTTTAAGCCTTACATTGCCTTGTATTGCTCTTACAAAATCTCCAGCTTCATCAACTTCTATAACTCTATCATTTAAAGTATCTGCAAAAACTACATGGTTATTTGGTAATACATAAGCATCTCTTGCTTTCTGCAAGCCATTTAAATTAGTCTTGTTCCAAGCCTGATAAGGGGTTGGGAAAGCAATTCCAAACGATGTTTCCACTTCGTCATCAGATGCTTCATAATAAGTTGAAATTCCAGATGCATTGTGCTTTAAAAATTTGTAAGCTCCAACGCTAGAAGAATCAGATAATTGTAAGAAATCTGTATTACCATTGGAAAGAAATGCAGAACCTGTATAGTTTACTCCAGCAGTAGAAGTTAAAACCAAACTTGTGTTGTTAGTTATAGAACTTACTGTTCCTAAAGCTGTCCCTGTAAGGTAATAAAGCACATCTCCAGTTTGCAATTCTGTAGTGAATAAGGTGCTGCTACCAGTTACATTTGCACTACCACTAACAAACTGCAAAGATCCTGTGATGGAATCTCCACTACCAAATGGACTTGTGTTTGTTATGATTCCTACGTTGCTAAATGATAAACCCTGATTAGTAAATTGGTATCTTGTATCCCAGTATTTATCATTTGAAACACCAGCTCTAATGTAAGAAAGTCCAACCTTGTCTACAACAGGGGATGCCAATCTATCTGTTGAGGGGGCCAACACAACTTTTATGTCGATCCAGCTTCCTTTACTATTTGATGATGAAATAGTATTATCTGAATTAATTTCATAAAAAGCTGCATTATTTAAATTTACTTGAGAAGAGGCAACTCTTGTGAAGAATCTTACAGTAGCCCCATTGATTTCATTTCTTACTTCTTCAATAATACTTGTGAAATTAGGATTTCCCGATGAGTCATTAAACCTAATTACAAGTTGCCCAGCTTCACTATAAAATCTTTCATTCCAAACAAAAACGGAGCTATCTGGGCTAGATGGAATTTCTTCTTCTGGAATGCCACTAATTCTAGCCTGCTGAGCTCTCTTATAATCTTCTGTGGTAAGCTTTGAGGAACTGGTGTTAAGGTCTGCATCTTTGAGCTGAATGATTAAGTTGTTATCATCTCTCCATCTAAAACCAAAGCCCACTATCTGTTGCTTTTGTGCCTCGGTGAATGTGGACAAAAATGCGCTTATGTTGAATGATTTGATGTCTTCTTCTGAGCCATCTGAATCTGATGTGTAAAGAGTTACTTCAGTAGATTTATTAATTGATTTTGCATTATTTGTTTTATCAAATACTACTGAAGTTCCGCCTGATGCCAATAATAAGAATAAATAAACATTTGAGTCGGCATTGGTAATTGCGTAAGAGATTGCTAGTTTATCAACGCCAGTAAAATCGTAAGTTACATTATTGTTATTTAAGTCTCTAAAATACTTTACTTGATAAAAGTCAGTAAATCGGTATGTACCACTTTGTGAACTTCCTAACTCACCGTATTCTGCAAAAGTCCATCCTCTGGCTGTTGAGAAGATCGGGCTGTAAGAAGTCAATTCAGGATTAGATAAATTTACAAATCTGTATGGCCTAGACAACATGAAATAAGCTGGATCATCAATGCCAACTATTTCAATAAATTTAGAATTATTTCCACCAGTTAAATCATAAGTATCTTCATAAGCTCTTTGGAAATCTATGTCAGTTCTCCAAAAAACGTTATCACTAGAAATGGTAGAAGGATTTCCCCCAATTATTCTATGTCCTACTTTATCAATTTCTGCTAACGAAATGTCGCCTGGAACATAGATTTCATCATCTACACTTGTTAAATCAGTTTCAGCATCCCAGTCTGAATAATATGAAACAAAGCTATCATCTGCATTATATCCAGGCTGATACATTATTACATTAGCTAAATTTTTATCAATTTCACTCAGGCCTGCTTGTTTTTTCAAAGCTAAAGTTAATTGTAGCATGTTTGCTACAAAGAGATCAGATAATCTTGAGCCAGTTGGGTAAGTGATGTCTGACAACAAAGAGTCAATTTCAGTGTGCGATAGTGTCCCTTTAGATGAAAGATCATTATGGTCAATTTGAGGTAATCTTTCGGGGGCTAAAACACCTTTGGTTACTTTATTCGCATCTAAGTCAGAAATGTAATCTCCAGAGAGTTTGCCTTGCACATGAGCACTAAGATCAATTGGGCTAGGATTTCTAGTTCCACCAATGTGCTTGTGGGCATTTACTCTGGAAGCTAATGTGTTGAATAAGTTTATTACAACTCTGCCATTTTCTGCATTATTGCTGATTGAAAAATCATAACCATTTGTACCTGTGCTTACTGTGACAGATCCAAGTCCAACATAGTAATTTGGATTATTAATTTCAACAAGAGATGCTATAAAAGTAACCGTTCCAAGTTCTGGCGAAGTTTCATTTGGGGTGGCATAAATCCAAAACTTAGAAGGAAGCAAGTTTGCTGGAAGAGATACAGTTGTTACGGAATCTGTCTTGCAGTATTTCCAAGCTACATGGCCCTGTCCTATAGAAATTTGTACTTCTAAAGAATTACTACTCGAAAATTGGATTTCCCAAGATGGTTCGCTAGAACCAGATTCTTCAATTACTCCGTTGCCAAAAATAGCATACAAATGTTGAACATTATTTTCAATAGCCAAAAATCTTCTTTGATCTAAGTCAAGAAGTTCAGAAGTTAAATCGCCTGGCTCTAAATATCCAAATCCATAAATGTTAGTTTTTTTCATTTTTCTTAATCGGGCTTATACTTTGTTGTAATTGTTTCTAGTCCCCAGGTCGAAAATCCCCATCTGAAGTTTTCATCTTTTTTATTATAATTAGTGTCTTGTGAAAATGGTATTCTACCAACTTGTTGATTTAAAACAGAGCCATCAGGAAAATTCAACTTAGGCACCTGTGTGTCTATGGCAGAATTAATAGCATCAGATAAAGTTCTAAATCTAGGCATAATTATAATACTCTCGGGAAGTAGTTTGCAGTTATTGAAGCTTTGATAATGTTTTCATTTGCTGAAATATCATAGGTAACTGAATTATAGTTATATTCTCCACTAAAATCAATAAAACCTGAGTCTCGGAATGATTTAACTTCAAATCTGCCATGTGTAAGTAGAGGTTTAGTGACATAAACATTTAACACAAGTTCTTGATATGTAAATCTGGATGCATGCTCATAAGTCTCGAACAATTTTCTTGCTAACTGCTTGGTTCTCACTAATGAATTTTCTGTAGCCTCTTTTGCATAGAAAATTTTATTAAAACCAACATATCCAATGTACTCTTGTTCCAGATTTACTCCATCTGTTACTAAATTATCAAGTTTTGCAAATGATGCTTCAGAGATTGCCCTGTTGATGAAGGATGGATTTGATTGTTCTGTAATCATTTCGCCATCAAACCTACGGGCGACCATCCAAATTTCTGAATGTAAATTATCAAGCTCTGTGGTTTCTGTCCAACCCTCTGAACCACCTCTAATAATTCCATGTATTAAATTTGCATTAGGATCATCTATTAATCTATCTGGATCATTCGCTAACTTTTGTTCATCACTTGGCTCGCCAGCCATCCAGAGCTCTTCAACTTCGGTGTCACCCCTTAAGCCAAATGAAAATTGTTCAAGCTCTGGGTCCCATCTGAATACTGGTAAAAATGCATTAAAATAGCCACTCTTATCTGATGTAAAAATTAAATGTTGTAGTATTTCTAATACAACTTGCTTAATCTTATTTTCTACATTTACTTGGGGTAATTTGTTGTTTAAAGACAGTTGGTAAATTGGGTCTCCTTGGTACCTCGTCAAATAATAATCATGAAGAACATCAAAGGCTGCCCCTTCAATTCTTGGCCTTGGCTTGTAGTATTCAAATAATCCACCAAGCTCAAAGATGTCTTCCAATAATCCTTTATAAGTTCTGAAGCCCAATGGGAATAATGACATCGTGGGGAATCTAATGTTATCTAATAAATAGTCACCTAGATCCTGGCAAGTTAGAGTGGTTTTAAAATTATCAGATGCTCTATTAACTGTTATTCTTGTGATAATACCTTGGAAAAAAATGTTTTTATTTTCATCATTATAGCCGCATTTCAAAGTAACAACTAAAATGTTTTCCTGTAAAGCATTCAAAATTTGTCTTCCAATGTTATCATTGGTCATGTTTACTAGTTCAATAGTTGCAGTTGATTCTTTGTAAGATAAGTTTTTATTTTTAAAAGATTCTTTAATGTTTGCAGATTCAAAATACTTCGAAATGTCTGCATATTTGCCCCAAATCTGATTAACCATTTTATTTGGGGAATCTAGAATTTGCTCATCCTTAAAATTTCTGGCGTAGAAAAACACTGGGCCTTCAATGGTTGTTTCGTATCTTATTCTGCCTTTGAAGTATGTTCTTGGGTCTTTGTCTTTTGCTTGAGATTCACTTTTATCAATTTCAAAGTACTTTAACTCAGGTTCGCTTTTATATTCATCAAAGGACTTTATTTGATTATCAAATCCTTTATTTACTCTTCGCCAGTCGCTATAGTAGGTTGGGCCCTCTTTAGGTTTGTTTAAGATACTTTCACCCTGCTGAAGAAATGGATTCTTTTTTACAATTAAATTATTATTTAATACATCCGCAGAACATGACGCAATAGAAAGGGGATCATCGCTATTTACGTCAAACCTTATGTTCATTGTAGAATTGCCATCAGGGTTTGAATATCCAGAAGGGGATGTTAAAATAGCATCAGGATCAAACGCATCAAAACAAATTGGACTATAAGTATAAGTGCAATTAAAATTTTCAACAAGAACCTGTATTCTTGAGAGATGATCTATGTAAGGCTCATAAAATTTTGTCTCATCAGATCCAAAAGTTTGAGGTTCGAAAACATTCCAGCTGGACACTTCTTTGTCAAACCCAACAAACATATTAGGGCCAGCAAAATGTACAAAAATGTCAAGTATACCAGAATTTATAAAAGCTTTATTATTTAAATTTATAGAATCAAAAACTTTAGTTACTGGATTTAAATATCTTAAAACTGTTGAGCTTTCGCTAATTATAATTGCAAATTGACTGATTTTATCTGAATTTTGTATGCTAAAATTTCCAAATGCAATTCTTATTGATGATTTATTTACCGAAGTGGTTGATTTGTAGAAAGCAAAATCGGTTAAGTTTTTAAATCTGAGCCAAAATCCACAATTTACTCCACCTTTTGCTGCAACTGTCTTTTTGACTGGTGTTCCACCGCCTGGGCGAGCAAAATAAATGTTGGGAGCATCATAAGCTAAATCATCAGATAAAGGAAAAATTCTTTCAAAAATGGCAATACTATTTGCTGCATTAACTGTAATTCCTGGGATTTGCGGACCAACTGCAGTCTCAGCGTGTGGAACCCCTAATGATTCATAATTAGTTACCCCTAGAGCGGGTATGCTTTTTTTAGCCAATTCGTTATTAACTAATTGCTTCCAGACATTCCAAGTAAATCTTTCAATTTCTTCTCCTGGAATTTCACTTTTCTTCAAAGGAATGTACCCAGAGTTTCCTTGATCAAAATAAGAATTAGAGCTCACGCCACTTGGTGTGCTTTGGCCATTTTGAGTGTCAAAATTAATAGAATCGCTGATGCTATTGTATGAATCTATAGAAAATTTAGATCTGGTGGCAGCTTTAAGCAAATTGTAAACACCATGAACTTTATCAGTTGTAATACTTTGCTCAATAAAAGTTGCCGCTGGAGCTCCAATAGATAAATTTAGTCTTGGTAAAATTCCACCAGAGCCTTTTGAAATTGTTCTAAAGTTTTTTGAATAATTAGAATTAGCCCTTGCCTCATAGTTTGCACTAAATGTGGAAGCTTGATTATTTTCAGGCATTCTGTACCTGGCAACAAGAGAACTCAAAGAACCTTGCTTAGTTAATTTTAAAGCTCCTATTGTACATTCTATGTTTAATTGTTGTGGTTGTTGCATTTTTATCTTGGAGAAAGAATCATTATTAGCGATCTGCCATCTAATTGCGCTGGCTTTTCGACTATAGATATTCCAGAAGTTGACTCTAAAATCCTATTAACTAGAGATTCTGCTAATTTTGGAAAAGTCAACTCTCTGCCCTTAAACTTTATGACAATTTTTACTTTATTGCCACTTTTTATAAACTTTGATAAATTTGTCATTTTGACATTAAAGTCATGCTCGTCAATAAGAACACCAAAGTTCAATGTTTTAATTACTTGTTGTTGCTTAACAGCAGAATTTTGTATTTTATTTTTTTTAGATTGCAGATATTTGAATTTTCCATAATCCATAATTTTGCACACAGGCGGGTCTGCCTTGGGGGAAATTTCAATTAAATCTAAGCTTAAAGACCTAGCTTGCTCTAAAGCCTTGGAGGCGGGAACAACTCCCTGCTGCTCGCCATTCTCATCAATTAGTCTTACTTCTCTCAACTTTGGAAGATTATTAAAAAATCTCAAAATCTGATCATTAATTCTAAGCTCAACAGTGTTTTTATCCAAAATAAATTCCTTATTTAAGTTTTATAATATTATAGTACAATTAATCTCCAATTTTACTTGGGTTAGAAACCATACCTCCAGGAGAAACCTGTTTTACTACTAAATCACCAGAGGGCAATTTATAGTAAACAAATATGCTTCCAGCAAATCTTGAGTTAGTACTTACAACCATTCCTGCTGCTTGCATGCTTATGTCTGTTTCAAAATAGTCATAGTCGTTCTTAAGAATAATAATTTTCTCTTGAGAAACTAATTGCTTAAAGAAAGGGTGCGCAGAATTAGATGTATCATCAAAATTGTGATTTCCAGCAATAAGATACATAGGATTCAAATTGTAAGTAAAATTGCTAGATTGAATTGGCAAATTACTAAATTTTGTTAAAAACAATTTTCCAGCACACCAAAACAAAAGATAAAAAACTGAATTGTAGTATTTTAAAACAGGGCAGAATACATTTAATGCTGAGTTACCTACAATTTGACCCATGTCCACTACGGTTATCGCATTTGAAATTTGTCTTATTGTAGACTTTAGCATTCTTGCTTGTATTTGATTATTAAGACCATCTAAGACATAGCCTACGATTAAATTGCCTTGGTTATCAAATTCAGATGCAGAGAATGTTTCTAAAACAGGAAGACCACTTAAATTTTCAGCTGTAACTAGTGATTGGTCTGTGTCATAAACAGCAGAAGACAATCCATCAACAAGATAATTGAATGAAATTATTTTTGTAACTACTTGACTCTGTGAATTTACTTTTTTAAATTGCCCTGGATTTTTTAAATTTGCAGATTTGACTATCAAAGCGCCTGGGTTTGCATAGCCTGTAACATAAACATTTTTTGTGATTTTGTCAAATGAAACAGTAGATTTATTAAGTCCAGAACTAAGTTGGTTTACAACTTGTCCATCAAACTGCCATTTATTTAAAAAACCATTAGCATAATTGACAGCAAAAACATCTTGATTTTCTGATGAATCTGAAAGTTCTGTTTTAATTGATAATGTTGATAAATCATTATTGTCCTCGAAATAATCAATCAAATTTAAATCTGGATTATCGCCTTTCAAAGAAACATAATTACTGTTTGACACTAGTCCTTCGAGAACAGGTGGGGTTATAGGATCTGGCAATCTATAATAATTAATAGTATTATTTGTCGAAAGCGTTTGCACTACACTGTCATTTACAGAAGAGTTTTTAGCAACATGAACTGTAGAATTTGAAGAATTACTTTCTGCTGCAGAAATCTTTTCGTCTTTTAGTATTCTTTCATCTAGTGGCACAGTTCTGTATGTAATTTGCCTAAAATAGCTATCACTTGATTTTTGTATTGTATTTACCCTAATTTCTGCTTCCATGTCATCGGGCAAGTTAACAAACCATGATGGAGAATAAATCGCACCACTTATTTCGAAATTTTTATCTGTAGGCAAATAGCTTTCAAAGCTTGATTTAGAGGCAAACCAGAATTGTTGAGAGTCTAAAACCGTGCTTGGCACTAGTGCTAAATCTTCATAGTTTACTGCGCCAATTGACACGCCCTCATTTCTATTAGAAAATGACAATAAACCTTGAGAAAATGTTAACTCAATGTCATTTATTCTAATACCCATAGGCTTGCCGTTAAGATTCTGCTCAATTTCTTGCATTTCTTCATCAGTTAAATCTTTGCCAGTTGAAGAATAAGGATAATAATAAATTCTAAAAACTATTTGACAATCATTATAACTTACATAAAAAGGTATGTTAATTTCAATTGTTTTATTTAAAGTGAATGTATCAATTGATTTTGGTAAATCAAAAAAACCAGAAATAAAAATTCTTTCTGTGATTTTACCGTATCTACTAACAAAAAAAGCGGCCACTTTTATTTTATTTAAAATTAGAGAATTGTCATAATCTAAATCAAATGTTATTTTATAATTTATGCTTCCTTGATTAACTTTTGTATTAATAAAAGAATTGTAATAAGTAACAAAATCAACAAAATAATAAATACTATTATCGTTGACTAAAGAATATTTAGGAATTTTTAAGACAATTTTTTGCGGGTCGGCAGTTTGTCTTAAGCTCAGCAAGTCCTGGTATGCATAAGAATTTGGAAAATCATTTTCGTTAATTATCACAAATGTCTTATTGTATTCCAAAAATCCACTAGTTTCCAAAGATGTATCTAGATAAGTATTTTTACTCAGACTAAAATTTAAAATGTCAAACACTGTCGTTGTCACATTATTATAATCGAAAAATCTCTGAGGCGCTATTGCATCCTTCGTGTTTTTCAAAATAGGCGTTTCAAGCAGTGTGTTGTTTGAGTCAACTAAAATTTCTACAGTAGGTGCATTGATTTTATTTACTAGATTTGGATTCAATGAATCATTTAAATAACTATGAACATACAAGCCAACCACCAGCTTTACAGATGCCTGGTCCTTATAAGGGATGTAATTATTGTTTTTGTCAATGAGGCCATCGGTGAATTTAACTATTTCAAAGTTATTAAGCTCACTTATCAGTGGGGCAGAAACTAATAACTCAGCAAGCGAAGTAGGTGTTCCTATGACTATTTTTGTTCCTATACCGCCTGAGCTGTTTGTGTAGTTTTGAAAAATTAATTCTGATTCTGATGTTCTGTACTTTTCAGGGTTATCATAATCAACTGGTTCGCTTCCTGGCTGGAACCACATTCTTAAATAAACATGCGAACTAAATAAAAAATTGGGGTCAAAAGATTTACCAGAGAAATTAAATTTGAATAAACCTTTTTTAAAAAATATGCTGCTGGTGTAAAAATCATCTTGAAAACTTAATTCAAAAACAGCTAAAGGCTTATTGTTGCTTAGTAAGTTTGGAGAAACACTTGCTGACCTTATTAAGCTGACTACCTTTGCAGAAGACAGCCCTGTCGTATTTAAATCTAAAACAGATTTTTCAGTATAAATTTGTCCTATAAACGGAAGGCTTGATTCAGAAATGCCTGTGTTGTAGCTTGATTGAATTAATCTATACCAGGACTTTTCTGTGCCTCTTTCATCATGAAAGAGATAGTCACTTATAAAATTTATGTCTTGATTGTCAAATACTTGTAATCCTTGAGAATCTCTTTCAAAGCTAAAAATAGATAACCAATTTGCTGAAGAACTAGGCTCAGATGAAGATTCCACTTTCTGAACTACAATTTTGTCAGTCCAATCAAAAATACTTATGTTGTTAGCTCTGATGAGCACTCCTGAAATACCTGATAATTTAGAGGGGCTTAAATAATAAAAAGTAGATCTTTTGCCTAAAGTTGGCCCCACGAATATAACTCTTGCATTTGTAAATACGCCTCCCGTAATGAATGATGCAAAGGCGTCTGGGAATGCTGCTATAATAAACTTCACGTCAAGTGTATGTGCAAAGCCCCTAGTATTGATTTTGTCATCGGGGCAAAACATTTTGATACTAAAAGCTGGAATGTCGCTACTCGGCCAAATAAAATTATCTATCAACTGACTAACCTGCAAAGAAATTTCAACAGGTACTGCATAAGACATTAGAGAGCAAGGAAAATTTTTGTCTAGGAAGTTATTTTTTCCAAAATTAAATAACATCATGTTATTTAAAATCAATTTTACTTTGACTTTACTTTCATTAAAAAGTTTTAATCTGTTTGTTAATTTAAAATCAGTATTAGATTGTGGATTGCTTAGTGAACTAAATCTGACATTTGTATTCTTAATATCTTCTGAAGAATCGAAATTGTTATAATAGTAACCCGTAGCCTTGAGTTCACTTTTATCTTGAGGCCACTGCACAGCAGTTTTGTCGTCATCTGTACTTGTATATAATTTAATTGTTAGAAAAGCGTACTTACTCCAGTCTACATCCATGATAACAGAAGACGGGCCACTTTGTCTAAATTTTTTAACTTTTTCAATGTCTGCTTCTTTTGTAGAAACCGCAGAACTCTCCATAAAGCCAAGAAGGTTTTCATCATAGATGTCAACCGACATTTTATATTTAAATGTTGCAGAAGCCAATCTTGCAGATTGAGATAAAGTTATCAAATAACTAAAATCAGAACCTGTAATAGAATAAGGTTCAGATGAAACCGAAACATTTTTGCCTGGGGTTTGCAGTTTTCTAAAAGAATTATTTATTGGAAAATAAAAACTACCTTTGCTGGTTGAATTGTTTAATTCAGCTAAAACTGATAAAGTTTTATTACTATCGGAAGCAAAATAATCGTTTCTAAAAACACCTCTTTTAAAAATCATAAAATTGAATCCAGTTATGTAATTACCTTCACCTGCAGGAACTTGGTTTGGCTCCCATTTATATCTTCCTGTGGCTGGTAATCTATCTGGATTTACATATGGATCATAAGGCATTTTAAAATTCTCAACTATTCAAAAGATCTGAATACATAGATTCAATCATTCTGCGATAGATAATTTTCATTTTTTGTTCATGGTCTAACTGCATTTGATTAAATTCGTATCTCAGTTCTCTTTCAATTCTTTGTCTTAACAATATTTCATCAATTTCCTTTTGACCAGAAATCATTTCAATTGCCTGATTAATTGTTTCTTGCTTGAAGTTCTCTACTGTTGTTCTATCTTCATTTATAAAGTTTTGTATTATTTGATTTAAAGGTGAACTGGTGCTATTATCAGCATTGTCAACCATTTGATCATTTGCAACTAAATAAACTAATTGATTTTGTATATTTTCTTCAGCTTTCCTTAAATACGCCTTGTTATTTTCCAAATCTATCAATTTAGATTGCAAAACTTCCCTTTCTTTGAGTAAGGAAGTGTATACTTGATCTTCTAAAGGTTTGTTTTCGTCATTGATCTGTTTCTTAATTTGATCATTGATAGTCTTTTGGTCAACAGTTGATTCTGAATTTTCAGGAAGGTCAACAGATTGCAGTGCTGCAATTACATTGCCCCCTATTGTAACATACTTTATCCTTTTTCTAATTGGCAATGAATCATTTAATGTTTCTTCTTCTTCAATAGGATCATTCTCATTAGAGACATTAAATCCAGCCACTCTTGGATTTGCACTTGGTGCTTCATCATAGTTTTCTTGTTGAATAGCCTGCTGTGGCAGTGATTCTAAAATTACTCTTTTTAAATTGCCCTGTTCATCTAAGAACTTCGCTTTATTTTCAACGCTATCATCTTCTTGTTTTTGTTTGTTTTGATCTAATAGTTCTTCTGCTTTAGACGCTTTATTAAAGGATTCATTAAGCTTGCTTAAAACATCATTTTGCTTAGTTCTAGCAACATCTTGAGCTTCATTATTTTGTTCAGATTTATTTAATAATATGTCTTGACCATTTGAGCCTTGTTGATTATTATTTGTTATCTCAAATGCCGGAGAAATCTGACCAGTTTGATTTTCAGAAATTGTTCTTTGATTATTACTTACCTCTACAACATCGCCATTCGCATCATAATAAATTTCACTTACTGCGGATGACTCTGTGGGTAGTTTTCCAACCTTATAAACGGGACTTTGGCTTTGCTGATTAATGACCTGATCTTGAGCGCTGTATTTTTCCTGATTAGATTCACTAGAAATGCCTTCTTGCGTTGTGGCAGAATCTATGTTTTGAATTCCTCTTTGGTTTTGAGGATCAAAGTTTGTTTGATTGTTTAGCTGCTCATTTCTATTTAAATTGCTAGTTGGTGAAATGCCTTTATTATTTGCATAATTTTCAACAGTGTCATTTTGCTGTAATTTTTGATAATCAACATTGTTGTCTGGGTCAGCCGCTAGAGCAGAAGATTGTGCATTTAAATTATTTGAGAGACCATTAGGATTTTGTGTTGCAGAACTATTTGTTTGATTCTGGTAAATGAAACTATTATCAGTTACAATTTTATTGTCTGATTGCTTTTGCGGATCTGCTGCCGCTTGGTTATATTGAGTTTGCTGTAAACTTTCGGGATAATCCGATTCTTGTACTAATACACCATTTTCATAAATGGGGGCTTGCGGTAATGCGCCAAACGTAGCTTCATCAGTGTTTTTATTACTTGCAAGATTTTCATTCAACTCAGACTGAACTGAAGATGCATTTTCTAATGATTTATTTGCAACTTGATTTTGATTTATTCTAGTTGCATTGACGTTATCTGATTGACTACTTGCTATGTCATTATCAAAGCCTTCCTGAGTATTACCAAATACTCCTGAATTGTTCTCAGATGCATTTGTTTGACCAGGGATTTGACTATAAGCAACCCCAGGTTGATTCTGATTAACTCCAGGTTGATTCTGATTAACTCCAGGTTGATTCTGATTAACCCCAGGTTGATTCTGATTAACCCCAGGTTGATTCTGATTAACTCCAGGTTGATTCTGATTGATTACAGTCTGGCCAGGAATTTGACTGAATTGATTATCAGTTAAGTTTTCTGTGAAGTTATTATTTTTTCCAGGACTTACATTATTAACATCTTCTTCATCAAAAGTATCAAAGCCAGAATTAAGTTCATTTGTTTTTTGAATACCAGGTGTTTGATTTAATGTTACTGATGGAGAAAAAGTATCAACCTTGTTTTCTTCATTGATAATTTGACTATTTGTATAGCTTATGTTTTGTTTATCTTGATTTAATAGCTGCTGCTCTGGCAAAGTTTTATCAAGCTCATCTTTTTGAACATTAATAAATTCGCCATTTGATATATTATTTGGATTGATTACATTTGCACTTTGCGAAATTTGCTGCAAAGTGGGCTTTAAATTTTGTATAGCAGGCTTGTCTTGCCCGTTATCATCTGGGCCATCATAAGTTTGTTCTGCTGTGTAATTGTCAAAATTTTGTTGATTTGACGGCAATTTGACAACTGTGTCACCTTGCTGAGAATTGTCAGAAGCTGCTTCGGTTGAGGGAATTTTATATTCTTGATCAACTTGTTCGACAGTATCTATTTTAATCTTTTGATTTTTTTGATCGCTAAACTCACTGTCGTATACTTCTTCAGACTGTGCGTTGATTTGTTGCTGAGGTAATTTTGCAAAGTTTTCTTGAATTCTGTCATTTTTAATTTGATCTAAGTCAAGGGCAACATATTCTTCTTCAACTATTACATTAGGAGATTTAACACGATTTGCGTTGATTCTAGAAGGCTTGTTCGCAACATTAGCCTTGAATGGGGTTAGCCTTCCATTTTTTCCTTCGACATTTACAACATACTGGCCCCCTTTTAAGTTTACATTTCCTAACTTTAGGGCGCCAGAATCATCTAAGTATCCTGAAAATTCTTTTACTGCATATCCAGTAGAGTCAACGAACTGGACCCTATAGGAATCACCTACATCTCCAAGGTCTTCACTTAAAATTGAGACATCGTTGCCTTCAACAAAATTTAGATCGGGGGCTCTATTAAATGTTAGAGCTAAATCTGAATCTTTTTTTTTACGCTATCATTTTGAATCGCCTGTGGAGTTACAATTCTAGGTGCTGTTTTAATTCTTTCTGAAGCAACTGTAGTAGTTTTTGTTGATAACTTATTCTTGTTTTTCAATTTAGCAGAAAGAGCGACTTCAGAAGGAATTGCTCTTCCTTGTTTTTGCAGTAAACTTAAAACATTCGGGTCAGCTGATACAAATTCACTCATGACTTCATCTTCGAAATCATGGTAAATCATTGCATCATTTTTGTCTATATCAAACTGAGCTGTATTTGTAAATTTATCTAAAGGCTTAGGAAAAATCATACCAGAATCTGATTGAATCTTTTGCTCTTCATACAAAGGAAATTCTGGTCTTTCCATGGATTGTTTCAAAGGTAAGTTATCTTTGTTAGACGGAACGTACCTTCTATTAATTCTCATGGGGGCTCTTGAGAGAGGAGCGTCTTGAAACTTCTCACTATCTTCATCATAAGTATACATGTTTACAGGCAGAGGCCTGGCATGCATAGCAGATCCAGACATAACTGGCTGGTATGCATCTGTTAAACCCGCATCTAGATCTGATGCATTTACATACTCTGATTCGTCTGGGCGAATTATTGATGATAAAGATATTCTTTTAGCCATGCTTTTTTCTTGATAGTTGTGATTTAGAAATTATACAATTTTAATCTTTACTATCTTTGAATCTCTTTTTGGTATCTTTCTTGAATCTATGGAGTTTTGTATCTTCAGTTGTAGATTTGTCACCATGTTCGGGCTTTTCTTCTACAATAGTTCCCCAAGGCACTGGTTTTTTTGATTTTAACATTAAATCGTCCCAGTAATTTCTCCACTCTTTGTCAGCTGATTTTTCAAATTCTTGCATTATTTTCTAAACTCCTCAACTAATGGCGCTTGCACATCCATGTTATTTTCAGCCCAATTCTGATTTTCTGTTTTGAATTTCAATGCTTCTTTGTTAAGCCTGATCGCAGATCTTCTACCTGCTTCTCCACCAACTCCCATGTATCTGTTAGCTATACTAGAAATCTTTGAAACAATATCCAACCCAATTTGATATACCAAATTGATAAATGAGTATCTTGGCATTGTTGCATTGCTTACATCACCAGTGGTAGGGTCAACAAAATTGAATTTAACTCTAAATTTTGCTGATTTTGGCTTGATTTCTTCTTTATATTGATTATATAAAGCTATTTTATCATCTAAAGATTTTAAATCATCCAAAATTGGTATGATTAATTTGTATCTTTGTATGTCTATTTCATATTGTTCAAATTGTGTTTGTTTGGCAGTTTTTAAATCATTTTCTATACCTTGGACTTTATTTTTATAAGTTTTATTTTCTTCTATTTCTGGTAATTTTTTTAAAAATTCTTCAACATTTTCAATTATTTTAGAAAATAATGACTTAGAATTTATTAATTCCATTTCAAATGATTTAATGTTAAATTTTGTATTTACAGGATCTAAAACAGATGTGACAATTTCCAAAAATTCTCCCATTTTTTCTACTGGTTTAAGATAGTTTTCTATTTCCACTTTAAATTTCTTCATTCTGTCAAAAGAATTTTGTATTTTACTATAATCTGTTTCGATTTCTGAATACTGAGATTGAAGGTCTTCAGTTCTTGTTGATGTAACTATTCTTATTTTTCTAGCAATAGAAGTTTTTTTTATTTGTGTTTCGTCGCCTGGAGCCAAATTGCTTTGACTATTGACTTGAGAGAATAAATCTCTTAGTCTTTGATAATTGCCAGTTGTTCTATTGTGTGAGTCTTTTAACTCCACATAATAATCAGGATTATTTTGGATGTCTTTTTTCAAGTTTTCATTAAATTTTACAATTCTGTCAACCTCCAAAATATCAAGATTATTTAGAACTGTGTTGTAGAAAAATTCAACTTTATGTTGAGATTTTAAAAGATTATCAAGTAGAATTTGCTTAGTTGATTTATCTAAAACAGTTTTACTTACACTTTGTATTGTGTTCAAAGCATTTTTAGACAAATCGATATTAGAAATGTTTTTCACACCTATAGTTTTAAAATCTATTTTTAGCAAAGGAGCTATAGCAACCAAATTGTAAATTTTATCAAAATTATTCAATTTTAAGGCTTCAACAAATAATCTTAAAACTGTATCAGTTGAAAGGCCCAAATCTATAGATAATTTATTAATCTTTGTTAAATCTTCTGCTATTTTTTTAGCTACTGTTGGAAGATCTGTAGATTTATCTAAATTCTTTTTGATAAAAAATAAAAAATCTGCACCTTCGATCGCCAAAAGTTTAGCAGATTCGTTAATTGTATTGAAGAATTCAACAATTGCTGGTGTGCCCACTTCATATTTCTTAATTATTTGATCAAGAACTATTTCTGCTTGTTGAGTTGTAATTTTAGTTACAGTTGCAATTTGTTTTACAACTTCGTCATATTTTCTCAGCCTGCTTTCCATCTCTTCTATCTTTTTCTGATAGCCAGCTGGATCCTGGGTCAAATCTCGTTTGAATTTTTCTATCTGTTGTCTGGCTTGGGCTAAACCAGTTTCGAATAAGCCCAAATCCACTTCTGATAAAACTATTTTATATTTCTTAGACATGTTTACACCTAATTAAAAATTAATTAATTAACCGCCCATGCCCTTGAACATGGCTCTGAAAAATCTACTTCTACCACCAGGCAACATATATTCTGGTGTAACAATGGTTTTTGTAGTAGGATACCTTGCAATTGGAAGCTTCTTTAAAAATTCATCAAAATCTTCTTTGTAAAGTCTTGCATCTTCTTTAAGTTGACCAAAAATGTCATTTGTATTAGGATCAGCCAATAATAATCTAAATTCTCTTGATTTCAACTGAACTAGCAAGCTTCTAAGTAAATAATAAGTTGCTCCAGAAATTAAAGCCGCATCATAATAAAAAGGGGCTTCACCAACTGATGGTATTTTACTAGTACCAGGCTGTGCATTAATTGCTTGTAAAGCCATGTATAGCGCGTCGTTTAGTTGGCTTCCCGAAAACATTCTGACCCAATAAGATGCATAAATCGTATCGTAATTTTGAATGTTTACATTGTTTCCGCTTGCATCTTTGAAAAACAGTCTGCCATTATAATCTGCTACAAATTTAAGACCTTGTGGGTAGTTTTGAGTGTTGCCGTTTATAGTTTGATAAACTGGAGTCACATCATCGAGATGGATATATGGATCGCCATCACCAGACTCTGAAGAACCAGTAATTCTAATCTCTGGCCTTGGGTAGCTGTTCCAGTATTTATGAACAAATCTACATGAGTTTCTATTACCGTGTTCAAAAATAGCTTCTTCACTTTCTACATGAATGTTCATAAGTTCTCTAATTTGAAACATCAAAGATGCTTTTATTAGAAGCTCAGAACCCATAATGGGGCCACTTGTAGAGATTGTGGTGTTGTCTGCAGCTATTTCTCTAATTTTATAAAAATGAGATGGATTTCCAACGGAATCAACATACTCATACGCCGGAAATGGCAAGGTTGCGATTGTTGAATAATCGCTATCGAGGGTTGGCCCTCTTAAAATTTGATAAAAAGCCACAGGAGAGGAACTTCTCCTCTCCCATGTCAAATAAACTCCAGGATTGGCTGCGCTTGACATGTAGTCGAGCCAATTAGAATCTGGATATTCTAAAGTTGAAAAAACTTGTTCTTCTGCAGCCAATTGTTCACCTCTATTAAGATCGTTTACGTTTTACAGACCCTTTTGT
>Ga0209599_10000545_pt1 | contig 23876 bp, 25 predicted proteins | sample Shrwel_input2_FT_FD_187534 | JGI IMG/M metagenome (GOLD analysis project Ga0209599, IMG submission 187534) | Subsurface microbial communities from deep shales in Ohio, USA - Utica-3 well 1 S input2 FT (SPAdes) (version 2) ... | reverse complement strand
CTTTCTTTAGACTATTAATTTCTTATACAAAGATAAGGTTAAAAAACAGTATTATGCAAAACAAAGTACTAATTATTAACATAATTTTAACAAATATATTTATTAATAAATTTTAATCATTTTTTTTGTAACCATCTTGTTTGTTGTGTTTTATGTAAATTTTAGTTGTTTTTTGATGATTTTCATATATCTTAAATGTATTGTCATAAATTTAAAATATATTAGGCGTGCATAGTATTTTTTCATACTTTAGCAAAAAAAAAGCCATGGAATTCACTCCTTCTAAACTGAATACTTTCTTGTTTTTTAAATTGCCGTCTGCTTTTTGGAGTGGCGTTCGTACCAAATCAATTGGCGAAGACCAATGTGTTGTTACCGTAAAACACCGTTGGTTCAATCAAAATCCGTTCAATTCGATGTATTTTGCGGTGCAAGCAATGGCTGCCGAATTGAGTACCGGTGCTTTGGTAATGAAAAAAATAAAAGAAAGTCGTAGAAATATTTCCATGTTAGTGCTTAACAACAAAAGTTCATTTACCAAAAAGGCTACAGGACGCATTACTTTTACCTGTAACGATGGTCATTTAATTTCAGAAGCTATAAAAAGAACCATTGCTACCGGTGAGGGACAAACCATCTGGATGAAATCTGTGGGGGTTGATGAAAAAGGCGATCAGGTTTCGGTGATGGAGTTTGAGTGGACCCTTCGCGTAAAAAAATGATTCCTCAAGCGTTAAACTATTCACAAATAACTAAAAGTACTATTTTTCTGTAATTAACTTTGTAGAAAAAGAAGCTGTGAAAGTTTTAATTACAGGAGCAACTGGTTTAGTAGGCAAGGAGGTAGTAAAAGTTTTACATACCAAAGGAATTGCTATTCATTTTTTAACCACTACTCCTTCTAAAGTCACTTCAACAACCAATACCAAAGGCTTTTACTGGAATCCAAAAACGGGAGAGATTGATGAAAATTGTCTTTTGGGTGTAGATGCCATTATTCATTTGGCAGGTGCAACGATTGCAAAACGATGGACAACTGCCTACAAAGAAGAAATTGTGGAGAGTCGAGTACTTTCTTCTAACTTATTGTTTCAAACACTTAAAAATCACCCCAATCAGGTCAAACAAATTGTCTCTGCTTCGGCCATTGGTATTTATCCAAGTAATCTTACTGATTCATATACCGAGGAATTTACCAACTATGAAGATACGTTTTTGAGTAATGTGGTGGTAAAATGGGAAGAATCAGTTAATCAGTTTTCACGATTAAATCTAAACGTTTGTAAACTTCGCATTGGTTTGGTATTGTCTACTAAAGGAGGTGCTTTGCCAAGCATATTAAAACCGTTGCGCTTTGGCTTTGGTTCGGTTTTTGGCTCAGGAAAGCAATGGCAATCGTGGATTCATATTAAAGATTTGGCTCGATTGTTTGTTTTTTCTGTTGAAAATAATTGGAATGGTGTCTTCAATGCGGTAGCGCCATCCCCCGTTACACATCGTGAGTTTATGTTTGCTTTGGCACGCGAGATGAAAAAACCACTTTTTTTCCCCAACACACCCAAGTTCATAATGAATTTGATTCTAGGAGAAATGCATGTTTTGCTTTTTGATTCACAAAAAGTATCCTCTCAGAAAGTCCAAAAAAGCGAATTTCAGTTTCATTTTTCTCAAATTGAATCAGCTTTCTCAAATTTACTCAGACGGAAAAAAAAATAATACCTCTTATCGAATAGCTTTTACTTTGACCTGAATTTCAATTTCGTCATTGATAAACTTGTCTTTTAAATCGCCAAACAAAGATTTTGAAGCATATTTGACGTCAAAATAAGTTCGGTTTAAAACCAATTTTTCGCTGTCAATGATTACTTCTTTGTCTGTTATAGAAACCGTAGCTGGAAAATTAACGTTTTTAATGATTCCTTTAATATGAAGGTTGCCGTAAATGATGGTTTTACCTTCTACTTGTTCGACTCTTGTTATTTTAAAATCGGAAGTTGGATATTTAGAAACATTAAAAAAATGATCTTTTTTCTTTTTGTCTCCAAGACCCTTCAAATGATTTTCCAAATCTGCTTTTCCATCTTCAGGTTTTAAATCGGTTACCGTAATAGTATTCATGTCGATAAAAAATCGCCCCGAAACAATTGAGCTGTCTTTTACCATAACAAAACCTTCTTTGAGTTGGATGGTTCCTGAATGGGTAGTTCCGGGTTTTGATCCAAACCAATTCACGACCGATTCCTTTATATCTGCGGTATATTTAACTCCGTCTGTTGTAGCAGCGCTTTCGGTTCCGCTGGTGCCTTGGGGTACCTCTTTTTCTTTTTTACAGGAAGTGGTTAGTACTAAGGAACCCAATACTAAAGATAAAAATAAAATTTTCATAAGGTTTGTTTTTATGGTTTAATGTGGCGTATCTAATTAATCATCACTAAGTTAAGCAAGTTGTTTGGTCTTTGCAATACCAACCGAAAAAAAATAATGACATTTTGGCATTTATATGGTATTTGGCAATACTTTTGCGAACGGAAAGATATGTTTAAAAAAATATTTAAAAATAATAAACAAATGACTACTGAGAATACTGAAATGGATAACGAATTTGATGAAGCAACATTAGAACAAAATGCTAATGGAGAACAGATAATAGTAGAGGAATTAAGCATTGAGGAACAGTTAACCAATGACCTGGCAGCTGAAAAAGATAAATTTTTACGTCTTTTTGCCGAATTTGAAAACTATAAAAGAAGAACTTCAAAAGAGCGTATCGAATTGTTTAAAACTGCCAATGAGGAAGTTTTGCAAGCCATGTTGCCAGTAATGGACGATTTTGACAGAGCTTGGGCAGAAATTTCCAAATCAGAGGAAGAAGCATTGGTAAAAGGGGTAGCATTGATTCATGAAAAATTAAAATCAACACTAATGTCTAAGGGATTAGAATTGGTTGATATTAAAACAGGTGATGCTTTTGATGCCGATTTTGCCGAAGCCATAACTCAAATCCCGGCTGGCGATAAACTAAAAGGGAAAGTGGTAGATGTAATAGAAAAAGGTTACAAACTAGGGGATAAAATCATTCGTTTTCCTAAAGTGGTAATAGGAAACTAAAATACAAATCCCACTAACTAAAGTCCAAAAAATTAGAATTTGGAATTTGGAATTTAAGAAATTATGAGCAAAAAAGACTTTTACGAAATATTAGGCGTTAATAAAAACGCTTCGGAATCTGAAATTAAAAAGGCGTATCGCAAAAAAGCGATTGAGTTTCACCCTGATAAAAACCCAGGAGACAAAGCCGCCGAAGAAAAATTTAAAGAAGCCGCAGAAGCCTATGAGGTTTTAAGTGATGCCCAAAAGAAAGCCAAATACGATCAGTACGGTCATGCGGCTTTTGATGGTGCTGGCGGATACGGAGGCGGTCACCACATGAATATGGATGACATCTTTAGCCAATTTGGAGACATTTTCGGAAGTGCATTCGGAGGTGGATTTAATGGTTTCGGAGGTGGTGGCGGACAACGTCGTGCTAAAGGAAGCAATCTTCGAATTAAAGTAAAACTTACTTTAGAAGAGATTGCCAACGGTGTAGAGAAAAAAGTTAAAGTAAAACGAAAAGTACAAGCACCAGGCGTATCCTATAAAACCTGTTCAACGTGTAATGGGCAAGGTCAGGTAATGCGTGTTACCAATACAATTTTGGGTAGAATGCAAACCGCAACTACGTGTCCAACCTGTGGAGGATTGGGGCAAATTATTGATAAAAAACCAAGTAATGCTGATGCTCAAGGAATGATTTTGGAAGATGAGACAGTATCGATCAAAATTCCGGCAGGTGTGGTTGATGGAATGCAATTGAAAGTTTCTGGCAAAGGAAATGATGCACCAGGTAACGGAATTGCAGGTGATTTAATTGTGGCTATCGAAGAAATTGAACACGAAACTTTAAAACGCGAGGGCGAAAACCTGCATTATGATCTATATATCAGTTACCCAGAAGCAGTTTTAGGGGTTTCTAAAGAAATAGATGCGGTAAATGGCAAAGTGCGAATCAAGTTAGAAGAAGGAATTCAATCCGGTAAAATTTTACGATTAAAAGGTAAAGGAATCCCGAGTTTAAACAGTTACGGTAGTGGCGATTTATTAGTACACGTTAATGTATGGACGCCTAAAAATCTTTCTAAAGAACAAAAGAAATTTTTTGAGTCTAATTTAGAAGATGCTAATTTTGTACCCCAACCAGAAAAATCAGAAAAATCATTCTTTGAAAAAGTGAAAGACATGTTTTCATAATCTCAAATATTGTTACAAAAAAATCCCACAATTTTGTGGGATTTTTTTGTAACGTTTTCATTACAATTGTATCTAATCTAACAATAAGATTAATTACTTTTACACATCTGAAGCCATAAGGTCAAACAGATGAAATAAATCAAACAAACATAATGAACAACATTCTTGAAGTCAAAAATGTAGTGAAACAATACGGCGATTACACGGCCTTAAACTCGGTTTCATTGCAAGTCCCTAAAGGAAGTATATATGGGTTATTAGGTCCAAACGGCGCTGGAAAAACCTCTTTAATCAGAATTATCAATCAAATTACCTTACCCGATAGTGGAGAAGTATTGCTGGATGGCGAAAAACTAGCACCACATCACGTTTCCTATATTGGTTACATGCCCGAAGAACGCGGTTTGTACAAAACTATGAAAGTGGGGGAGCAGGCTTTGTATTTGGCACAATTAAAAGGTATGCCACACGATGAGGCCAAAAAACAATTAAAATATTGGTTCGAAAAATTTGAAATTGAAGGTTGGTGGAACAAAAAAATCCAAGAGCTTTCTAAAGGAATGGCACAAAAAATTCAGTTTATTGTGACCATTTTACACCAACCAAAGTTATTGATTTTAGACGAACCTTTTTCTGGGTTCGATCCGGTAAATGCCAATTTAATTAAAGACGAAATTATCGAATTAAACAAACAAGGGACTTCGGTTATTTTCTCTACTCACCGAATGGAAAGTGTAGAGGAAATGTGTGATTATATTGCTTTAATTCATAAATCGAATAAATTAATTGAAGGCAAACTAAATGATGTTAAAAAGAACTATCGTACCCACAAATTCCAGGTCGGAATCGTTTCGGGTAATGTAGAAGGATTAATGTACGATTTAACACAAAAGTTTACCGTTAGTCAAACCAACTTCAAATCACTGAACGATGACTTAAAACTAGAAGTCGATTTAGGAAATGCCACTCAGAATGAGTTGCTAGCTATTTTGACCAAAAATGGGCAAGTGACTCATTTTGCCGAAAATATTCCAAGTGTCAACGATATATTCATTCAAACTGTAAGCCAAAAATAATGGGAGTTTTATCATTAATTATAAGAAGAGAGTTTATTGCCAAAGTGCGTAATAAATCGTTTATCGTAATGACTTTTCTAAGTCCGTTGTTGTTTGTTGGAATGTCTTTTTTAATCGCTTTTTTGTCAGATATGAATAAAGGCGAAGTAAAAAAAATTGCCATTCACGATACAGTAGGGATTTTAAAATCTGATTTCAAGAACACCAAAGAAATTCAATATATTGATTTGTCGGGGATGCCATTTCAATTGGCCAAAGATACAGCTTCCAAAAACTATGAAGGCTTGCTTTATGTTCCCAATGTGTCTAATTCAAAGGAGTTAGTTGGTAAAGTTGAATACATTTCAGATGATAGTCCAAGCTTAGATTTTGTGTCTAACATTGAAAAAGTAGTAGATCATCATTTAACACAAGATAATTTAAAAGCACTAGGTTTAGATTCTTCCAAAATCGAAAAAGCTAAAGTCGAATCAGAGTTACATATTACGAAGTTTTCGGGAGAAGAAGGATTAAAATATTTGAATATAACTAAGGTCATATTTGGAGGTGCTTTTGGGTATTTAATTATGATGTTCATCATCATTTATGGCAACTTTGTGATGCGTAGTGTCATCGAAGAAAAAACCTCACGAATCATAGAGGTGATTATTTCTTCAGTAAAACCATTTCAATTGATGATGGGTAAAATTATTGGTAACGCGATGGCAGGAATACTTCAGTTTATGATTTGGGTAATCATAGGATTAGTAGTCATAATTGGCGCGTCGATGATCTTTGGAACAAATCCTGCAGATGCTTCCACGGCGGTTCAAGCGGCAAATCAAATTCCCGAAAATGCAAATGTTGTTGCTTCACTAATGCAAAAAATAAATTTATATTATCAAGAAATTCCAGTACTGTTAACCGTAGGTTTCTTTTTAATTTACTTTATTGGAGGCTATTTTTTATACAGTTCGTTATATGCTGCTATTGGTGCTGCGGTAGATTCTGAAACCGATTCGCAACAGTTTTTGTTACCAATCATTATGCCTTTAATGTTGGGTATTTATGTTGGATTTTTCACAGTAATCAATGATCCCCATGGTACGGTAGCAACTGTTTTTTCAATGATTCCTTTTACGTCACCCATAGTAATGTTAATGCGTATTCCTTTCGGAGTGCCGGTTTGGCAATTGGTTTTGTCAATAGTGTTGCTTTTTGGAACGTTTTTAGGAGTGGTTTGGTTTGCCTCCAAAATTTACCGTGTTGGGATCTTGATGTACGGAAAAAAACCAACTTGGAAAGAATTATACAAATGGCTTAAATATTAATTTTAGTCACAAAGTAGCTAAGTTTCGTAGTGAAACGTTTTTTACGCTGTAACTTTGTAACTTTGCATCTTTGTAACTCTGAAACTTAACAAATGTCAAAAATATTAATCATAGAGGACGAAGCAGCCATCCGAAGAGTTTTAGTAAAAATTCTCTCGGAAGAAAGCGATACTTATAAAGTAGATGAAGCGGAAGACGGAGTTAAAGGTCTCGAAAAAGCGAAAAATGAAGATTATGATTTGATTCTTTGTGATATTAAAATGCCAAAAATGGATGGTGTGGAGGTATTGGAAGCCATCAAAAAGATAAAACCCGAAATCCCAATGGTTATGATTTCCGGTCACGGTGATTTAGAAACGGCGGTAAATACCATGCGATTGGGGGCTTTCGATTATATTTCAAAACCACCTGATTTGAATCGCCTTTTAAATACCGTTCGTAATGCTTTAGACAGAAAACAACTCGTAGTAGAAAACAAAATTTTAAAAAAGAAAGTCTCTAAAAACTACGAAATGATAGGGGAGAGCGAAGCAATCAATCATATTAAAGAAATGATTGATAAGGTGGCACCAACCGAAGCTCGCGTACTTATTACTGGTCCTAACGGAACGGGAAAAGAATTGGTAGCCCATCAAATTCATGAAAAAAGTGAGCGTTGTAATGCTTCTATTATTGAGGTTAACTGCGCAGCTATCCCTTCCGAATTGATTGAAAGCGAATTGTTTGGTCATATTAAAGGGGCTTTTACTTCTGCGGTAAAAGACCGTGCAGGTAAATTTGAAGCCGCTGATGGTGGAACTATTTTCTTAGACGAAATAGGGGATATGAGTTTACCCGCTCAAGCGAAAGTATTAAGAGCTTTACAAGAAAATTTAATTCAACGTGTAGGAGCCGATAAAGATATAAAAGTCAATGTTCGCGTCGTTGCGGCGACCAATAAAGACCTGAAGAAAGAAATTGAAGAGGGTCGTTTTCGGGAAGATTTATACCATCGTTTAGCCGTAATTTTAATCAAAGTTCCCGCTTTAAACGATAGAAGAGATGATATTCCAGCATTAATAGAACATTTTGCAACAAAAATTGCCGATGAACAAGGAAGTGCGCGTAAAGAATTTTCTAAATCCGCTGTAAAATTGTTGCAAGAATACGATTGGACAGGGAACATTCGGGAACTTCGCAACGTGGTAGAACGTCTTATTATCCTTGGAGGGAATGAAATTTCTGAAAATGATGTGAAGTTGTTTGCATCCAAATAAATTGCTTTTATGTAATAAGTTATATGCATTTTTATTTTGCTTATGGCTTATCACTTCAAGCCTATAGCTATAAAAAAAATGAATTTAAAAAAAATTAATCCTAACCTTCAGCAAGCATTAATTGAAAATAATATAACTGAAGCTACAGAAGTGCAAGCTGATTGTTGGAGTACGCTAAAAAGTGGCGCCGATGCGGTCGTTATAATGCCTAAAGCAGAAGGGAAATCGACCACTATTGTCTATACTGTGATTCAAAAATTAGAAAAAGCAGTAGGCGAATCGACTCGCGCTTTAATTCTGGTAAAGGACAAGGAAGCCGTTATAGAAATGTTGGAGATGTTCGAAAAGTATGCAAAATATACCGATTTGCGAGTTTTTGGAACCCACGAAAAAGGAGATTTAGATTACGATAAAAATCAAATTTCATTAGGGGTTGATGTACTTGTGGGAACTCCAATTCGAATTAATGCCATGTTCGCTACCGCTGGTTTTAACATGACGACTATCAAAATTTTTGTGGTTGATGATGCTGACGAACTTTTTAAACTTCGTCATGACGCAACAGTGCAAAGATTATCTATGAGTGTAGAAAAAACACAACGTGTTTTCTTCTCAGCCGATTTGACCGAAAGAGTAGAAGTATTGGCCGATAAAATTATGTTGGAGCCTTTCTTGTTTGGTGTAGACGATTACGAAGAGGAAGAAGAGGAGTAATTTATGATTAGAGCTTTAAAATATGTGACTATTTCGTTTGTAAGCCTTTTTACAATAATTTACATAGCTGCGGTGACGTATTTTTATGTTAATCAGCAAGAAATGGTTTTTTTAGCGTCAAAATTACCTCAAGACTATACCTTTAAGTTCAATCAAGAATTTGAAGAGTTCTCCATTCCTTCTTTTGATGGGAAAAAAATAAACGGATTATTATTTAAGGCCGAAAATTCTAAAGGCCTCATTTTTTACCTACATGGAAATAGAGGAGCCCTAGATACTTGGTCTGAAATTGCCGATAATTATACCCAATTTGGGTACGATATTTTTATTTTAGATTATAGAGGTTTCGGGAAAAGCGAAGGTTTTGTAGAAGATGAAGAACAGGTTTATAAAGATATCTCTATTGTTTATCAAAAAATATTAAAGAGGTATGAGGAAAAAAATGTCATCATTACAGGATATTCTATTGGTTCGGGTTTAGCGAGTTACTTGGCTTCTCAAAATAATCCTAAGAAATTAATTTTATTGTCGCCTTACTATAATCTAACCGATTTGTCCTCAGAGAGTGTGCCCTTTTTTCCTGATTTTCTTAAAAAATTTGCCTTTAGAAGTAATGATTTTATTCCCCAAATAAAAGCGCCTATTTATATATTTCATGGAGATGAAGATCAGGTTATAGGTCATAATCATTCGGTAAGATTGAGTAAGTTATTAAAGAAAAAGGATAAGTTTTTTACACTAAAAGGACAAGGACATTCGAAAATGAATGACAATTCAGATTATTTAAAAGAAGTACAACAAATATTAAAATAAGAGTATGGGATTAATGAAAGTGTTTTCAGGAAGTGAAATTTTAGCACAAGCGTTGCAGGTTAAATTGGAAGAGGCAGGAGTGAACACAATAGCTAAAAACAACATTCAATCCGGAAGAATTTCTGGTTTTGGCACGGCTTATCAGGCTGTAGAACTTTTTATTCAAGAAACCGATTTTGCAAAGGCTAATCCCGTGATTGAAGAGTTTAGACTGAGTATTTAAACTACTGATTTTTTCTGTCGATAGAAAAAAAAGACTGCTTTATCGCAGTCTTTTTTTATTGGGTTATATTGTTTAGTAATATATATAAGTAATCTAAAAAATTCGATAGCCCAAAATGATTCCAATTGAACTATATTTTGCTGACCATGTTGTGTAATTGCTTAATAATTGTCTGTCAAAATTTGTTCTAAGCTCAGCACTGTATTTACTTTTGTAGTTGTATCCAATACCAAACAAAAAATTATTTCTAGAACCGCTGTTTAATAATTTTTCACCATCATTAAAATTAAAGCTAGAAGTTCCTCCAATAAAATTAAAGGTATAGGCTCCATTGAAATAAATTTTTGAATTTTTATTTAAAAAGAGATAATATCTCAATCCAAATGGAATTTCAAGCGATGTATGATTAACAACTACATGATGATCAATATAATCGGGATAATAAAGCCCTCCTTCGTTAGTGTAATCTTTTTCTAGTTCAAACTTAAAAAATGTGGGATGTAAAAAAAGACTCCAAGTATCTTTATTAAAAGGAAGCGAATATTCTAATTCGGCACCAAATTTATACACGATTTTGTTTTTGATATCAACGCTAAGATTACGATAACTACTTGGGTCGGTTATTCGTAAGTTTGCTTGGTCTAAACCAGCTGTAATTTTAATTGTAAACGGATTTTTATTATTTTTCTCAACATAATTAATTGCAGCAGATTGTCCGCAAGAATTATATTTTGTAAATAAATTAAGGAGAGATGATTTTTCGTATTTGGTGTTCTCAATCTCTTTTTCTGTAATAGCGTCGCATTTTAAGACATTAAACAATTGTTGTCTAAATTGGTTAAACTCTTTGTAACTGCCATCGGAATATGTTCTACCGTCTACTGTTTCGGTATTAACATACTTTATTCGAACCAATTGCTCAATAGGACTGTTCTTGGTTTCGAAAAAATACTTAAATAAATTGCCAGAATTATAGGAAAACAATGTAGCATCACCTTCAATTAAAATTTTTAAGAATAACGTTTCGTTTAACCAGACTGGAGTTTTGCTTTTTGATATATTTCCCATGTCGTCACTTGATTTTTCAATTTGGACAGTATATCGTTTATATTTGCTATAGTCGTTAATTCCAAATTCTTTGACGGTTGAAAGAGTTGCTGTTTTAGCATTTGATTCTTCAAGACTTAGCTTAAATTCAAATTCAGTTGGGTTGCTTTTCCAATCAATATTTTTAATAAAACAGTCCGTTTTTTCGTTGTTGTTAGATATAAAATATCCTTTTTCGAAAGAGATTTGTGCCTGAGAAAAAAAGTGAAATAAGAAAAAGAATGCGAAGAACTGTTTTTTCATGTTTTGAATTTTTTTTAAATAAGTTCACAAAAGTAAACTTTTTTAAGCTTTTTTCTGCATAAACTTTATTTATAAACTCAAGAAACTAGCCTATCTTTGCACCTTCAAAAACCGAATAATCGAACAATCCTAATATGATAACAGTAAACGACATCGCCGTTGAGTTTGGCGGAACAACACTTTTTAGCGACGTAACTTTTGCCATTAATGAAAATGATAAAATTGCCTTGATGGGTAAAAATGGTGCGGGAAAATCAACGTTGTTAAAAATTGTGGCTGGCGAAAATAAACCTTCAAGAGGAAACATTTCGGCGCCCAGCGATGCGGTTATCGCCTATTTGCCTCAGCATTTATTGACCAAAGACGATTGTACGGTCATGGAAGAAACCTCTAAAGCATTTGCTGATGTGTTGAATATGAAAGCCGAAATCGATGAAATCAACGAACAATTAACCATTCGTACCGATTATGAAAGTGACGAGTATATGAAGTTAATTGAACGTGTTTCGGAACTTTCTGAAAAATACTATTCTATCGAAGAAGTGAATTATGAAGCAGAAGTCGAGAAAGTTTTAAAAGGATTAGGATTCGAAAGAGAAGATTTTAATCGTAAAACGTCCGAATTTTCGGGTGGTTGGCGTATGCGTATCGAATTGGCTAAAATTCTTTTGAAAAAACCGGATTTGATTTTGCTGGATGAGCCTACCAACCACTTGGATATGGAAAGTATTCAGTGGTTAGAAGACTTTTTAATTAACCAAGCCAAAGCGGTGATGATTATTTCGCACGATAGAGCTTTTGTGGATAATATTACCAATCGAACCATTGAGGTTACCATGGGTAGAATTTACGATTACAAAGCGGTGTATTCGCATTATTTGGAATTGCGAAAAGACAGAAGAATACACCAACAAAAAGCCTATGATGAACAACAAAAATTCATTGCCGATAACCAGGCTTTTATTGATCGCTTTCGCGGTACGTTTTCTAAAACCGATGCTGTACAGTCTCGTGTAAAAATGTTGGAGAAATTGGTGCTGGTTGAGGTAGATGAAGTAGATACTTCGGCATTGAAATTAAAATTTCCCCCTTCGCCACGTTCTGGACAATATCCTGTGGTGGTAGAAGGATTATCGAAATCGTATGGAGATCACGTTGTTTTTAAGGATGCCAACTTAGTAATAGAGCGTGGTCAAAAAGTAGCTTTTGTTGGGAAGAATGGTGAAGGAAAATCGACCATGATCAAAGCCATTATGAAAGAAATCGATTTTGAAGGAAAATTAGAGGTAGGTCACAACTCACAAATCGGTTATTTTGCCCAAAATCAAGCGGCATTATTAGACGGTGAAATGTCTATTTTTGAGACCATCGATCAAATCGCAGTGGGTGATATTCGTTCTAAAATAAAAGATTTATTAGGTGCTTTTATGTTCAAAGGCGATGATATTCAAAAGAAAGTGAAAGTGCTTTCGGGTGGAGAGAAAACGCGTTTGGCGATGATTAAATTATTGTTAGAACCTGTCAATCTTTTAATTCTGGATGAGCCAACGAATCACTTAGATATGAAGACCAAAGACATCATCAAAGATGCGTTAAAAGATTTTGACGGAACGTTGATTCTAGTTTCCCACGACCGTGATTTCTTGGATGGATTGGCCGAAAAAGTATTCGAATTTGGTCACAAACGTGTTAAAGAGCATTTTGAAGATATCAAAGGTTTCTTAGCACATAAGAAAATGGAAAGCTTGAAAGAAATTGAAAAATAATATTCAGTAATAGCCTAAAGTAAAACCCTTGAAAGTAAATCTCTCAAGGGTTTTTTGCAACCAAACAATTAAAACCTAACTATAAATTACTAGAGCTTTCTATTAATCGTACTAATTCAGCTTTGTAGCCATCTCTATCATTGTCAATTCCTTTTCTTGCTAAGGCTACAATTTCTGCTGTCGTTGTTTCTTTTATCAATTTAGACTCTCTCAATTTTAATCCGAACCAGGCTACTGCCGTGGCAAATTTGAAATCGCCAGAAGCATTTTCTATCGTTTTAGATTGATTGGCAATGGTGTAAATCATTTCGATGCTTTTTTCACCATCGGGTTTTTTGTAACGGAATTTGATGGTGGCTAATTCCTCTGCATAATTTGTTCCTTTGGTAATGGTTTGTGTGTATTTTAAATTTTCAGATTCTTGTAGGTAGTTACTTTTAACTCCCACAGGAATAATTTCATACAGAGCGGTAACGGTATGTCCGCTTCCTAACTCACCGGCATCGATAGCGTCATTTTTAAAATCTTCGGCACGTAACTTTCTGTTTTCATAACCAATTAATCGGTAAGCTTGCACGTGGTTTGGATTGAATTCAATTTGGATTTTCACATCTTTGGCAATCGCAAACATAGAACCTTTAAATTCTTTGCTCAAAAAGCGATTGGCTTCCTGAATGTTATCGATGTAGGCATAGTTTCCGTTACCTTTATCCGCCAACGTTTCCATTTTGCTGTCTTTGTAGTTCCCCATGCCGTAACCCAAACACGTTAAAAATACTCCCGATTTTCTCTTTTCAACGATTAATCGTTCCATGTCGTTATCGGAAGAAGCACCCACGTTAAAATCACCATCAGTAGCAAGAATTACACGATTGTTTCCACCTTTAATGAAATTTTCTTCTGCGATTTTATACGCCAACTCAATTCCAGCGCCACCTGCAGTGCTACCACCCGCATTCAATTGGTTTAAAACATTGATGATGGTTTCTTTTCTGTTTCCGTTGGTAGGAGGAAGCACTAATCCTGCTGCTCCGGCATATACCACAATCGAAACCTTGTCTTCGGCACGTAATTCTTTTACTAAAATCTTCATCGATTCTTTTAGCAAAGGCAATTTGTTGTCATCACTCATAGAACCCGAAACATCTACTAAAAAAACAAAATTAGAGTTAGGTAAATGATCTGTTTCTGTGTTTTTGCCTTGTAAACCTATGCGAACCAACTTGTTATTAGCATTCCACGGACAATCACTATAATCGGTTGTAATCGAAAAAGGATGTTCATTAGTAGGTTGCTCATATTGGTATTTGAAAAAATTAACCATTTCCTCAACACGAACGGCATCGGCGGGTACTTTTTGTCCGTTGTTGATAAAACGGCGCACATTGGTGTAGGAAGCATTATCCACATCGATGGAAAAAGTAGAAAGAGGCGATTGTCTCGGACTTTCAAATTCATTTTCTAACAAAACGCCATAATCTTCGTGGTCATCATTTTTGACTATTTTGTCTTTATCTATTCTGTGACGAACCTCTTCATCTTTGGTAGCAAATGATTTATTTCCACGAATGATAACGTTCGAAGGTGCGCTGGCAACGGTAACCCCTGAAACAGTTTGATATGAAGAAGTTTTGACACTTTTTTTACGTTTAATTGCATAGGCAGTTACTACAACTTCGCTTAATTTTTGTGAATTATCTTGCATTACAACGTTGATAATATTTGAAGCACCAACAGTTTTAATGACATCCTGCATTCCCATGAAACTATAGACCAATGTTTCGCCTTCTTTGGCTTTGATGGAATAACTCCCGTCAAATTGAGTAGCAACTCCTCGTTGTGTTCCTTTCACTACAACATTTGCTCCTGGCAATGGTCCAGAGGCATCCGAAACGGTTCCAGTAATTGTTTTCTCTTGCGCTAAACTTATGAAACTAATGAGCATAGCAATCCCTAATGAAATAATTTTAAATTTTTTCATGACTTAATTTTTTAGCTGTTAATGAATGTTTTTTCTAGACTATCTAGTGGCTTTTATGGGTTTTCCATTTTTGGTTTTGATGACAACAACACCATTTTCTCCTTTGTCTCCATACTTTTCTACCGCTTCCTCATTTTGGTAAATCGTAACCGATTCGATTTCCTGTTTGTTAATGGGGTAATAAGGCGAAGTAGGATTTGGACCAAACACTTCTTTTTCCGAGTATTCTATTCCATTAATGATGTATAGCGGATTTTTTAATTCAACAATGGTTTCTAAATCATCAGCATTTTCAATGTCAGATACTTTTTTATCAGATGCTTTACCATCTACAACCACCAAAGGAGGCGCTTTTTTTGCTGCTTGCTTTTTACTTTCCGTTTCATGTCTGGCTTGGGCAACTTCTTCCGCTTTGGCTTGGGTAACACTTCTTGCTTCATAAACTTTTGCTTTTAGCAACGGATTGTCGTCTTTTTCCCCTTTTGTTGTAGCAGCCATCGGACTTACTGCAACTTCAGCTTTTTCTTCTATTGTGGTTGCAGAGGGTGCATTTACCGCTACCGAAGTGAGATTGTTTAGTTGTTTTTCTAATACTTTTTCGGCTTTTACTGCATCTAACGGACTTTCATTTTCTGTGGTAACAACTGCGGTGCTGTCTTCCAGTATTTTAGAAGAAATAGAATCAGTTACCACAACTGTGTTTTGCGGTGATTGTATGTTCTTTTCTTCTTTCAAAAACTGATAGGCAAATAGCGTTCCTACAACGACTGAAGCCGCCACAGCAAATTTTGTCCATCCAAAATTGGTTTTCTTTTGTGCGGTATAAACCTGAGTATCCAATTTAGCATCTACACGCGACCATACTTTTTCCATTCCCGGAAAATCCTTGGTTTCCGATGTATCGGCTGCCTTTTTAAATTGTTCGAATAAATTATCTTGATGTTCCATTACTTCGCTTTTTGATAATAAAGATTGTTGACTAAATCTTTTAATTTTGTTTTGGCGGCATTCAATTGTGATTTGGAAGTACCTTCTGAAATGTTTAACATAGCCGCAATTTCTTTGTGGCCAAAGCCTTCAATGGCAAACAAATTGAAAACGGTTTTGCAACCTTCGGGAATGAAATTGAGTAGATTCAATAAATCTTCTTCTTCCAATTGGGTATCGGTTGCACTTTGCGGCTGAATTTTAAACGGATTGTCTTCCAAATACAAATTAAAATTCACATTCTTTTTCAATAGATGCAGGCATTGATTGACAGTAATCTTTCTTGCCCAGGCTTCAAAGGCGCCCAATTCTTTCAACTGATCCATTTTAGTAAAAATGGTATAAAAAGCATCGGCCAGAACTTCTTCAATTTCTTCTTCTCTTTTGAGATAGCGTTTGCAAACCCGATATAATTTGGGCGCCATGATCTCATACACCTGACGCTGTGCGTCTCGGTGCATTTTTTTACAGGCTGTTAATGTATTTTCGTTTATCACAATGAATGTCTTTATAACTAAAGAGAACAATTCGTATAAAAAGGTTGGGAGGCTTTTGAAAAATTTCGAAAAAAAATTAAAAAGGCAACGGTATTCAGTCTACACTATTCAGTATAAGCTTGTAGATAGTAGCATTCAAATCTTCGGTGTCGTTATCTTCGCAAAGTAAAAAGGTTAGCTCCTCTTTGTTTTTTTGAAAGAGTGTCAGTCCTTCAAATTTATGCTTGTCGGTAATTTGAAGTGATTTCTCTAATTGAAATGTTTTTAAATCAATAATTCCAATGATACTACCCAATACTTCACCATCGTTATAAGTTGAGTCTGTGTCTTCGGCAGCAGCAAGGAAATAGATTTTATCATCAACTAAAATAGCATCTGTAAAACTGGTTTCTATGTGCTTGATTTTAGGTAATTGTATTGGAAAAAAATCAATTTCATCAGGTTCGAGTCCTAATTTAATAATTCCGTTTTTAGCATTTGCACCATTTCCGCGTTGAAACAACAATAATTCTTTTCCGTAATATAAAGCCCCTTCAATGTTTAAATCATCATCAGAAATATGGAATTTGGTTTTGATATTTTGATATAATGGACCTAAATCTTTCTCTTTTATTTTTTTATTTTCAAGATGATAGGAAAAGGTTCGATTTCGATTTTTTGTCGAACCAGAGCCAATAACATGTAATTTATTATCTTTTTTGGTAATTGCTTCGAAATCGGGTTTGTCTTTTTTTGCAATGTTTTCTTGTGGATTTTCTACCAATGCAATTTTGTGTAAATTATTGTCAAGAATTTGATATTCATATAAATACGAACTATTGTCAGAAATAAGATAAAGCGTATTGTCATAGTGAACAATACCACTGGCAGAGCCAATTCCTTTGAGAGTGAGGTAAGCCAAAAGTTGAAATTTTTCCATATATTTACTATTATACTAACAAATATAAATCAAAACGATGGCTGTTTTTAATTCAGATGATTTTAAAATTACGAGACCTTTTAAAATCCTCAACTTTCCAACCGAGCTAAAAGTGACTATAGATGATGATGAAAAAGAAGACAAATTAGATAAGGTACAACAAAAATTAAGTGAATGGCAGGATATCATGTATGCCCACAATCGATATGGTGTGCTTATTTGTTTGCAGGGAATGGATACTTCTGGAAAAGATAGTTTGATTCGTGAGGTTTTTAAGGAATTCAATCCGCGTGGGGTAGTGGTGCATAGTTTTAAAACTCCTAATTCGACCGAATTGGAGCATGATTATTTGTGGCGTCATTATTTGGCTTTGCCGGAAAAAGGAAAATTTGCCGTTTTCAATAGAACACATTATGAAAATGTACTAGTAACCAGAGTACACCCAGAATATATTTTGAATGAAAATTTACCGGGTATTGAAAAAGTAGAAGACATAACACCGCAGTTTTGGGAAAATCGTTTTGAGCAAATCAATAATTTCGAAAAACACATTACCCAAAACGGAACCATTGTGTTGAAGTTTTATTTTCACATGAGTAAAGAAGAACAGCGAAAAAGATTACTTCGTCGTTTGGAAGAAGAGGAGCACCATTGGAAATTTTCGCCAGGCGATTTAAAAGAGCGTGAACGTTGGGATGATTACATGAAATTCTATGAAGAGGCCATCAGTAAAACTTCCAAGCCACACGCGCCTTGGTTTGTGATTCCTGCCGATGATAAGGAAATGGCGCGTTATATGGTTGGAAAAATTATTTGGGAAGAAATGCAAAAATATACCGATGTTAAAGAGCCGGAATTAGATGAAAAGGTAAAAGCCAACTTTGCCGAATACAGAAAACAGTTGGAAGGTTAGAGTTTATAACCATAAGCCAAACGTAAGGCGAATTGAGCTGTATCAAATTTTGCTAAGTTTTCATAACGCAAGCTAATATCGATGTGTTTGGTGGCAATACCAATTCCGGGATTCCAAACGGGAGAAATTCCCATTCCGGTGGTACTAAAAGCAGCACCAATTTCTCCCAAGACGTATACCTGTTCTCCAATATGGGATTTGAAGCCTACTTTGGCCGGAGCATAAGCCAGATCGGGAAGTTCATTGCTAAAAAAATGTGTATACCCTGCGGTTCCAATCAGGGAAGTTTTTAAGGTGATATCATATTGAAAACGACCGTCAATGCCCACGCCGCCCGTATAGCCATTAAAAGGGATTCCGCCGCTAAAGCCATAACCAAGTCGCATGTCACCGACTTTTTTCTGAGCCAAAAAGGTAGAAGTTGATAAAATGAATAGGAGTAAGAATAAAGGCTTTTGTATAAAATTCATATTTTTATTTTTTGTAAGTCATTTTAATTAACTCGTATTCCTTGTTAATTATTGTATTTTTGCCAAAATTTCTAGAATGAAACTGTCTGTTTACACCCGAGAATTTAAAGAGAATATCAAACTGGCGTACCCTATCATATTAGGAATGTTAGGGCATACTCTTGTAGGGATCGTAGACAACATAATGGTAGGGAAGTTAGGCGCAACCGAATTGGCAGCGGCTTCTCTGGCCAATAGTTTTGTGTTTATAGGAATGTCTCTCGGAATTGGTTTTTCAACGGCAATTACACCCCTTATAGCTGAAGCCGATGGAGAAAATAGTTTGGTAAAAGGAAGAAGTGTCTTTCATCACGGATTGGTTTTGTGTACCATTTTAGGATTTTCGCTCTTCGGTTTGATTTACTTGGCCAAGCCATTGATTGTACACATGGGACAATCAGAAGAAGTGGTTACTGCAGCCAAGCCTTTTTTAGATTTAGTAGCTTTTTCATTAATACCGCTAATTATTTTTCAGGGATACAAACAATTTGCCGACGGAAAAGGAGAAACCAAATATGCCATGTGGGCAAATTTACTGTGTAATGTAGTGCATTTGTTTTTGAATATTGTATTGATTTATGGCGTATGGATTTTTCCTAAAATGGGAATGATGGGTGCCGCTGTGGGGACTGTTATTTCACGTTTCATAATGCTGATTTATATTCATTTTGCCCTAAAATCGAAAGCAAAATTCCAACCGTATTTTGATGGCTTTAGCTTAAAAGGAATTGGGAAATCGATGTCCCAAAAAATCATCAATTTAGGTTTGCCATCAGCCATGCAAATGTTTTTTGAAGTGGCTTTGTTTACCGGTGCTATCTGGTTGTGCGGAACAATAGGAAAAACAAGTCAGGCGGCGAATCAAATAGCGCTGACCCTGGCTACGTTTACTTTTATGTTTGTATTGGGGTTAAGTGTTGCGGGAACCATTAGAATCGGGAATCAGAAAGGGATCGGCGATTTCATCAAGTTGCGAATCGTAGCACGTTCTATCTTTTTATTGGCAATATTGGTCCAAGGTACGTTTGCGTTGCTTTTTGTGTTATTGCATAATATATTACCGGAAATGTTCGTCAATACCGAAGATGTATTGCAGCTAAAGGATAATGCAGAAGTGATTTCAATTGCATCGAGTTTGATGGTCATTGCTGCGATTTTTCAAATTTCCGATGGAGTACAAGTAGTGGTTTTGGGTGCCTTGCGTGGTATTCAGGATGTTAAAATTCCTATGTACATCACTTTTGTGGCCTATTGGATGGTAGGCTTTCCAATTTCAATTTATTTAGGGTTGTATACCAATTTAAAAGCCATAGGAGTTTGGATAGGTTTGCTTGCCGGTTTGACTTTTGCTGCACTATTTTTGTATCTTCGCTTTAACAAATTATCAAGAAAATTAATAACCCATCATAATTTAGATTGAGATTCAAGTCTAAATGCTATCCCGAAATTACGGGACTAATAATTTAATATTTTACTATGGAATTACCAAAATTCGTTTTAGCAGACAACTCTGATTTTCCGGATGACATCTTCATCATTCATTTAGAATATCCCCGTTTTTTAATCAATCTGAAAGATGATTCAGTTGAATTCATTGAAGAATTAGATGACGAAGACGAACATGAAATGGAAGCAGAAATGGAACATTTAATTACTTTGGCGGGAGAATTTTATGATCGCGAAATGGAACGTTACGAGGAGTAGACTGATCAAAGTTCTATTAAAACATAAAGCTAAATTTTTTTTTTAGCTTTTTTTGCAAATAATTTTATACCAATTGGTATTTTTTATACATTTGTATCATAATGAGTTAGTTAAATGTCAAAAGCAGATCGCACCAAGCAATATATTATTGAGAAGACCGCTTGTATATTCAATACCAAAGGATATGCGGGGACTTCTATTAATGATTTAATTGAAGCTACTGGACTAACAAAAGGGAGTATTTACGGAAATTTCGAAAATAAAGACCAAGTGGCGTTGGCTGCTTTCGATTACAATTTTGAAAGACTGGTTTTGTACATTAGAGCAAAAATGGAGGCCAAGGAAAATGTGGTAGATAAATTATTGGTGTATCCTGAAACCTACCGTAATTTTTTAACCAATCCGATTTTAATTTCGGGTTGCCCAGTGACCAATACCTCTACCGAAGCTGATGATACCCACCCAATGTTAAGAGAAAAAGTAGAAGGAGCTTATAATTTTTGGAAAAATTCACTTGAAAATCATATCAATAACGGAATAAGTGGAGGTGAAATTAAACCAGATTTGAATATTAATGAATTCATTTCTGTATTTATTTCCATTATGCAAGGAGGGATTTTACAGGCCAAAGTCACAAAAAAAATGAATTCTCTAAACTCATCAATGGATTTCTTGGAGCGTTACATACTTTCTGTAAAAATGTAAAAAAATTTGTACAAAAATATACCAAATGGTATATTTTATAAAGATAAAATAATGAAAAAACTAGAAAAAGTAATTGAAAGTAAGGTCAAAATCCGATTCCCGGATTGTGATCCGTTTAATCACCTTAACAATTCAAAATACATCGATTACATTATTAACGCGAGAGAAGACCAACTGTTAGATTTTTATGAATTTGATATTCATAAGTTAGCTAAAAAGCAAGGAGTTAGTTGGGTTGTGGCACAAAATCAAATTTCTTATTTATATCCTGCCACCTTAATGGAAACCGTGGTAATTCAATCTCAATTGATTGGCTTTAGCAATAAAAGTTTAGTGGTAGAAGCTTTCATGTGGGACGAAGAGAAAATCAATTTGAAAGCGGTTTTGTGGACAACATTAGTTCACTACGATTTAAAAATTAACCGAAGTACAATACATTCTGAGGAGTTGATGGATTTTTTCAAACAAGTTGAAAATCCGTTGCAAAATTCAATCACTTTTGAAGAGCGATTGGAACATTTAAAATCAGCTCGCAGAGTTGCCCCAAGTAAAAATTAATTAACACAAAAAGTAATGAAAAAAATGAAAAAATTTTACACAGTTATGGCTGTTGTTTTAGGAATTAGTGCTGTTAATGCACAGGATAGTAAAACAGTTTACGGTTTTCATCATATTGAAAGCGTGGTAAGCGATGGTAAATTTCTCTATGTGGCTGATATTGGAGTAACTTTAAGTCCAAAAGACAAAGACGGAGATGGGAAGATCATAAAATTAGATAAAGACGGAAACAAACTAAATCCTTCTTTTGTTAGAGAATCCTTAAATGCTCCTAAGGGATTAGCTATTGATGGGAATGTTTTATTTGCTACTGATATCGATAAATTATTTGCTTTTGATTTGGCTACAGGTGATAAATTATACGAAATTAATTTTAGTTCAGAAAAAACAACTTTTTTAAATGATATTGTTGTTTTGGATAAAAATACACTTTACGTATCTGCAACCGATAAAAGTAAACTGTATAAAGTGAATTTAACAGATAAAACATTTAGCGAAGTAATCGTTGAAAAAGAAGTACCCGGAATCAACGGATTATATGTTGATAAAGAAGCTTCACGTTTGTATGTTAATGGTTTTGGAACCAATGGAAATGCTAATGGTATTGTTGGTTACATTAATTTAAAAGATAATAAATTCACACAAATTACACCAATTGAAGGTTTTTATGACGGAATCTATGTCTACGAAGGTATGTTATACTTTACGAACTGGATGGATTTTGAGAAAAAAGGAATTATTGCATCTATGTCATTAATTGATAATAAAATAGCAGTGGTAAAAATTCCGGAATTCATCAGTGGGCCTGCCGATTTTATCGTTTTTAAAAATAAATTTGTCGTTCCCGGAATGATAGACGGAACCTTACATTTTATAACCATTCCGACAAAAGAATCGTTATATATCCATTAAAAAGAATAGGAAATCGTTATTTAAAATATTTTTCCAACAACAAAAAAGCAGCGGCAAACGGTGATATTTCATTGGTTGAAACTGCTTTTTTGTTTTCTTCCAATAGTTGCATTATTTCTGGATTGTGGTAAAAATTATTTTTTAGTTGGTCATTAATGGTTTCCATGAGCCAGTATTGGTTTTGGTTGGCTCTTTTGGTGTTGAAATAACCATTTTCTTTGGTCAGCTGGAAATATTCTTCAATAGTTGTCCATACTTTGTCAATCCCTTCTTTTTGAATCGCGCTGCAAGTAGTGACTTTGGGTGACCACCCCGAATTTTTCATGGGAAATAAATGTAGTGCTCGGTTGTATTCAGTTTTGGCCAGTTTGGCTTTGGTAATATTGTCGCCGTCAGCTTTGTTAATCACAATTAAATCGGCCATTTCCATAATGCCGCGTTTAATACCTTGTAATTCATCTCCAGCTCCGGCTAAATTCAATAATAAAAAGAAATCAACCATGCTATGAACAGCAGTTTCACTTTGTCCCACACCCACCGTTTCAATTAAAATGGTGTCAAAACCACAAGCTTCACAAAGTATGATGCTTTCTCTAGTTTTTCGGGCTACCCCGCCTAAACTTTCTCCTGAAGCACTCGGACGGATAAACGCATTTTCATCTTTTACCAATTCTTCCATTCGGGTTTTATCCCCCAAAATACTCCCGTGTGAGATAGAGCTACTGGGATCTACTGCCAAAACAGCTACTTTTTTGCCCAGTGATGTTAAATATTTTCCGAAAGCTTCTATAAAAGTTGATTTTCCTACACCAGGAACTCCAGTAATGCCAATTCGAACCGATTGATTGGCATAAGGTAAACAGCCGTTGATGACTTCGTTGGCTTTTTTAAGGTGTTCAGGGTTGGTGCTTTCTACCAAAGTAATCGCTCTACTTAAGGCAATTTTATTACCCCTAATTATCTCTGAAATCAGTGCTGTAGCGGTTGGCTGCTTTTTTCTGAAATTTTGAATTTGAACTACAGATTTTGCACTGATACTATCGGGTTGTTCGATACCATCGTTTTCTTTTAAAGCCGATTTTTTAGAGTGGTGATTCAAAATGCAATCTTTGTTTGTAAAAATATGAATTTTTTAAAGCTATTTTAGACTATTTAATCCAAACTTAGCAAAAAACAAAATACACAATGACAACCACTGTTGTATTGTGTATTTTTGGTTCAAAACAGCACAAAATGCTTTTTGGTAGAGATAAATCTGCTAAAGTAATTTTTATCTCATAGGCGTTATGTTGCAGTGCTGTAATTCTGGCCTTTCTTTGGTGAAATTAACAAACCAAATAGCCAATTCTTCTAACTCAGATGCCATTAAAATTTTAATCGCATTTGCTAATTC
>Ga0209599_10000544_pt1 | contig 23878 bp, 19 predicted proteins | sample Shrwel_input2_FT_FD_187534 | JGI IMG/M metagenome (GOLD analysis project Ga0209599, IMG submission 187534) | Subsurface microbial communities from deep shales in Ohio, USA - Utica-3 well 1 S input2 FT (SPAdes) (version 2) ... | reverse complement strand
AAATACACTCAAATTACTGAATGTGATTTCAAACCATTGATATATATCTTAGTACGATACACTCAATAGCAAAAATCCACACAAATTGCTTATATATCTGTTAAAGATCATCACCTACTATCGTCTAGTAAGCACCGCAGAAGATTTCACCACCGCGTTAAGAGTCGAACATTCTACATCATCCAAACCCTTTGTCAACCTGAATTTTCATCTTTCTCAAAACTACTCATCCAAATCAACACCACCAACCACTCTCGTTTCCGTTCGTCGTTGGCAGGCCGCGCATTCTATAGATTTGACGAGGAGTGTCAACTGATTATTTCTAATTTTCTCATTATTTTAGAAAAATCGTTTTATTTGCTTACATATTGCTCAACATGCTGATTTATCACCCAAAAACCTCATCAAGAAAACGGCATTACGGGAAATTTCATCTTGATTGGTTGATTATTTCGGTTGTTTGGGTATTTTCCAGTTTTCTGTGAGCCATACTTCATTGACATTTGTTTTAGGATAAACCCATGTTTGCCAGTGATTAATTAGCCATTGCGTCATTAAGCCACTTTTGTCTTCTGGTCGTGATTCAAATGGCAAAATAACGAGTGTCAGCCCTGCTTTATAGCCGGAGCTAACCATTAAGCCTAAGCCACGCTCGCTATCGTTGGCTTCAAAGACCATCAATTCAACAATAGACTCATAAGGGTACCGTGCGGGGAAGCGCAATAGTGAGCCGCGACGAATGTGGTCTTCTTTAAAATCAATCAAACGTATCCATGTATGCTTCTGCGTCATCGATCATACCCTCATCATAATGTGATTCGCTGTCTAATTTTGCTTGTAATCCTGATGCGCGTTGTGTCTTTCGTTGTACAGCTTTATCAATTAAGGAGGATAAGCCCCAAATACTGACCACGGACTTGGCGCGAGTAATGCCTGTATATAATAATTCACGGGTTAAAATGGCTGTATCTTCTTTGGGTAAGACGACAGCGACTTGTTTAAACTCTGAGCCTTGTGATTTATGAATGGTTAATGCCAATGCGGTTTCGCTGTGTGCTAGACGTGCCGCTGAGACACGCATGGGGTCGCCATCACGAGCGGGAAAATAGACATAAAAGCCATCACTCTCTTCTAAGGTGATACCAATATCACCATTAAATACGCCAAGTGTGTAATCGTTTTGCGTCACCATGACGGGGCGGCCATGAAACCATACGTTACTGCTATCTTCGGGCAGCAATAATGCGCGTTGTAATAAAACACTCAACCGTTGATTAATGCTGAATACGCCATAATTACCTTCGCGTAACGCACAAAGCACACGGTACTGATCAAAGGCTTTGAGAATATCCGTGATCGGTTGTTGAGTTTTTAATGCTTCAACTAAAGGAGAATACGGCTGAAAGAGTTTTTGTGCTAAAGGTTCAGGTGTTTCTAAGGGGCGATACTGGACATCGGCTAAACCTCGCTTTAATACCTGATTAGTTTTTTCAATGTTACCGTCACACATGGCACTGGCTAATTGACCAATACCACTATCACTGCCAAAACGTTGGCTTTCGGTGAGCTGGACACAGCTGTGTTTTAAGCTTCGTGCTTTACTAATTTCGGCAAGTACAGCACCCGCTTCGACTGCGGCTAATTGGTTGGCATCGCCTAATAGAATTAATCGGGCAGTGGGAGCAATAGCAGACAGCAATTGTGTTGCCATGCGGAGGTCAATCATTGATGCTTCATCAACAATTACCAAGTCATACGGTAATGGTTGGCTGCGATTAAATTTGGCTTGTGTGCCATGTCCCATACCTAACAAGCGATGCAAGGTAAATGCGGTATTTGGCAACACCGATAATAAATCGGCCGCAAGTGGTGTTTGTTCGAGACTGTTGCGTAATGCTTCTTGCATGCGGGCTGCGGCTTTACCTGTCGGTGCGGCTAAAGCTACATTCAACTGCGGATTTTGTTGTAATAACGCCATTAAGATGCGGACTAATGTGAAAGTTTTTCCTGTTCCCGGCCCTCCTGTGATAATGGCTAAACCCTGTCCCAAGGCGACTTCAATGGCTTGCTGTTGAGCACTATGGGTTTGAGCACAAATATGCTGAATTTCGTCGCGACTAAGCGTCACAGGAATGGCACGATTCAGTTGTTGGATGGCTTCGGCGAGTTGATATTCATCAAACCAATAACGGTATAGATATAAACGGTTTTGCTCTAAAACTAATGGCGCTATGCGCTGCAATGCTTGATCTGCCGAAACAATAACGGGTGAGCGATAAAACGCTACCTTGCCTAAGTGCGGCTTATCTAAACACGAATGGCCACCGTCCAAAGCCATACAAATATCACGCGTTAAGCCCGCTATACGCAGGGTGTGTTGTGGATTTCCGCCTTGGTTTTCATGTAAACGCACTAACAGACCCGCTAAACTATCCGCCCATGCTGAACCGTACTCGCTGCGATCAATCGGCAAACTGAGTGTCATGATTGCTCTCCTAGCAAGGCATTTAATTCAGTCAACAAACTTAAGGTTGGCTTCCAAAAGTGAATACCTTCACAGCCATTAGCGTTCATGCCGCGTAAAAACAAATAATAGATGCCACCAAAATGCTGCTCAAAATCATAATACTGCAAACGACTGGCCAACCATTTATGTAATGCCAACGCATATAAGGCAGCTTGTAAGGTGTAACCACTGTGCGCCATCGCCTCAGCGAGTTGGCTTTGTTGATAATCGCTTAACTGGTGTCCCAAATGATTGCTTTTATAGTCAGCAATAAAATACTGACCCTCATGCTGAAACACTAAATCAATAGAGCCTTTCATAAAACCCGTTATCGTTTGATGAGGTAACTCTGGCACCTCTAAACCGTGCTGGCGCAAACAATAAATCAGTTGTACCGGTTGAAATTTTGCCAATGGCAGATGAAAATCCAGCTCGCGCAAGGTGTGTTCAAAACTGAGTTGTTGCAGTGTTAAGGTGGGGCTTAAGGAGGCTTGCATGACTTCACTCAACCATGTCACCACATCATCACGCCATGAGACTAAAATGCCATAGGCGTTGAGTTGCTTCTCTATATTGTCATGCCATTCGCTGACTGGCTTGGTGAAGTCGGCGTATTCAAACATTTGATGCAGACAGTTACCGACATTAGTGGCTAAGACTTTTTTACCTGCAAAGTTAAAACGTGCACTGACAACATCATTTTCATTATCTAAAATCATGACTTTGCCTTCATCGTCTTTAATATCTAAGACTTCATCATGACTTTGTAAGGCTTTGGCACCGTGATGCAAACTACTAAAACTGGTGAGACGATAACCCCAAGGTAAACGTGGTGGTGTAAGAACACTTAGCGTCGGTTGGTCATCGTTATACTGTTGAAATAGCTGTAAGTTTTCATGTTCTATCGCAAATAGGCCAATGTTGTTGGACGCACTGGTGGCGAGTTTTTTTAACGACACCACCCCTTCAGGTAACCAATGACCTAATGCCGACTGACTGACATTCGATTTTGAATCCAAAGGACACCATAAAACATAACAGCGTTGTGCGGCGCGAGTTAGGGCAACATAGCCTAAGCGTAAATCTTCACTTAAAACTTCGTTAATGACTAATTGCTCAATATCGACAGGCAAGTTGGGGCGTAAATCAAAAATGCCTTGTTCGTCTTGATGATAAAACGGTGTGCCACGTTTGGGATCAGGCGGCGACCATAGCATCGGCACAAACACTATCGGAAACTCGAGGCCTTTTGATTGATGAATGGTCATGATTTTAATTAAGTTTTCATCACTTTCTAAACGTAACTCTGCATTAGCACTGTCTTGTGGTGCAAGACGTTGCTGTGAAAACCACTCACTTAACTGACGCATACCCGGCCGTTGGCGATATTCTTCGTGCAGTAAATCCGCTAAATGCAAGAAATTGGTTATCACCCGTTCGCCTTGTGGCAAACTCACCAAACGTGTAATTACACCCTCTTGATGCAAAAAATATCGCCATGCTGACATAAAGCCGCGCTGTTTCCAACGTTGTTGATAGTCTTGAAAATGGATCAAGTGACTTGTCCATACTTTTGCGTCAGCTTGCCAATTGAGAAGGTCTTGCACGGTTGCACCACATAGGCGTGAGGCCAAGGCGGCACGGACTTTACCTTCATTATGAGGATCGGCAAAAGCGGCTAAAATCCGTCCCATGTCATCAGCTTCGTCGGTGCTAAACACTTTATGACGTGATTGCATCGCGGCTTTGATACCGACTTTGGCTAAAGCATCTCGGCAAGCTTCGGCTTCAAAATGTGAACGCACTAAGATGACCATGTCTCGGCCTTCTATTGCACGTTCACCCAACAAGACCTGCCCGTGAGCTGCACCTGTTAACAGGGAGACAATCTCATTGACGACTGTTTGCACCGCCCATTGGCGGCCATATTCTTTGGTGGTTTTATCGACAGGCCAATACAACAGACGTAAGGCGTGAATATTAGCCTGTTCGGATTCACGACAATCAATCAGCGGTTGATGCGGACGTTCACCTGCACTGACTTGGTGATATTTGATTTTTTCTTGTTTAAAGGCATCGCCACCACAAAGGGTAAAAAACTGATTTAACGCGCTAATTAACGGACTGACGGAACGCTGATTGGCGGCCAATTGATGTCGGTCTTGTTCTTGAACATCGTTATACGCTTTGAGATAGGTGTAAACATCGGCACCACGAAAACGATAAATCGCTTGTTTTGGGTCACCGACTAAAAATAACGCACACTTTTTTGCGCTGGCATCGGCTTGTAAATAGACTTGCTGTAAAATTTGATATTGATAGTTGTCGGTATCTTGAAACTCATCCACCAATGCGGCAGGAAAACGATCACGGAGATTTTTAGCTAACTCTAGTCCCGTCTCGGGTTGTGTTAAAGCATTAGCCAAGCCTTTGATTTGCATATCAAAGCTTTGAGCTTGTTGATCGTATAAACGCTGCACTAAAGTAATGCGGGTATGTTCTAACAAATGAAATTTAAATGCTAAACCTTGACGTTGTAGCTGTTCTTTACAGGCTTCGGCACATTGCACTAATTCTTCAGCCACATCAAAAAAGGGATGCTGAGGAAAATACAGGTTTGCGTCGATGCTTTTTTTCACTCGTTTTTCATCTAAGTGACTGCGACTGAGATTGGCGAACACTTTGCTGACATCAGCATTGTTAATGACGTTTAATACCGAACCTGCAAAGACCCAATCGAGGGTATTAAACCAGTTTTCGATGGAGCTTTCGCGGAAGCTATTGCCATTCAGAATATAACGATGATGCAAAAACAACTCGCGAATAACCTGCTGCTGTTGCTGCCAGAGTATTTGTGCTTGTTTAAACAGTTTTTGCGTTTTGGGTGCTAAACCCGCACTGACATAAAAATCGGGCTTTTCAATGGTTGCTTGCCCTTGATGCAAAATGGCACTGACAAAACCATACAAACTGTCTAAGGCAAAATCGGGGCTTTGTAAAAAATAAGAGACCTGTAAGGGGTCTGCTTGTCGCCAATGTTGACGGCAATAGTCTTGAATAATCTCATGGATTAATGGCGTGGTGTCTGTGAGCAACTCCGCTTCTAAGGGCATACCGCTGGCTAAGGCTTGCTCAACTAATACGCCCTGACAAAAACCGTTAATGGTGGTGATGGTGGCTTGGTCGAAATCGGCAAGCGCATAGTCTAAACGGCTTTTGGCAAGTTCTTTGGCGGCATGACTGACTAAAGTACGGGCGATATAATGACAAAACATATCGGCTTTGGCGCGCTCTTCCACTGAGGTGCTGTCATCTAAAAACACCGACAACTCTAATAAACGGCCACGAATTCGGTCACGGAGTTCTGCGGCGGCGGCTTTGGTAAAGGTAATGGCTAATACTTGGTCGACGCTTAAGCCTTTTTCTACAATTAAACGGGCAAACAACGCTGATAACGTCCACGTTTTGCCCGTCCCTGCCGAGGCTTCAATCAGTTGCACCCCCACCAGTGGGCTGTCAACCGCAGGAATGATGACGGCTGGATTAGTCATGACGCACTTCCTGTGGCAAGTCTAGCCATTTAATTTTTTTACCGTGCGCTAAAATAGGCGCGTAAAGTTGATTCGCCAAACTAGAAAACCCGACAGGCAACACATCACGCTCACTTTCAGGCACAACTTGTCGCCAATAACTGTCTTGCACTTCTTCTGACCATTTTTTTGCCGCGGCAAACAAGGCATCCTCTTCGTCTTTATCTTTTTTTGTTAACACTTTGACAAACTCCAACGCTGACTCCACGGCTAACATGAATGGCCGTTGTAATCCTGCGTGGTAGTTTTCTAACCATACTTGCAAATAGTTTTCAGCTTGTGATCGAGGTAAAGGAGCAAAAAACCACGGTTCATCTAAAAACAGCCAAATGGTTTTGGCATTTGCCCCTGCTGCTTGCCACGCTAAATGGTGCAGCCATGCCCGTAATAAGTGTTTAGCACTGAGTTTAGAAACCAAATAACCGAGCTGATACGGTTCAGTCATCGGCGGTAATAACGCAGCCAGATGGGTTTTATATGCCCCCTCCTCTGTTGCACCACGATGACAGTTAATCACCAACTCAACACGCTCATACTCAACCTCGCGATAACACGTGTGTAAGGCAGCTTTTAATTGCTGTAAGGCATCTTGGCTCTGTTGGCAATACACCTCACCAATTACACCGACAGGCAATTGACCACTGGCGCGTAACTGAGCATAGGGTGTTTGTTCGGTAGGCAATAACTCGCGGCGTAATTGCCATTTGGCGAAATGATCTAAACGCAACGGCTCTTCATCGGCATGATGCTCAGACAACTCTTCAATGTGCAGTTTTAATTGTTTGCTTAAAAAGAATTTGGCAGGATGCTGATAAAAGCGATGCAGCACATCGACGCTCAGCGTTTGGCTTTGACTATGCTCATCAATAGGCACAGTGGCGTTGATGAACGTAGATTGCTGAGTGGGAAGCTCAATCACTGCTTGTGCCGCTGATAACCATTCGATGGCATAACTTCTATTGACGGCAGCAAAGGTGTTTTCTAGCTCAGGAGTGAGAACAGGGTGAAAATAGACAGGACTAAACGGTTGCAACCGATGTTTGTACCAACATTGGCGTTGGATGGCTTTTTTACCGCCGAGCACCCGACGACCTAAATAATCAACCAACTGATTAATCAGGGTTGAAGGAGGAAACACCGCCGCTTGATTATTACTAAAACCGTTATAAAACAATAATAAATGGTCTTGTGCCGACATTAATGCTTCTAAAAATACGCCTTTATCATCATCCCGACGCGAGCGATCACCTGCGCGCGGATGTTCATCTTGAGCTAACAAATCAAATTCATTAGGAATTTCACGACGTGGATACGCCGTATCTTCTAACCCCAAAATACACACCACCCGATAAGGCAATAATCGTAATGCCCCTAAACGACTAAAATGCACCACTCCCCCCGGCACAGCACCCGGTGCGGAGGCTTCCATACGGCGATGTAAATCATTTAATAATAATGATAACGGCACAGTTTCCTCAATAGGTGAGGCTTTGGCAGTCGTCCGCATATCCTCAACGGCTTTATTGAGATTTTCCCATGCCCGCGTGCCCACTTGCCCAATAAAAAACTTCTGTAAATCCTGTTGTAATATCTGTAAGCCCGCATGAGTCGGTTGTCGTTGTTGTAGCCAAGTGCGCCGTTCGGCCAAATCACTCACCGCTTGCGTTAATAAACCAATTAACTCAAACGAACCTGCTTCTACACCTGAGACAGGCTGAATACCTGCATACGTTTGTTGATAATCTGGCGGTAAAACAGTCGCTAGTAATAAGCGTTCTAAACCAAACAAAAAGCTATGTACAACATCGGTATCGCCGCTATCGCCCGTTACTTGCGCACGATGTTGGCCGTCTAAACAACGATACACCGCCGCTCTTTCTAATAGGCTAACGCACTGCTCTAAGTCTTCAGCGGCTAATTTATAGTAGCTCATGACGGGGGCTAAACTGAGCCAGTCTATAAACTCCGATTGCGTCAGTCGCCCCTGCGTTAATTGATATAAGCCGTCAAATGCGCGCCACAAACTGTTTTCTTCTGGGCTTGCAACCCCTGTTAATTGCCATGAAATACGTCGTTCTTCCGCAACCGTACCAAACACCGCTTCAATGGCACCACTGGCTGAGGCGACATCAGGCAACATCACCACGACATCTTGCGGTTTTAAAGTTTTATCCTGTGCGAACAAAGCCAATAAGGTGTCATGTAAGACTTCTAATTGCCGTGTCAGGCTATGACAACTATGAATTTGAATTGAGTGGTCATCAGGAGCTAATGTCCATGTCGGCTCTTCTTCATGGATCATTTCGTGAATACTGTGCTGTAAAGTCGCGAGTAAATGCTTTTGTTCGATGACGGGAAAAATATCATGCCAGTCGTTTTCTTGCTCCCCGCCTGACAACTCTGATAACAGCCGAAAGGTATCGCGCAATTGCTTGCCCCATGCCGTTAATAACGGATGGCCTTTTTCATAGAGTTTCATCCGTTTCGATTGACGCGCTTTCATTTTCGCCAACCAACGTTCATCCACAATATCTGCCCAATATTGACCACACGGATTCAGATGAAAAAATCGGACTTCGACAAATTGACTTAAGACACGAAAAAAATCCAATTCATTGGGCGGCAAACGCACGGTGGTAAACACCGCTAATTGTTGTGGTAAACGATGACGATAATGAGGATGGGTGCGTAACTGCTGCTCAAATTGCAGCAATAAATGACCTTGTTGATGATGTTCATCGGCAAAGAGTTTTTTCCATAATGCCGCTTGCCACTCCTGATGCCGAAAGGGTTTATCAACCGAACCTTCTATTAGCTTAACGTCACGCCAAGCCTGTAACCAATCGCGCCGATAATTACGATAATGGCCGAACACTTCGGCAATTCGCCCTGCCAACTGCCAACGCCCCAATAAAGGCTGTGGTGTGCGCTCCAAATAACGATGCAACACTTGATAAATCGGCTCGTTGGGCAAATCCGCCAACTCGGCAAACAGTCGCCATTGCATGGCTTCAGGACTCAGTACGGCTGACTTGGGTGTTTCAGGCACAATTTTACCAAAGCAATCCCACATATAATTAGCAGGATAGTCAGCGTTGACGTTGGCGCAAATACCAAAGACGTTAGCCCACTCATACGTTAACCAACGGCCAATGGCCAACGACGGCACTAAGACGGTTAATGGCTGAAAGGGATTTTTAGTTTTTGCCCCTAAAAATACGCACAACTCCGCAAATAAATCATCCATGTTGTGGCTTTGGGTAATACTGAGCATCTTTACTCTCTATGGTGATAGCGTCTTCCTTGTCGAAAGAGTTCTGTCAACGTACAAAAATCACCGCCCATAGGCAATATCACTGGGTCAGTAGTGCGTCACATCATGACGTTTATTTCAGGTTTTTTCTCTCATCAAGATTTTGACTTGTCAACGTGACTCGGCTCAGCCACTTGCTTTTGCACCTGTGTCCAATCAAACACTAAAGGCTTGCAAGGTAGACAAGGTTCTTTCTCAATGAGTGTTTGAATGGTTTTTACGCGCTCAAGCGTGGCAGGATGTGACGAAATCCATGCAGGAGCATCACCTTTTTCTTCTTTCGCCATCGTTTGGAAAAACGTCACCATGCCGTGAGGTGTAATGTTGGCACGCGTTAAGGCGGCAAAACCTAATCTATCCGCTTCATCTTCAAGGTCACGGCTAAAATACATTGAACCCATTTGATGCGCCATGACCGCTGCCACAGCACTGACATCGCCAATAGTAACGGTTAATAACGCCGCCCAGCCCAAGCTATTGAGGGTACTTTTGAGAGAGTGACGCTGCTCTATATGTTGAACTTCATGCGCGAGCACTGCCGCTAACTCATTGGCATTGCTAGCTTTTTCAATCAATGCCGAATGCACCACAACCACGCCACCAGGTAAGGCAAATGCGTTTAAGGTTTTATCGGTTTTAATGACCCATTGATAATGATAACGCGAGCCTTTGGTAAGCTTTTCACCAATCTCTTGCACTGTTTTAACGGCGACACCACTTTCTATCAGCCCGCCTTCGCTACGCAGTTGCTCTAATACCGAGTTACCCATTTTCTCTTCGGTAGAAACAGGAATTTGTTCGGCAACCCATGAAATAGCGCGGTCATATTGCCACCACAACACCAGCACCGATAACACACAAAACGCTAAAATAGCGGCAATCGTTCCCCAAACTAATTTAATATGTTGCGTGCGGCCATGCCATTTAGTTAATTGCGGCTTTAAACTTAAAGGCGCAGTTGCAATGACCATATGAATATCACGCGCTTCATACGGTTTTAATGCCCATTTTTCGCCTGTACTTTCTTGCCAATTTAGAAATAACTCATCATGTTCAAAGCCCCCGACACTGACAACCAGATCGGCAACTTCAACGCTAATATCCATGGTATCGATGATTAAACGATGTTCTAAAAAATAGGCAAATACTTTAGTGCCAACAGGCGGCAAATCATCACCGTATAACAAGGCTCGAATGGTTTGCATACATCAATGTTCCGAAAAAAGAGAGATTAATACGACAATAATCACAAATAACACATAAAATTTGCCGCCAATACCTCGTTTACTGCCTGCCATAGCGTTACCCATAATTTCGGCACTCAAACGACTCATGGGTAAGGATTGAATCCACACGCGGCCTGGCCCTTGTAGGCTGGCATAAAACAAGCCTTCGCCACCAAAAATAGCGGTTTTAATTTTTCCTGCATAATTAATATCATAAGTCACGGATGAACTCAGAGCGACCAAACAACCACTATCGACACGTAATGCTTGCCCTACCGACAGATCCATTTCGGTTAATGCGCCTGTTGCATTAATAAACACGACGCCCTTACCCGTAATCCGCTGCATAATAAAACCTTCGCCGCCAAAAAGGCCGACACGTAAGCGTTTTTGCCATGCCAAGTTGACTTCTGTGCCGCTTTCACCCGCTAAAAATGCGCCTTTTTGACAAATTAACTGACCACCCGTTTTTGATAAATCAATCGGGATGATTTTGCCTAATGTGGGTGCGGCAAAAGCAACGCGCTGCTCTTTTTGCAGAGGATTGAGATAACGACTGCTAAACAACGACTCACCCGTAAATGTCCGTTTAACCGCTTTGAAAAAACGGCCTACGGCACCAAAACTGGAGCTAGAGCCATCGCCTAACACGGTATCGACTTGCAGATGGTCGTCCATGTACATCATTGCGCCTTGCTCGCCAATAATTGAAGTATTGGGTGCTAAAGTCACTTCCACAAACTGTAAGTCTGAACCATGAATATGATAAGAAATATCAGACATGTGCTAACTCCTTGAAAAAATCGAATCATAAAAATTAAACGGAAGATAGCATATTAGGTTCTGTTGACGTTTACTTAAATCAACTCTTCGACCCTTCGGCTACGCTCAGGGCTGGCCAAGCTCAGGGAGCGTTTTGTCGTGACCGAGCAGAGTCGAAGCCTCATTTAATCGTGATCGGGATTACGTAAATAACCGATCATTACGCCCACAACCACACATGCCCCTGCAATATCTATCGTTAAAAAAATACCTGTGACGCTACCTAATAATGCACCTTTGAGCGCATTAATGGTTTTCGCCTTACGGCGTTTGGTGAATGACAAGGGTGCACGCGTTTTGCCATACTTGGCGCGTGCCGAACGCGTACTTTTTGCACCTTTAGAACGGTTACAGGAAATACAGGCGGGATATAAATTATTGAGACGATGTGTCCCCCCTTTTGCTTGAGGGTTGGAGTGTTCTACTTCCCATGAACCACTTTTTCCTTCTGCTCCGTATTGATGAAGACTTAATTTTTTATGACAAATATGACAATAACCGGATGTCCGTTGGAATATCTTTTCTTGCTGCTGTTCGTTAAAGCGCATAACTCTTGTTCAATGATAATCAATAACACACAATCATAAACTTTCTGAACAAAATGAATAAGATAGATGTCGAACAAAGTGACGATTTATGACGTTAGCCGTGACTATGGTGCTTTCTAAAGACCGATGGACTCATGCCTGACCAGCGCCGAAAGGCATGAATAAACGATGCCGCCTCGCTGTAACCGAGTTGTTGGGCTAATTGGTCTATCGACTCACTGGAATCTTTTAAGTAACTACAGGCTTTTTGATAACGTGCTCGGTCTAATAACTGTCGAAATGACGTTTTCTCTTCACTAAGTTGCCGACGAAACGTGCGCCCTGTCATACCCATGACATTCGCCACCGTCTCGGCGGAGGGATAACTGCCGTTTAACAACTCTAAATATGCCAAGACTTTTCCTGTTAAGCCATCATACTTATAACGTTGCGCTAATAACGCATCACATTGTCGGCGATAGAGTAGATTGGCAGTGCGATTGGCGGTACTAAACGGTAACTGCAAGATAAACTTAGGAATACGAATGCGCGCTTCTGATGAACCAAAACGAACAGGACATTGATAATAATCCTCATAAGCACGATATTCTTTGGGACGCGGATACGGTATCCAAATTTCGGCGGCAGCGGCTAATATTTTTAGACCAAGTTGCGCTTGTAACTCACGGAGTAACTTAATTGTACCCGACAAATCGCCGTCGATTAAAATACGACGTACACCTTCTTGCATCGGCAAGGGACAAATGACTAAAGCGACAAAATCACCCTCTTCTTCAATATGTAAACTGCCATGTAAATACGTTAGTTGTTGATACTGTACACCCGCCTGCATGGCTTCCAAGGTGTTGTCACAGGTCATCAACAACATCGTTAATGCGCCATAACCTGCGGTCGAAATAGACTCACCAATACTTAAACCTGCCAACGGATTGTCAATCAGCGCAGCGACTTCTTGCAATATCGCCATTTCTTGATCGCGCTCAATCTCAGCCGCAGGGTCTAAGGTTTCTAAATTAATACCGTAACGCGCCAAAACAGGCGTTGGGTCAACACCTAATAACGTAATGCCCTGCAACATATACACTAAACCAATGACTGATCGCCTACTCATGACTCACCTTATCTTGATGTTATTTATCCATTTTGGCCAAAAATATCAATTATTGGCAAAGACTATCATATCCACAGAATAAATATGGGATATAAACTGCACGACAGTACCAATACAAACATACTCGCAACCAAGAGGTGCATTATGACCAGTCAGGCAATTAGTCCCACTCCCGTCACTGTTGTTGATGTTGCCATTATTGGTGCAGGCTTTGGTGGCCTGTGCATGGCAATCAAACTGCGTGAAGCAGGCAATGACAATTTTATCATTTTAGAAAAAGCGGCTGATGTCGGTGGCACATGGCGTGACAATAGCTACCCCGGCGCGGCGTGTGATGTGCAGTCGCACATGTATTCGTTCTCATTTGCAGGTAAAGCCGATTGGTCAAAGCGTTATGCGCCGTGGTACGAAATCCAAAATTACATTCTAAAAACCACTGAAGATTACGGCATTCGTCCGTTTATTCGCTTTAATAGTAGCGTTTCAGGGGCTTCTTTCGACAAAGATACGGGGCGTTGGACTGTCACTACACTGGATGGTCAAACTATTATCGCCCGTCATTGTGTACTCGCTAGTGGGCCATTACACGTACCAAGTAAGCCCAAAATCAAAGGCTTAGAAAACTTCAAAGGCAAAGTATTCCACTCCGCCGAATGGGATCATAACTATGACTTAAAAGGCAAAAATGTTGTTTCTATTGGGACGGGCGGTAGTGCCATTCAATATGTGCCTGAAATCGCGCCTGACGTAAAACAACTGTATGTTTTTCAACGCTCACCTGCTTGGGTTATTCCGCGTGATGAACGGACGTATTGGGACATTGAAAAAACGATTTTTGCCAAATTGCCCGTTTTGCGTAAGCTCCATCGCGCACGCTTATATTGGACGAATGAATCACGCGTATGGCCGATTTTTAATCCCGCCATTGCCAAAGGCTTGCAAAAACTAGCTGAAGGCTTTATTCGTTTCCAAGTAAAAGACAAAGCCTTGGCAAAAAAACTAACACCTGATTACACATTAGGCTGCAAACGCGTATTAATCTCCAATAAATACTTCCCGACGTTTAACCGCAAAAATGTGGAGTTGGTGACAGACGGCATTCAAGAAGTGCGTGAGAACAGTATTGTCACCAGTGATGGCGTGTCTCGTCCTGCCGATTGCATTATTTTAGGGACAGGCTTTATTGTTGATCCACGTATCTATATGAAAGGTTTCCCCTGCACAGGTTTACCTAATCATGACTTAATGCAAGACTGGAAAGATGGCGCAGAAGCCTATTATGGCGTAAGTGTGACAGGCTTTCCGAATTTACATCAACTCGTAGGCCCCAATACCGCATTGGGTCATAACTCCATTATTTTTATGATTGAAGCGCAAGTGCATTACATCATGGAGTGCCTAAAAACACTGAAAGAGAAAAATGCCGATTATTTAGATGTCAAACCCGATGTGCAAAAAGCCTTTAATGCTAAGGTGCAAGCGAATTTACAAGGTACAGTTTGGGATTCAGGCTGTTTGAGCTGGTATCAACAAGAAGGCGGCAAGAACTTTACCATTTGGCCGTGGTCAACATGGCGTTATTGGCTAGAAACACGGACAGTTGATACCAATGCTTATCGTTGGGTGAAGTGCCAGCAACCTAAAGTTCAGGCGGCTCCTGTTAAAACTGCAACGGCCGCCACGACTCATTAAACGCTCCTTGTGCTGCTATGAGAAATCACCTCATAGTAGTAATACCAGTCAGTTAAGCAATTATATTTGACTTCGACTCCGCTCAGTCAACGCAAAAATCTCCCTGAGCGGAGTCGAAGGGGCTGTTTATATAAGCAAATTTTCTTAACTGACTGGCATTACCTCATAGTAGTGACGTTGTGTCATCTCAAAGATGGCGGGCTACGATGCGTCATTCAATGTCTAAATATCCTGAAAAAATCCCTGCTACAATCCCTTGATGGATCGTGTTACGATTAAGCCAAATAAATATAAAAATATTGAGGATAGCCATGCTGCGCTATTTAGCTTTAACACTCGCCGCATTGATAACACTTTCTGTTATCTCCCCCAGTTATGCTGCCAATGATAATGATGACGGTTTGGATGAAATACAAACTAAACTCGGCACTGAATGGGTGTTAATCAAAAACGACCAATTACGCCAAATTAAAACCTATGTAAAACAAGAAGATGGTAAACGTTTTCGTTCATTTAAAGTGGATGCTATATTAGATAGCTCTTTAGAAACCGCTGTCCGTGTCATATTAGATGTGGAAAACTATAAAAAATGGTATTGGGAAATACTAGAAAGCTACGTAATAAGATCCACCTCACCGACTGAATATTATATTTACCTTAAACACCGTGCGCCTTATGGTGTACCCAATCGTGATGTTGCTGGCGTACTACTCTTTGAGCCACAAAGCAAAGGTAAAACTCTATTACCATGCGAGTGAAAGCAATTGAAAACCTTGTCCCCGAAAAGCCCCCGTTGGTCAGAATGGTTGCCGAAGACATGACCCTCATTTATACGCCGTTGCCAAATAACAAACTCCGCGTTCAAGCCGAAGGGTATGTTGATCCTGGTGGTAAAGTACCTAGCTGGGCAAACAACTATATTCAGCGCAGTGCCCCATATAGCATAATGCTGGGAATATTGCGCATGACAGGAAATGAAAAATATCGTCATAGTAAAGAGCCTTTACCGTTTCCTATTAACAATTCACCTGATTAAGTTACTTTTTTACAGACAACAAGCCACTTCAATACGAGTATGGATAGTGCTATCCTCAACTCAGACAATAAAAAAATAATGGAGTTCAGCTATGCCACGCCGTTTTGCGTTCGCTCTCGCGATGTTAATGACGCTGTCTATTGCACCACCTCTTTACGCTGCCCCCGATGATGACAGCTTGGATGACTTCCAAGAAAAGCTCGGCAATGAATGGATGCTGGTCAAAAACGATCAACGACGCAATATTAAAACCTATGCCAAGCTAGAAGACGGCAAACGCTTTCGCTCATTCAAAGTCGATGCCGTGTTAGATAGCACGATGGAAGCAGGTGTGCGCGTGTTGCTTGATGCCGAAAACTACACCAAATGGTATTGGGAAGTTTTAGAGGGCAAAATGCTCAAAGTCGTTTCACCCACCGAATATTATATTTATCTGAAACATCGTGCGCCATTTGGCTTGCCGAATCGTGATGTTATTTTACACGCGATGATTGAGCCGCAGAAAAAAGGCAAAAATTTCATTCGGATGGTTGTCAAAGCAGAACCGAATTACATACCTGAAAAGCCACCATTGGTTAGAATGCTGGCCGAAGATATGATATTAACCTACACCCCATTGCCTAATAATAAAGTCCACGTTTTGGCTGAAGGTTATGTCGATCCGGGTGGCAAAGTACCTGCTTGGGCAAATAACTATATTCAGCGACAAGCACCGTATAGTATTTTATTAGGGTTACTGCGGATGATGGGTAACGATGAGTATAAGCACAGCAAAGCTCCGTTGCCGTTCCCTGTTTACAACTACTCCGAGTAAACACTTTACTAATTACTGCATAAAAAAGGCGTGAATCATCACGCCTTTTTTATCGTCAAAATATTTTATTAGGACTTTGATTTATCATCGGTTTTGCTAGGCTCTGGCTTCTTTTGATCGCCAAGAATACTTTTAGCTGGACAGACTTTGAATACGGGACATTTAGCACAACCAACCGCTAAGGCAACGGGGCAAATAGTCATGACACTCTCCTTTGATTAAATGAAGTCTTGAGACTCTCATAATTCCATGAAATCTGCTAGCTTTTGTAGGGGTATTTATACCGCCATTGCTTCAATTCGCGCCGCCAAAATAAAGTCTTTTTCGGAAATCGCATTAATTTCATGCGTGATTAATTCAATCACGACGCGGCCATAGACATTTGACCATTCGGGATGATGATTGAGGGTTTCTGCTAACATCGCCACTTTGGTCATAAAGGCAAAGGCTAAAATAAAACTGCCAAACTCAAATTGCTTTTTCAGCTTACCATCGACTAATTGCCAAGGCCGTCTGGTATCGGTATTTAAGTCTGCTAGTTTCTGCACCAGTTCTGCGTCGGTGAGTTTGATAGTCGCCAATCTTCTTACTCCTGTGTTGGCCGACTATTATCTTCGTTTTTGACAGCTTATAAATATGACAAGCTTATGACTTATGGCATGCAACAGCGTTTGAATTTTTGACCGCTACCACAAGGACACGGATCATTACGCCCCGTTCTTGCATATAACTTCGCCAATTCTTCGGCTAAACGACGTAACTCATGTCCTATTTGCGCGTATTCTAATAGAGCTGTTGATAAGATTGACTCCCAAGCAAACGCCAATTTCGCTTTTAAGGTGTCAGGGTCTTCCGACTCAGACAGTCCTTGAGGAATATCCGCAAACAACGTGATGATGGCTAATACCGCATCTAAGGTATCTTGCAAACTGGAGCCATCATCTAAGTCGATATCAACACTGGACTCTGTCCAAATATCTTCTAGCCAATCATGACCAATTAATAAGCCTTCACACCACTCGGTCAAAGGCAGCATTAACTCAGCATCTTCACTATAGACATACTCGACTGGCAACTGAATCGTTTTTTGCGTAAATTGCTGTTGAGCCTCTTGGTAAAACGCTAAGAGTACAGTCAAAAAGCGGTCTAGCTCTTCTTGACTATCAAAAGGCTCTTCGCCATCTTTGACTTCACCCAATACCATCGGCAACCAATCTTGCGTCATTAATGCGGCTGGACTACTAATCACTGCCCACAAAAAACCACGTAATTGATGAATCGTTAGCGCATCATCCGAACAACGATCAGAGGCTAATAACTCCGTTAAATAGCGAATATCGTCGGCAGTTGGCTTTTCGTGCTTGATCGTCATAGTGATGTCTTTTAAACCTTTTGAGCATGAGGCGAAATAATGCGCGTCATGATAACACTTTAGCGCGTAGTCTTCACTTTTAGCGATGGATTGTCATCGAAATTTCATCCATTTCCACGGCTGCAATGCCCCCATCACCATGCCTAATAGCCCTAGTATTAAGCCTAAGGTTAAGGGTTCGTCCAAAATAGGCACGGCTAATGATGCCGCCAACATCGGGGCTAAGGCCAAAAAGCAACCGACAGTGAATGCGCCTAAACGTCTTGCCGCTTCAATAAACGTAATCATTGCAACAATCACAACAAGAACGCCTTGAAAACCTGCTTGTAAAGCAATGACTGGCCATGATGCTTGTGCCAAACCACTCGGTAAAAACAAGCCATAAATCGGTAGATATAAGACAGCAGAAATAATGGCCACTCCCACCGTCGCGGCAATCGGTGGCATTTGCCAACGCTTGAGCAGTGCGGCAAAAGCCGCCCACGATGCGGAAGCCCCTGCAAACATGACATCCCCCCAACCAAAATGGGTATTCGGGTTTTGCAGCTCAATCACCGCCATTGAACCTATACCGAGCGCAATACAACTGAGGCCAAGCCAACGATCACGGGTCATGTGTTCGCCGACAATCATCCACCCCATAAACGCCGTCCAAAACGGCAATAACCCATGAAGGAAAATCGCGCCATGAGCAGCAGGGGCTAAGCTAAAGCCGACATAAGCGAGCATGGCATAACCCAAACCACCGAGCATCGCCACCACAACAAATCGCCAATGAAAAAACTGACGAATATCCATTTTTAGCAAGACATAGGGCAGTAAAACTACTGTCGCTGTACCAAAACGTAAGGCAGTGGTATCCCACGGCGTTAACACACTTTTACCTGCAAGGCGCGAGATGAGAATAAAACTCGCCCAGACACTCAAGGTAAACAATACTAAACCGTAACCCACCCATTTTTCACGTTGCGTCGGGGTCATAATGCTTTAGCTCTCTGTCGAAACGCTTCATATAACGCCACGCCTGTCGCGACACTGACATTCAGACTTTGCACACTGCCCTGCATAGGGATATACGCCAATGAGTCGCAATGTTCACGGGTTAAACGGCGCATTCCTGAACCTTCTGCCCCCATGACAATGGCTAATGCGCCCGTGAGATTTAAGTCATAAATCGGTTTGGCTTCGGGCGTAAGCGCTGTACCGACACACCAAACGCCTGCATCGGCTAATTGTTTTAACGTACGCGCTAAATTGGTCACTTGAAAAAACGGTAACACTTCGGCTGCACCCGATGCCGTTTTACGCACAACGGGAGTTAAGGCAGCAGATTTATCACGTGGGGCAATCACACCATGCACACCCACGGATTCAGCAGTACGTAAACACGCGCCCAAGTTGTGCGGATCAGTGATGTTATCTAACACTAATAAAAATGGCGGCACGGTCAAACTGGCTAATAAGTCTTTTAAGTCATCTTCATTTAATGCTGTCGCGACCCGCGCACGAGCCACCACACCTTGATGTTGGCCATTAAACGCCAGTTGGTCGAGCTTATCGCGGTTGACGGCTTGTACGGCGAGGCCATGTTGTTTGGCCAATTCGAGAACAGCTTGCAAACGCTCATCGTCACGGCTATTGAGAATAAAGACATCCAATACCTGTTCAGGATGATGAGTGAGTAAGGCTTGAACCGTGTGTAAGCCGTAGATGTTTTCTGTTTTAGCCATGATCGTGCGCGCATTAAAAGTGAATGCGCGAATTGTGCCATTAAGCGGATTGCTTTGGGGATTTTATCTCAGCATTTTTCCATAACCTTCCCTAAAACTCGGATATAAAAACCGATACCCTAATTCTTTGATACGATTATTGCGGATACGACGATTCGCCCCACCCTGCCCCTGTACTTTAGCCACTAGCGGCAAATCCAATTCCTGAGCTATCCAATCTAAGACTTCATCTTGCAAACACGGATAATCATCCACGCCAACATAACAGCTTTCTAACTCGCGGCCTTGTTGATGTTGCTCTAATAGAAAAGCCAATAAACCCGCAGCATCAGCAACATGAATACGGTTTGTCCATTGACCAACATTCACGGGTTTACCCGATTCCACCCAACGAATTAAACGTAATCGCCCTTCGCCATAAATCCCGCCAAAACGTACAACACTCGACAACCAATATTGCTGCACTAACTGTTCTGCCGCGCATAATACTTGGCCATTAAAACCTTGAGGATGGGTTGGCGTGTTTTCATCCACCCATTCACCATGTTCTTCACCATAAACGCTGGTAGAAGAAACAAAAAAAACATGCTTCAAAGCATAGGACTCTAAAGCGGCGCGAATATGATTCACCCCATCAATAAAGGTCTGCTCATACGCGGCTTGATGACTACTATCAGGACTTAAAATGATATAAACATAATCTAGCTCAGCGATTGGCAAGCTAAACGGCTGACTAATATCAGCCTGCAACATCGTCACATTGGGCAAAACATGCGCCGAACGACGTACGCCATAGACGGTATGGCCATCATTGGCGAATAACAACGCCAAACGACTACCGACATCTCCACATCCCACAATTAAGATATTTGCCATTTTTACCTAATAATCATAAGCTTAGTTAGTTTATAAGCCCTCACCCCAACCCTCTCCCTCAGGGAGATGGTGTTTAAATGAGAGAGTGCGTTTTCTTTACACGGTATGACACCATGACCCTGACCGATTTACGCTATTTAGTCACGCTTGCCGAGCTTCGTCATTTTGCTAAGGCGGCGGCGGCCTGTTTTGTCTCGCAACCAACGTTGAGTATTGCGATTAAAAAACTCGAAGACGAGTTGGACATTACCTTGTTTGAGCGTCATCGTCATGAGTTATTGGTTACCCCCGCAGGCGAGCGTATTATTCAGCAAGCGAAAGTGGTACTGCACGAAAGCGAACACTTAAAACAATTGGCACAAGCCGAACACGACGAATTTGCGCAACCCTTACGTTTAGGGGCAATTTTTACCGTTGCGCCGTATATCTTCCCAACCTTGATTCCTAAACTACATCAAACCGCACCGACATTATTACTGTATTTAGAAGAAAACTATACCGCTGTTTTAGCCGATAAATTAGCCGCAGGTGAGTTAGATGTCATTTTAGTGGCCGCACCGTTTGAACAAATAGAAACGCAACACCAAGACCTCTTTAGCGAAGATTTTTGTTTGTTGCTACCCCAACAACACGCATGGCGTGATAAAGAAACCATTGCCGCCTGTGACTTGGCCAATGCCCCGATGTTAATGCTCGGTGAAGGTCATTGTTTCCGTGACCAAATCTTAGCCTCTTGCCCGATGAACAATCCTAAATTGAGCAATGGTAATTCCTTAGAAACTTTACGCTTTATGGTCGCCAACGGGTTGGGCTTAACCTTGATTCCTGCTATCAGTGTACCGTATTTAGTCAATGACAGCTTAATCACCAAAACCATTCGCCCTGCCCCCACACGACGGATTAGGGCGGTCTGGCGGCGACGCTTCCCCCGTCCACAGGCCATTCGTGTTTTAATACAGGCATTACAACAACTTAACTTGGCAGGAAGTCAGCCGTTATGACGCATTTATTAGCGCATACTTCGGTACAACAACTCAAAGGCGTGGGTGCAGCCTTAGCCGAAAAACTGGCTAAACTCGGTTTAACGACGCTGCAAGATATGATGTTTCATTTGCCGCGTGATTACGAAGACCGTAGCCATATTAGCCCCATCTGTGCGGCTCATGCAGGGGCGACGTTAATGCTTGAAGGCGAAGTGTTAGCCGCTGATGTCGCCAAAGGCAAACGGCAATCCTTAGCCGTACGATTTAGTGATGGCACAGGCAGCATCACACTGCGTTTTTATCACTTTTATCCACAGCAAAAAGAGCATTTTCAACGTGGTACACGGATGCGTATCTTTGGTGAAATTCGTTTAGGTGCGAGTGGCATGGAGATGTATCACCCTGAATACAAAACGGTGCAACTGAACGAACCCTTACCTGATGCCAATCTCACGGCAATTTATCCCACGACCGAAGGCTTAACCCAAGTACGGTTACGGCAGTTGATGACCGAAGCCCTCAGCCACGTCAGCGCACAGACCTTGCCCGAACTGATGCCCAATTACGCCAATAGTCGGCTCAATTTATTAAACGCCTTACATATTGTGCATAATCCACCGAGCAATAGTAATCGCGAGTTATTATTATCGGGCATTCATCCTGCACAACAGCGTTTAGCCTTTGAAGAGTTAACCGCGCACCAAATCTCGTTGATGCAACGTCGCCAACATATTCAATCCATCCCCTCGCCGACCTTAAAGGCTGATTGTCCCCTAGCACAACAACTACTGGCGAAACTCCCCTTTCAATTAACCAACGCCCAACAACGAGTATGGGGTGAAATTGCCGCCGACTTAAGCCTCAATAAACCGATGTTACGACTGATTCAAGGCGATGTGGGTTCAGGTAAAACCATCGTTGCGGCCTTGGCAGCTTGTCATGCGGTGGCAAGCGATTGGCAAGTGGCATTAATGGCGCCGACAGAGATTTTAGCAGAACAGCATTTTGTGAATTTTAGTGCATGGTTTAACGATTTAGGGCTGCCTGTTGCATGGTTGAGTGGCAAACAAGGCGTTAAAGACCGTAATGCCTCGCTGGCAAAAATTGAGTCGGGCGAAGCAAAAATTGTTGTCGGCACTCATGCCTTGTTTCAAGAAAGTGTGCAGTTTGCACGATTGGGTTTGGTGATTATTGATGAACAGCATCGTTTTGGTGTCGATCAGCGTTTAGCATTGCGGCAAAAAGGCGAGAAATTGGGTTTATCGCCGCATCAATTAGTCATGACAGCCACCCCGATTCCACGTACCTTGGCGATGAGTGCTTATGGTGATTTAGATACCTCGGTGATTGATGAGTTACCGCCAAATCGCACCCCAGTGACCACCGTTGCACTGCCGAATGCGCGTCGTGCCGAAGTCATTGAGCGGGTACGCGCTAACTGCTTAACAGGCAAACAAGCCTATTGGGTTTGTACCTTGATTGAAGAATCGGAACAACTCGAAGCCCAAGCCGCCGAAGCGATTTACGAAGAACTACAAAAAGAACTGCCTGAACTAAAACTCGGTTTAGTGCATGGCAAACTCAAAGCCAACGATAAACAAACCATTATGAAAGCCTTTAAGCTCGGCGAATTAGATTTATTGGTCGCAACGACGGTGATTGAAGTGGGGGTTGATGTTCCCAATTCGTCGTTAATGATTATTGAAAATGCCGAGCGTTTGGGTTTGGCACAGTTACATCAATTACGGGGTCGGGTGGGTCGTGGTAGCACGGTCAGTTATTGCGTGTTGATGTATCAATCGCCGTTATCACACATGGGTCAAGAACGTCTGGCGATTATGCGCGCCACCACCGATGGCTTTGTGATTGCCGAAAAAGATTTAGAAATTCGTGGGCCGGGTGAAGTGTTAGGGACAAAACAAACGGGGCTAGTGACTTTTAAAGTGGCTAATTTAAGCCGTGACCAACAACTGTTAAAAACAGCGCAACAATTGGCTAAAACGATGCAGAAAGACCAACCGCAACAGGCTCAGGCGTTGGTGCATCGGTGGTTGCCGAATGCGCCGAAGTATGTGGCGGTGTGATGTTACAATGAAAAAATGGACAGCGTCAATTTGCGTCGCCCAAGTGATCAGGGCAAACGCATTTAAAAACCGAGGACTGCTAGTAGGTAGGCTTCATCCCATCCTGCTTTAAGGCGTTTCGTTTTGATGCCTCGTTTTAGCGTCTTTTCTTGCTTGAGCAAGTTCAAGGCTATAT
>Ga0209599_10000543_pt1 | contig 23882 bp, 18 predicted proteins | sample Shrwel_input2_FT_FD_187534 | JGI IMG/M metagenome (GOLD analysis project Ga0209599, IMG submission 187534) | Subsurface microbial communities from deep shales in Ohio, USA - Utica-3 well 1 S input2 FT (SPAdes) (version 2) ... | reverse complement strand
ACCTCCCCGGTCGTGCCCCGATCGCAGCCCCGGCCGCCACAGGGGCGGCCGGGGCTGCGATCGGGGCACGACCGGGGAGGTCGCGCTTGATGCGTAGCTTGAAGTCTTGGTCCTGGATCTCGAACTCGGAAAGGTCCGACTTCTTCATTAAATCCACGACTTGTTTAATCTTAATTAGGTCCAATGTAATGTCCTCCGTGAGGGGGTGTCCCTCTCTGATACAGGGTATGAGGGGGGCAAATCAACCCTCATTCCAGAATGCCGCCAGGTATCTTACCTAAGTCCTTATCCCTGTTTGGCTTAACTATATCTTTAAGGGTCGGAATAGCCTGGGTTTCGGGCTTAGCCAAGGGGCCTTGGAGCCTTATTTTCGTGAGGCTGACCAGGGCGCGGTTCAAATTGACTATGTCGAGCGGGTTAAATCCTTGTTTCCGGGGCAAGGAGAAGTCCCCGGCAAAGTTCAAGGTCATGCCCTTGAGGTCGATTTCCCCGGCTAGGTCCAGCTTGGCTTGCGGCCCAGTGATGGTCATGTCCGGGAAGTAGGCCCGCCCTCCGAGGCAGCCGAACGTCCCCGCCGCCCGATCCAGCTCATAGGTCGTCGCGCCGACCCCGATGGCCTCGAGTACCCCCGAGATGCCCCCCAGCAGGCGCACTTTCCTGAGTTCTGGGTCGTTCAGGGTATAGGTTCCGAGTCCGCGGAGGTCGCGCGGCGATTCGAGGTCGATCCGACCTTTGAAGTCCAGGTCGAGCCGGCCACGGCCGGCGGTTTTCATCGTCGGCGCCGCCGAGGGTTCGCCGAGGTCATGCATGATCCGCCCGACCTGGGCCGGATCGCAGTTCTTCAAGGACAGCACGAAATCAGTCTGCCGCAAGGGATCGCCGTCCAAGCGGAGTTCCGCCTCGCCGTCGGCCAGGCCGAGCCGGGCGTCCACCTGCATGCCGCCGGACTTGGACTGCGTGCCGACCTTGAGTCCGCGGCCGGCGATGCCCCAGGCGGTGAACGTGCCGTCGGTTTCGATCGTCGTCCGGATATCGAGTCCTTTCTCCAGCGGGACGAGTTCGAGCGCGAAACGTCGGCCGCGGGGCAGCACGAGTCCGCTGAGCGCTTCGCCGAAAGCCTTGCCGGCGCAGCGCGCGGCGATCCAGGGCTGCAGGTCGCCCGCGGCCTTCACCACCGGACCGGCGAGCACGCCCGGCTTCGACCAGTCCCAGGTCACCGTGCCTTCGACTTCGCCGTCGTCCGCCGAGGTCCCGCCCTGCAGGCCATGCAGGCCGATGAGTGTCCGGCGTTCGTCCGCGTCGACGCTCACCTCCACCCGGCGGAACGGCGCGCCCAGGAAATCGAAGCGCTGCATGAGCACGCGCCCGCGGGTGCGGCTTGTCAGCGCGCCCCAATGACCTTGCACGTCGATGAAAGCGTAGGGGTTATCCCGGACGAGGAAGGAGCGCCACAGGTCGATCCACCAATTTCCGAGCACTTGGTCAAGGCTCGCCGGAGCGAGGTCGCCATGAAGGCTCAGGCGGAAGGGGCCGCCTTCCGTCAACGCGCAGTCCGCCTCGCCGGAGACGGAGGCCAGGCGGAGGTCGCGCAGCTGCAACGGCTGCTCACCGCGGTCGGGAGCGAAATCGAAACGGGTGCGCAGCGGCAGGTCGCGTGCGGGGCTGATCGCTTCGGCGGAGAGTCCGAGCCCGCGGAACCCCGAGAGTCCGGCCTCGCCTTGCGCGCGCGTCAGGCGGCCATCCGCCGCGAGGACGACTTCGACTTCGCGCAGGAGCAGGTCGCCCCGCAGGTCGATGCCGGCCGCCAGCATGACCGGCGCGACCGCCGGATGCGCCGCGATCTCGGCGCCGGAAATCGTGGCATGGTCGACATGTAACCGGCGGGAGCCTTCATTCTCCGTCTTGATCGCGCCGGTCACGAAAGAGGCGGCGCTGTGCGCGCGGAAACCAAACTCCCACGGGCTGGTCGCCGCCGGGCGGGAGCCGCTTAGGTTGATGCGATGGAAGAGCAGTTCGCCCAAGCGGACATCCGTCAGTTCGGCGTCGGCGGAGATCCGGCCGGCGAGGCCGGCGCCTTGGGCGCGCAGGCCGATCCGGCGGGCCGTCAGCGTCGCGCCGTCGCGCCAGGAGGTCGTCTCGGCTTCGCCGGTGAGACGCCAATCCCGGAGGCCGCCGTCCGCGGCGAGCTGTGCTTCGGCTCGCAGACGGAGTCCGCGGAGACTGACCTTGCCCAGCTGTTCGCCGTATTCTTCGCCGAGGAGGGCCTGGGCCGAAAGCTCCGCCGTGCCGTCGCTTCGCCCGTAGCAACGGACCGTCACCGCCGCGCCGCCCGAGCCTTCCGCCGCGCTGAGCGCGGCCTCAAGCGACCCGAGGACGCCGGCGAGCCGGCGGGATAAAGTCGCTGATGTGTCCCGCTCCGTCCCGGCGCGCAGCAGGCCGGCGGGCAGTTCGCCGCTCACGTGGCAGGTGATCTTGCCGGCCCGGACCTGCGCCGTGCGGAGGCTGACCCAGCGGCCTTCTTTGGCGACATCCAGCGTGAGCTCGTCGACGAGGCGTCGGCGCCGGCCGTCGTGCGCGACGGATGCCGGGCACCAGAGGCGCGCGCCGTACAGCCTCAGCCGGGTCGGGGTGAATTCGCCCGCGAGGAGGCGGACCGGCTGCAGCGCGACCTCCGCGCGCGCGGCGGTGAAGACTTCTCCCGTCAGACCGGCGAACGCGACGGAGACATCGTCGGCCGCGAGCGTGAGGTCGGGGAGGACCCAGAGGGCGCGCGTGCGGAATTCGACGCCCTGGGCGGCGAGCTGCTCCGTGAGCGTCTCGGCGACGAAGTCCGGCAGTCGCACCGGCCCGTCATGATCGGCGAGCCAGGCCAGCCCGAGCTGCACAGGAAGAAGGAGCAGCAGGCAGGTGTTCGTCAGCCCGCGCAGGAAGCGACGCAACGGTGAGCTTCCGGGCTTGGGTTTCATCTCCCGGGTTCGGTCAATAGGGGGACGAGGATCGCGGAGAGCGCCGGTTCCAGGATGAAGTCATCGTCATCCGTCTCGTCGCGCAGCAGCAACGAGCGGTCATGGAGGGGGGCGGAGCAAAGGTAGGTCCGGATCGTCTCGCTGGCGGCGCCGGCGCCGGTCGCGGCCTGGTCGGTCACCCGTAGTTCGTGACGCCAGCCGCCGGCGCCGACGTCGCGGCCGGGGAAGGCGGTCGCGCGGACTTCGGCGAGCGAGAGGGCGAGCCGGCGGGCGCTGCTCGGATCAAGTCTTCCCGTGCCGGCCCAATTGCCGTCCGGGCCGAGGCGCGCCTCGCCGACCACCGTGCCGTCGGCGCGGGCGGTCAGCCGCAGGCCGCTGACGCGCGCGCCCTGCGGGAGCGCGGCCACCGTGCGCCGGCGCCAGGCGGACGGTTCGACGTTCTGATGTCCGCCGTCAAGGAACGAGACGTCACAGATCGCCGCGAGCGGCGATCCTTTGGCGTGCACCAGACGGGTGCCGGCGCCTTTGTCCGGATCGTCGCCGAAGCCGAGCACGATACGCTCGGCGCCGAACTCGAGTTCGACGGACTGCGCCGCCGTGCCTGCGAGAGGCTCGCGGACAGCGGGTAAGGTCAGTCCGCCCGCGATGGCAGGCGGCCGTCGGGCGGCCCGGAGCTGCGCGAGCCCGGTGAGGAAACGACTGACCAGCCGCGCGTCCGCTTCGCGGCGCTTGGTGGCGGTGGAGCCGGGCGCGACGGGGATCTCCCAGCGCGCGTCCTCGCCGAGTCCGTCGAGCCGATGCAGCGTGATGGAGCGTCCGCCGGCGGAGACCGTGAAGCCCGTGACGAGCGCCGGGTCGAAATCAGCCGGGCGCGTGTCGGCGAGCGCCGCTCGCGGCATCATCCACTCCCGGAGCTCACGCGACTCGACCAGGAAGACGGTGGCGTTGTCTTCCAGCTTCGCGCAGAGCAGCGTCGGTTGGCCGGGCGCCGGCCGGCCGACGAGGAGGACCTGGCGGCGGGCGTTGCCTTCGAGGGCCAGTCGCAGCACGGGCTTGCTCAGGCCGGTCGCTTCGTCGGCGAGGTCCGCGAACTTGGCGGCGCGGAGGTTGGCGAGCGCGGCTACGGCGCGCGAGGTGGCGTCGGGGTCGGCGGGCGCGTCGTAAGGCGTCTCGAAGCGCCACTCGGGAAGCTGGACGCGGCGACCGACGCGGGGTCTGGCCTCAGCGGTGAGCGAGGTGACGACCTCGGCTTCTTTTTCGCGTTGCCGGACCGAGACCGCGCGGGCCTCGAAGTCGGCGATCTCGAAGATGCGGTCGACCCGATAGCTCTCGGCGTTGGCGGCCAAGGCCGCCGCCATCGCGTCGGGCAGCGGGACGATCCGCCGGCCGTCTTCGGTCAGCAGGAAATGCCGGCGGGTCGAGGGCTGGACGCCGATCCTCACTTCGACGGTGGCGCCGGTTTCCGCGGCGACCTTGATGGTCCAGCGCGGAGGTTCGAGGCCGTAGTCCTTCAGGCTCGCGCCGTTGGCCGTCACCTCGGCGACATCGAACCCGCTTTCCGGGCTGATGAAGCGCAGTTCATCGATCAGTCTTTGGACGGACCAGACGTTGGCCTGCCAGTCGAACGGCTCGAGCACGCGCCATCCGTTCGCCCGTTTCTCCAGCAGCACGCGCGCCGGCCCTTCGGCCAGGGCGATGCGCGCCGGGTTCGGAGGGAATAGCTGGGTCTGGCTGACGGCGGCCGTCGTCTGGCCTGACATGGCGCGCCAGACCAGCCCGAAGGCGATCAGGTTGGCTATCAGGAGGACGACGGTGGTGCGGGAGATCCGCATGGGCAGGTCAAGTCCTGCGACGCCACACGGAAACCGCAAGCCCGACTGCGAGGACGCCGAGCGGAATGAGCGCGAAGCGCACCGCGAGGGCCCAGAAGTCGGCGCCGGTCGCGGTCAGCTGGTACTCGCCCCCGGCGCGGACCGGGAGCGACACCGCTCGCTCGCGGTCGCTGAGCCAGGCGGCGGCCTGCGTCAGGAAGGCCCGGTTGCCGCCGCGGTCGAGCCGGCTGTTCGCCGCGATCTCGGAGGTGCCGACGACGACGAGCCGTCCGCCGGCCCCGCCGACGCCCTGTCGGATGCCGGTCGCGCGTTCAGCCGCCACGACGACGCAGACCGGCCCGGCCTGGTCGCGGTTCGGGTCGAAGCGCAACGGTCGACGGGCCGGGTCCGTCTCGCCCCAGGAGGCCTCGGAAGAAAAGACGAGCTGCCAGACGCCGAGCGTGCTGTCCGGTGCGCTGCCTTCGTCGAAGCGCGCCGGGCGGAGCCGCGCGGCGATGAGCGGCAGGTTCTGCTCGCGCAGCGGCTTGGTCAGGGGGTGCTCTTTCGCCTCGAGGCGCAGCAGGCCGATGTCGCCGTCGGTGGTCCGGCGCGCGGGGTCCGGTTCCTGCAGTTCGGCGTCGGGGGTGAACACCGCCCATTCGGAGAGGACCGGATCGAGCCCGTGGTCGCGCCCCGGATCGAGCAACGCGAGCACCCGGCCGTTGCGCTCCTGCAGGAATTTACGGAGGCGGTCATTCTCGGCGCCGGAGAAGGGGGTCAGCGGGCCCGGCACCAGCACCATCGACGCATCGCGCGGGACTTCGCTCACCGTGGCCAGGTCGAGCGGGCGGACCTCGAAGTTGCGGTTACGCAGTTGGCGGGAGAGCAGCGACATGCCGCGGACCGGCGAAGCATCCTCCACGCCGAGTTCGCCGTGGCCTTTCGTCACGTAGCAGACGGCCGGCTTGTCTTCGGTGACTTCGATGAGGGCTGACGTCACCGCTTCTTCCCCGCGGAAGGAGCCTTCCTTGGTCAGGAGATCCCGGTAGCCGAGATATTTCGCCCGCCCGCCACAGGTCAGGACCAGCACGACGGTGGCGTCCGGAGGGCCATGACGGTCGGCAAGTTCGGAGAGGAGGGGCGCGTTACGGCCGTCACCAGCCTGCTCGATGGCCAGCCAGCTTCCCCCTTGGCGGCCGGCTTCGACGACGTAGGCGTCGAGCAGCTTGAGCAGGCGGGCTCGCAGGTGCCGGGCTTCTTCGGCTTTCTCACTCGTCAGTACGACGGCGCGGACCCAGCCGCGGGCGCGCCCGACGCCCACGGGGCTGCGCCGGCCGGCGGTGCGCATGGTCTCGACCGATTCCGGGGCGAGGGAATGGCGGCGGTCGGCGGAGATGTCCCGGCGCACGCGGAATTCCGGCAACGACGCGAGGGTGTTCACGGCCACCGCGAGCGCGATCGCGAGCAACGCCTGCGTCAGCCGGTTCAGGCGACGGATGGGCCGCACGGAGCTGAAATCATCACGCGGGGAGCTCATGTCATTCCTGGCCCTCCACGGTGAGCACCGCCAAGCCGAGGCAGAGCAGGGTGCCCGTGCCGTACAGCACGAGCGGGCGGGCGTCGAGGACGCCGTCGGTGAAATCCTGAAGGTGGCCGAACGTCCGCAGGTGCGCCGCCGGTTCACGCAGCCAACCCAGCCATTCCCAACTCTCGATCGGCAACGATTCGAGCGCGCCGCCGGCCGCCGTCAGCGCCAGCAGGCTGATGAAGGCGAGCAACGCGGCCAGCGCTGCGGACCGCGTCACGCAGCTGCACAGGATCCCGACCGCGACATGCAGGAAGCCGCTCACCGCGATGAAGCAGAGGCCGCCCCAGAGCGAGGAGGCTTCGCCGATCGCCCGGCCGCCGGCGCCGTCCAGCCGCTGCGAGGCGAGGAACGGGAAGGCGGCGAAGGCCAGCCAGAAGAGCGCCCAGACGATCCAGACGGCGAGGAACTTCGCCCAGACCACGGCGGCCGGGCTCGCGGGCGTCGTGAGCAACGCCGCGAGCGTGCCCGAACGGCGTTCCTCCGCGAAGGTGCGCATCGTCAGGAGCGGCAGCACGCAGAGGAGGGGCAGCCAGAAGAACCAGAGCGTCGACTCCACGGGCGAGCGCGGGGTCGGCGCGCGCGCGGCGTCCACGAGCGCGAAGAAATGGATGCCCCCCATCAGCGCGAGGAAGAGGCCGGCCGCCGCCCACGTGTTCCAGGAGAGCGCGGCGGCTCGCAGTTCGTGCGCGAGGAGCGTGCGGAAGTGTCGCATCAGGAGCGGCGGCCCTCCCCGGGGGCGCGGCGCGTGGCGGCGAGGAAGATGTCCTCCAACCCGAACCGGTCTTCGGCGATCTCCCGCAGCACGAGTCCGGCGCCGATGAGCGCGCCGGTCAGGGTCTCGCGGGCGGGCGACGCCACCGGCAGCGCGACACGGAAGGTGTTCCATCCGTCCGCGGACGTCAGGGCGGCCGCTTCGGCCGCGGGTTCCGCCGCGCGGCAGGCGGCGAGGAGCGTGGCTTCGTCGGCGCGCGTCACGACGGTGAAGGTGACTTCCGGCAGCAGTTCGCGGCGCAGGTCCTCGGTGCGTCCCTGCGCCACCAGGCGCCCGCGGTTGATGATCACGACCTTGTCGCAGACCTGTTCGACTTCGTGCAGGATATGGCTCGAGATGAGCACGGCCATCTTGCCGCGTAAGGACCGGATGAGCTCGCGGATCCCGAGGATCTGGTGCGGGTCGAGGCCGATGGTGGGTTCGTCGAGGATGACGACCCGCGGCTCCGCGAGCAGGGCGTCCGCGATGCCGACGCGCTGACGGAAACCTTTCGAGAGCTGGCCGATCAGCCGGCCCGACGCCCGTCGCGTGAGGTCGCAATCCTCCATGACGCGCCGGACGCGCTCGCTGACGCGGTCCGGAGCGACGTCCTTGAGGCGCGCGCGCAGGGTCAGGTATTCCTCCACGCGCAGGTCCTCCGGCAAAGGGTTGTTCTCCGGCATGTAGGCGAGGTGCCGCTTCGCGCCCGCGGGATCCAGCGCGACCGAGACGCCCCAGATGGCCGCCCGGCCGGAGGTGCCGGACATCGTCCCGGCGAGGATGCGCATGGTCGTCGACTTGCCGGCGCCGTTCGGGCCGAGGAAGCCGACGATCTCGCCCGGCGCGACGGAGAAACTCAGGTCTTCGACCGCGGTCAGCGAACCGTAGCGCTTGGTCAGCCTTTCCGCCACGACGGCGGCTTCCGGCAGAGGCGCGGCTTCGTTCATGGGTTGGGCTCCGGAGGGAAGGGTGACGGCGTCGTCGGCTCCGTGCCGACGGGTGTCCAGAAGACACGCCGAACGGCCTTTATTGGCAAGGTTAATAGGGGGCGGAACTACGGCCTGAGGCCGGCCGGCGGCGAGCCTTACTTGCCGGCCGGTGCGACTGGCGCGATTAGCGAGGGCTCGGAGCGGACCAGCATCTCCTTGTCGGATTTCCAGACATGGTTCGCGCGAAGTTTCTTGTCCATCGCGTTGAGCCATTTGCTGGCTTCGGCGGTGTCGCCCTTGGCGACGGCGACATTGGCCAAGGTGAGCATGGCGAAGCCCCGCAGGGTTTCCGCGGCGGTGACGTCGTCGGCGACCTCGGCCAGGGCCTTGGTCGCGCCGGCATCTCCGGCCTCAAGGCGGCAGAGGGCGGCGTAAAGTCGGGCGCGCACGGCCAGGGCGTTGATCGCCGGGGCGGTACCGGCCAAGCCGGCCAGACGGCGGGCCTCATCGTAGGCCTTGGCGGCGTCGGCGAACTTACCGGCGCGCTTCAGGTCGTCGGCGACGTCCGTGAGCGCGACCGCAGCCAGAGGTTCGCCCGAATGACGGGAGGCGAAGGCGCGGCGGGCGGCCTCATCCTGGCAGGCGGTGAATTCTTCCCCGAGCGCTTCGCGCTGGCTTTCGTTCCAGAAGAAGAAGGCGAGGTATCCGAGGATGCCGACCACCACGGCGACGGTGGCCTTGACGATGACGCCTTGGTTGCGCTCCCAGAAGAGCCAGAGACGGTCTTCGGCGTCCGCATTGACGAAATCCTCGTCGACGACCACTAGGTTGCGGTCATCGCCGGCCGGGGGCTGCTTGCTGGAACGGTCTTCGGGCATGGGGGGTCAACCCTTGGGAAAGGACCGTTTGTGTCAACCCCCGCCTCCCCCGCCTACGGGCTTGTCCCCGCCCCCGGGAGAGTAAGTATGAGAGACACATGAGCGCCTCCGCCGCTGTCCTTTCGCACCTCCAGGCCGCCCAGGACAAGGGGCAGCTTTCCGCCGCCAGCCTGGCTAATGCCGGGGATTGGCTCCGCTCGGGGGCCCTGCCGGCCGAGGCTGTCGCCTCTCTTCGCGACCTTTGCGACCGTGGGGCCTGGGCCGAGCTAGAGGACCGTTTCTACAAAGGTATCGCCTTCGGCACCGGTGGCATGCGCGGCCGGACGGTCGGCCGGGTCTCGGCCGCCAACGAGGTCGACGCCCAAGGCCTGCCGGTCCGCGCCGCCATCGGCTCGGCCTGCCTCAATGACATCAACGTCCTCCGCGCCGTCATCGGCCTCTGGAAGCATGTGTCCGCCACGCAGCCCGGCGCCCGCCTCGTGGTCGCCCATGACGTCCGCCACTTTTCCCGCCACTTCGCCGAGCTGATCGCGGGCGCCTGGACGGAACTCGGCGGCGAAGCCTATCTCTTCGTCGGCGCCCGTTCGACGCCGCAGCTGAGCTTCACGGTCCGCCACCTCGGCGCGCATGCCGGCGTCGTCATCACGGCCAGCCATAATCCTTCCCACGACAACGGCTTCAAGTGCTGCCTCGGCGACGGCGGCCAGGTGCTCCCGCCGCACGACGTCGCGATCGTCGCCGAAGTCGGCAAGCTGGGTCCGGCCGACGTCGCCCCGTTCCTCGCCAAGGACCTTTCCCGCGTGCTCACCGTGCCGGCCTCCGCGGAGGACGCCTATCTCGCCCGTCTGGCCGGAGTCGTGCTCGATCCGGAGGTGATTTCGCGGCATCCGCCGAAGGTCGTCTTCACGAATGTCCATGGCACGGGCGACGTCATGGTCGTGCCGGCCCTGCGCCGCGTGGGCATCGACCCGCACGTGGTCGAGGAACAGCGCGAGCACGACGGCCGTTTCCCGACCGTCGCCTCGCCGAATCCGGAGAACGCCAGCACCTTCGCGCTCGCGCTGAAGCTCGCCGCCGAGATCGACGCGGATCTCATCCTCGCGACCGATCCTGATTCGGACCGCGTCGGCGTGGCCTGTCCGCTGCCGGCCGGCGGCCATCGTCTCCTCAACGGCAACGAAGTGGCCGCCCTGCTGACCGAATTCCGCATCTCTTCGCTGAAGGACGCCGGCATCCTGCCCGAGGGCGGTTCGCCGAACGCCGCGGTCGTCAAGTCGCTCGTCACGACCCCGCTCGTCGCCGCGATCTGCGGCCGTCACGGCGTCCGCTGCGTCGAGACGCTCGTCGGCTTCAAGTGGATCGCCCGCAAGCTCGAGAACTGGACGCGGCGCCTCGTGGAAGGCGCCGGCGCCGACGTCCCGGCGCTCCCGCTGCTGCGCCGCGCCCCGCTCGCGCTGCGCCACTCGACCCTCTTCCTCCTCGGCGCCGAGGAGAGCTACGGCTACCTCGCCGATGACGCCGTCCGCGACAAGGACGCCAACGCCACCGTCGTCATGCTGTGCGAGTTCGCCGCGATCCTGCGTTCCCGCGGCCGCACGCTCCTCGACGCCCTGGACGTCCTGCACCTTCGCCATGGCGCCCACCACGAGGACCTGTTGAACCTTTCTTTCGAAGGCGCCGAGGGCGCCGCCTGCATCCGCCGCATCATCGCCTCTTGGCGCAAGGCGCCGCCGGCCGTCATCGACGGGGCCAAGGTGCTCCGCGTCACGGATTACGAACGCGACAAGGTCCTCGACGCCGAGGGCGAGCGCGTGCCCCCGGAGGAGTTCATCCTGGCCGAGCTGGCCGACGGCCGCCGGATCGCCGTCCGCGCCTCCGGCACCGAGCCGAAGGCGAAGTTCTATTCCTTCGCGAAGGCCGACGTCGCCGACGCCGATGACCTGCCCGCCGCCCGCGGGCGCGCCCGGACATCGGCCCTCGCCCTCCGCGCCTGGCTCGAAGCCGACGCGAAGCTCCGCGCGAAATGACCTTATGAAGACCACGCTCCTCCTGCCTCTCCTGTTCCTCGTCGGCTGCGCCGGCCCGGTCGGCGACCAATCCTTCGTCCTCGAGAAGACGCCGGCCGCGGCCGCCTTGTCGGGGCAGCCGGCCGCCGAGGGCGCGCTGAAGGACCGCGTCCGCGAGGCCAACGAGAAGAACGACGACCGTCTCCTCAAGCGCGACTGGCGCGCGGCGAAGCCGGCCGTCGGTCCGCAGCCGTAAGCTTACTTTAGTTTCATCCCGAAGTGCCGGGCGAAGTAGACGTCGAGCGATTCCGCGATCGCCGCGGCCGTGGCCGCCCGGTGGGCCGGCGTATCGCGCATCGGCCCGGGTACCTCGAGCTGCGCGGCGTCGAGCTGGGATTTGTCCCGTGAGCCGTGAGCCGCGATATCATACGCACCATTGAAGTAAGGATCGTCCAGGAGCAGGACCTCGCGGGGGGATGGCACTGATGGGACGCCGCGCGCCGCGAACAGTCCGCCGAGGCTCGTCTCGCCGCGCAGGAGTTCGGAGAACTTCGCCGGCGTCCGCTGACTGAGCCAGCGGATCGAGGAACGGGCGGCGACGGCCGGATCGTTGTCCAGACGTTCGTCGGTCAGACGCAACTCGGAGGCCTTCAGCAGGTAGCCGATCTCGATGCGCGGCTTCGGGTGGCCGTGCGAATGGATGTCCAGATAGAGCCCGTGCTTCGAGCGGGCGAGGACCGCGGACTCGGCTTCGTCGATGTAGGCATGGTATTCGCGCCAGACCTGCTCGGCCTTCGGTTGACCGGCGGCGCCTTCGGCGATCTCCCGGTTGCAGTCGACCTTCTTGCGCGAGAGTTCGCAGACCACCAATTGCGGAGCCTGGCCGAAGCGGGTGCGCAGCGCGTCCCGGAGGGCATGGCCGAGCGCGGTAGCGTAGGAGTCGCGCACGGTCACGCCGCTCGTCCGGTCAGGGATGTCGGCGGGCTTCGCCGCGCCGTCATGCGGCACCGAGAGCACGATCGGGAGTTCGCCGGGCCAATGCCGGATGAAGCCCGAGGCGCTGACGCGCGGGGTTTCCGCGATCGGCTCCGCCGCCCGCGCGACGAACGTGAGCAAGGCGAGGCAGAGCATGACCAGCGGGGCGGGCGGTCGGGGCATGCCGGAGGAAAGCCCGGTCGTCGGGCCGGGTCAAGCGGGGGCGGTCATCGGACGGCGCCGCCGGCGAGCAGGGCGCGGACCGCGGCCTCTTCAGGCACGTCGTCCGCGGTGCTGGCCGCGCCGACGCCGTCCTGCAGGACGAAGCGCAGCTTGCCGCCGCGGACCTTCTTGTCGCGTCGCATCGCGGCGAGCATCGGCTCGAGCTTGAGCGGCGCGCGCAGCGCGATCGGCAGGGCGTGCGATTGCAGCACGGCCTCGACCTGTTCGGCCTGGGCGGCGGTGCAGTGCTTCAGTTCGGCGGAAAGGCGGGCGGCCATCACGAGGCCGATCGCGACGGCTTCGCCGTGCAGGTAGGCGCCGTAGCCGGCGGTCGCCTCGATCGCGTGTCCGAAGGTGTGGCCGAGATTCAGGAGCGCGCGTCCCCCCTGGGCGCTGGTCTCGCGTTCGTCTCCCGCGACGACGGCGGCCTTGATCTCGACACAGCGGCGGATGACGCGCGGCAGGAGCGGATGATTCCAGGCGAGCGGCGAATTCTGTTCGAGGAGACCGAAGAGGTCGGCGTCGGCGATGATGCCATGCTTGATCACTTCGGCCATGCCGGCGGCGAACTCGCGCGGCGGCAAGGTCGCCAGCAGGTCGGTGTCGGCGAAGACGGCCGTGGGCTGGTGGAAATTGCCGACGAGGTTCTTGCCCGCGGAAAGGTTGATGCCCGTCTTGCCGCCGACGGAGCTGTCGACCATCGCGAGCAGCGTGGTCGGGAGCTGGTAGAAATCGACGCCGCGCTGATAGGAAGCGGCTGCGAAGCCGGCGAGGTCGCCGACGACGCCGCCCCCGAGCGCGAAGACCGCGCCGTCGCGGGCCACGCCGTTGGCGGCGAGGAAATCCCAGACACGCGCGAGTTCGGCGGCCGACTTGGCCGTCTCACCGTCCGCGGCCGTGGCGAGGACCGGCATCAGGCGAGCGAGTTCAGCGGCGAAGCCGGACTGCGCGGCGGCGACCCCCGGGGAGGTGATTGCGACGCACTTCTGTCCGGCGGCCAGGCGACGTTCGGCGGCGGCCAAGGCCTCGCGGCGCATCCCGGCCCCGATGCGGACGGGGTAGGAGCGTGAGCCTAGTTCGACGGTAACGGTCTCGGCCGACATGAGGTCACGCTGGGGCGAGGCGCCCTCGCTGGCAAGACAACCTCACTCGGCCAGGCCGACGATGGAGCGGGCATAGGCCCGCGCATCGAAGGGCTGGAGGTCGGTCGGCTGCTCGCCGACGCCGATGAAACGGACCGGTACGCCGAGCTCGCGGACCACCGCGACGAGCGCGCCGCCGCGGGCGGTGCCGTCCAGTTTGGTCACGATCAGGCCGGTGAGGCCGACGGCTTCATGGAAGATGCGCGCCTGTTCGATGGAGTTGGCGCCGAGCGAGCCGTCGAGGACGAGCCACTTCTCATGCGGCGCGCCTTCATGGGCCTTGGCCGTCACGCGCACCACCTTGCGCAGCTCTTCGAGGAGGTGCGCCTTGGTGTGCAGGCGGCCGGCGGTGTCGAGGATGACCAGGTCCGCGCCGCGCGCGACGCCCGCCTTGACGGCGTCGAACGCCACCGCGGCAGGATCCGCGCCGGCGGCGCCGCCGACGACTTCGACGCCGAGTCGGTCCGCCCAGGCGGAAAGCTGTTCGCCGGCCGCGGCGCGGAAAGTGTCGCACGCGCCGAGCAGGCAGGTCTTGCCCTCTTCGCGCCAGCGCCAGGCGAGTTTCGCCGCGGTGGTCGTCTTGCCGGCGCCGTTGACGCCGAGGAGCATGATGACGTGCGGTTTCGAAAGGGCGGGTGCGGCCACGGTTTCGCCGCCGAGCGCGCGGACGATGCTCTCAGCCGCGGCTTCGGCCGGCGAGGTCTTGCGAAGCGCGGCTTCGGTCTTCCAGGCGGCCCGGGCGGCTTCGACGACTTCGTCGGCGGTGGCCGGGCCGAAGTCGGCGGCGATCAGCCGTTCGCGGAGCTGCTCGGCCGACTCGGCGTCCATCGGACGGGCCAGCAGGTTGGCCACGGCCTCGGCCGTGCGGCTCAGGCCGGACTTCAGTCGTTCGAAGAAGCCCGCCATGGTTCAGCCACCCTCGGCTTTGCGCGGGTCGCGACCCAGTTCTTCCTTATAGCTGTCGAGGATGCCGTTCACGAAGCGCTTGGACTCCTCGGTCGAGAATTCCTTGGCGATGTCGACGGCCTCGTTGATGCTCACGACCGGCGGGATGTCCGTCCGGCGCATCAGTTCGAAGATGGCGATGCGCAGGATGGCGAGGTCGACGCGCGCGATGCGGCCGAAGGCCCAGTTCTTGGCGTACTTTCCGATGATCTCGTCGATCAGCGCGAGGTCGCGGATCACGCCCTGGATCAGCTCTTCGGCGAAGGCGTAATATTCGCGGGGCTGCGGACGTTCGGAGAAGAAGTCGAAGAGGCCCGTCACCATGTCGGCGTGGCGCTGGACTTCCCAGGAGCACAGGAACTGCATGGCGGCGACGCGGCCGTCATGACGGCGGTTGCGCTTGGCGGGCGGCGCGGCGGGATCCGGCGCGACCGGCTCGTCGGGCGCGACGATGGCGATCTCGATGCCGGCCGGGATGTTGTGGCGGCGGAAAGCGTCGACGGTCTTCGGGCTCGAGCCGATGATCTCGATGAGGCGCCGATGGCTGCGGATCTCCTCGCGGAGCGCGGTGCGCGGTTCTTCGACCTGTGAAGGCAGCGGGAACGGGCCCGAGATACGGGCGCCGGTGCCGGCGATGCTGGCGATGATGTCGGCCGCGGTCTGGTCCGCCATGCGGTAGTCGACGCCCTTGATCCGGATACGGATCTTGGCGCGCGCGGAGGCGGAAATGGGAGAGTCGTTATCCATCGGTCAGTTCTGGGCGAAAGGTTCCTGGCCGCCGCGCTTGCGTTCCTCGTCCTCGACCTGATCGAGGCGGGCGCCGAGCGTGACGCGGTGGCGGGCCATGGCGAGGGCGGCGTGGGCGAACTCCGTGCCGCGGTCGAGCGAACCTTGGCAGCGCGCGACGGCCTGCTCGCGGGTGTTCGTCACGACGATGCCGTTGATCAGCGGGACTTCGGAGCGGATGGCCGCGTCCTGGAGGGCCTCGGCCGTGGAGTGGGCGATGATCTCGTGGTGCGGGGTGTCGCCGGCGATGACGACGCCGAGGGCGATGACGCAGTCGTAGTCGCCGGTCATGGCCGACATGTAGGCGGCGTAAGGGATCTCGCCCGAACCGGGGACGGCGATCTCCGTGATGGCGGCGGCGGGCACGCCGGCGGAGCGCAGGCCTTTGACGGCGTTCTTCTTCAGGGCCTGGACCAGCTCGCCGTTATAACCCGCGGTCACGAGGGCGAAGCGGAGTTCGGCGCCATCGATGGCGTCAGGAGTGGGCTTATCGAGGCTCATGGCGGAAGAACGGATGACCGATGGAGTCGCTTCCGACCACCCCTGCAAGCGGAAACAGCCGTCCTCAGCTCAGAAGGGGACCTGTTCGACGATCTCGAGCCCGTAGCCGCCGAGGCCCACCACCTTGCGCGGGTTGTTCGTGATGAGCCGGATGCGGCGGAGACCGAGGTGCGAAAGGATCTGGGCGCCGATGCCGTAGTCGCGCGCGTCCATCTGGCCGAGCCGTACGCCGTCCTGGTCGGCCTGCATGCCGCCGTAAGGTTGGGCGACGTGGACGATGACGCCGCGGCCGGCCTTGGCGACGGCCTCGAAGCTCGAGGCCAGCGAGGCGCCCGCGCCGAAGGCGCTGCCGCGGAAAAGGTCGCCGAGCATGTTCTCGCGCTGCACGCGCACGAGGGTGGGCGTCTCGTCCGTCTGGCCGAGCGTGAAGACGAGGTGCTGGCGTCCGTCGGGGAGCGAACGGTAGACGCGCAGCGTGAATGCGCCCCAGGCCGACTGGAAGGGGCTTTCGGCGACGAGCTCGACGAGGCGTTCGCGGCGGTGGCGGAACTCGATGAGCTGCGCGATCGAGATCATGTGCAGGCCGAACTTGCGCTTGAGCTCGACGAGCTCGGGCAGGCGCGCCATCGAGCCGTCCTCGTTGAGGATCTCGCAGATGACGCCGCTCGGGTGCAGGCCGGCGAGGGAGGCGAGGTCGACCGCGGCTTCGGTGTGGCCGGCGCGCTGGAGCACGCCGCCCGGACGGGCGAGCAGCGGGAAGATGTGGCCGGGCTGCACGAGCGCCTCGGGCTTGGCCTGCGGGTCGGCGAGGATCGCGATGGTCTTCGCGCGGTCGTAGGCGGAGATCCCGGTGGAGATCCCTTCGGCGGCGTCGACGGAGACCGCGAAGGCGGTGCGCTGCGACTCACGGTTCTCGGGCACCATCTGGGAGATGCCGAGGCGGCGCAGCTGATGCTCCACGGTCGGCACGCAGATGAGGCCGCGCGCGTGGCGGATCATCATGTTGACCGTCTCAGGCGTCGCCTTCGAGGCCGCCATGACGAGGTCGCCCTCGTTCTCGCGGTTCTCGTCGTCGGTCACGATGACGAGCTTCCCGGCGGCGATGTCCGCCAGGGCTTCCTCGATAGTGTCGAAGGACTCGTTCATGAAAGTGGGAGGTTCGAACTTGGTCGTAACCTCCCACGGTGCAAGCGGGGAGATGGGTCCCTGCCGGCGAAAACGAGCCGGATGGCTTATTTGGCGGCCTTGGCCTTGCCCTTGCCTTTGCCCTTGGCGGCCGGCGCGGCCGGCTTCGGGGCGGCGGCCATGGCTTCGGCGATCTGCGCGCTGGCTTCCTTCCAAGAGGCCTTGGGCTCGGCTTTGGCGCTCCAGATCACGAGATTACGGAAAGTGGCGGACTGGCCGGAGCAGGTGAAGCCTGGGTTGGCTTTCTCGGCCTTGAAGAGTTCGTCGCGGCCGAAGCCGCTGATCTTACCGTCGATCGTCGCGACCATCGTGTCGCCGACCATCTCGAGCACGACGCGGTGCCAGGTGCCGGCTTCGAAGGCGTGCGCCTGATTCAGGAAGACCACGGACTTGTCAGGACCAGCGTGGTCATGGTCGTCCTTCTGGATGCGCAGGGAGGTCGGCGTGATCAGGATGCGTGCGACGTGCTCCTTGGCGTCATTGATGCTCAGCGAGACGGACTTGGCGCCATCGAGGCGGAACTCGAAGGCGGCGACGAAGTCCTGGAGCTTCGTGTTCACGCGGCCGGCGGCGCCATGCATGTCGGCGGGGAGTTCTTCGACGCGCACGCCCTCGGCGTTCCGCTCCCACTTGCCCTTGGCGATCTTCCACTGGGCGGCGGTCGCTTCCTTGGTCAGGGCGTCGGCGACGAGCTCCTTGTCCGGCTGCGCGAGCAGGGTGGCCGGGGCTTCGGCCGCGCCGAGCGGGGAGAGGAAGGCGAGGAGGGCGAGGAGGCGGAGCGACATGGGAGGAGGGGTGTGAGGATGTAACCGCGGAAACGGCCGAGGGTTGCGATTATTCGTAGGTCAGCTGCGCGGACAGGACGCCGTCCTCGTCGGAAACGAAGCGGACCCAGTAGGCGTTCAGCCAGGATTCGAAGGCATGCGTGACTTCCGCGCCGGCCGCGACCTCGATGGTGCGATAGGCGGAGGTGCGTCCGTCGCCGGCGACGTCGAGCAGCACTGCCACCCGCACGGGCTTGGCGCCGTGATTCGTCAGCTTGAGCGTCTTCTTGTCGTAGCCGGTCATGAGGTACGGATCCGAGGGCGCGCCTTTCTGGACGGTGGTGTTCTTCCACGGGCCGCCGAAGCCGCGCGGTTTTCCGAGCTTCCAGAGGTCGTCGGCGGCGCCGACCCACACGGCGGCCTGGCCGTCCTCGGAGCGGATGACGTGGCGGTCGTCCTTCGCGGCCTCGGGCGAGACGCCGCTGAGGACGAGCAGTCCGCGGTAGGAGCAGTAATCATGGACGGCGGCGTCGCTCGTCGCAATCGGCCGCATGCGGATGGCGCCCTTGGCGTTGAGGGCCGGTAGTTCGTAAAAGGTGCCGTGCGCCTGGAGCATGTCGCGCTCGGTGCAGACTTCGCGGGCCTTGCGTAGCGCCGAGCGGCCGAGCAGTCCGTCGTGCGCCGCGGAGGGCGAACGCGGCAGGCGCCAGCGGACGCCGCTTTCCTCGAAGATGACCGACGCCGCGTCGGCGGTGACGATGCCCTGCGGGATGGGGGTGTTCTTCTGTACGAAGGCGGCGACGTTCTCGTCGGCCATCTTGGTGAGCTTGAGGTCGGCGGAGAGTTCGTAGGCCGCGCCGACGGTGGTCTGGTCGGGCGTCACGGTCGCGGCCAGCACGGAGAGGGTGCGCAGATTCGCGCCGCGCGTGAGCAGGAAGGCGCCCTGCGACGTCGCGTCGCCGGCCTTGCTCAGGCTCTTGAAGAGCGCGTCGCCTTGGTTCGTACGAGCGTCTTCGGCGGCGTATTGGAAGGTGACGCTCGCCTTGGCGACGTCGCGGTCGGCCTTCGCGCGGATCCAGGCGCCGGGCAGCGCCGCGGGGATCTCGACCCACGTCGAGGCGTCGCCGGCCTTCAGCGCGACATCGCGCCACGCTTTCCACTGACCGTCGCCCTGGGCGTCTATCTCCAGCGTGAAGGTCGTCGCGGCTTCGCCGTCATGAGCAAGGAAGACCGCACGCTTCGCGAAGCCCGCGAGCAGGAACGGGTCGGAGGCGACGCCGGCCTTGACCGGTTCATCGACCCAGACGCTGCCGCGGCCGATCGCCGGACCGAGCTTGTCGGGCGTGTCGAGCGCGGTGAACCAGAGGTTGGACTGCGACTGACCCGGGCCGGCGAGCGCGCCTTTGGCGGGCCGCTTGTTGAGGAATTCGGATTTCGCGGTGTCGTCGCAACCGAAGACGAGGCGGTCCTGCCAGCGCGTGAAGTCGCCGATGACCTTGAGGTAGGCGGAGCGCGGCGTGAGGCCGCCGGAATGTTTCGACGAGAAGCCCGCGGGGAATTTCCAGAAGAGGCCGTGCATGGTCATCAGGCGGGAGCCTTCTTCGCCGATGTCGCGGATGCGCGGCCACTCGGTGTTCCAGCCATGCGCACCGTCATACGAGTGGCTGCCCTTGGGCAGGCGATAGCTCGTCCACTTGCCGTCTTCCATCACCATCAGGATGACGGAGCGGAAATCCCAGCCGACGGTCCAGAGCGGATCTTTCGCCGGATCGGCGTTGCCGGTCAGGCCGCCGGGGCCGGTGACTTCGGTGAACTGGTTGCGGCGGATGAGCGACCAGTTGCCCTCGCCGTTGAACGAGCCGAGGCCTCCGCTGACGATGGTCGGATCGAGTAGCGCCTTGGGGCTGCGTTCGCCGTTATTGGCGAGGATGACGAGGCCTTGGCCGGAATAGAGTCCCTTGCCGTGATAGCCGGACAAGGTGGAGGTGATGGTCGCCGGGCTGACTTCCGCGGTCTGGCCGGGCTTGGGCTTGTTCATGATCTCCTTGATGAGGCCCTTCACCGCGAGCGTGCGGACGTCGACTTCGTACAAGCCGTCTTCCATCGTCGCGAAGTAGACCTTGTTGGTCGGGTCCGTCAGGTGACGGGCGTTGCCGGTCAGGCGGCCGGGCATGAGCTTCGGCGGGATGACGCGCACGTCGCGGTTCGCGCCGATGAAGTAAGGTCCGATGACGAGCTGGTTCGACTCCTTGTGGATCATGCGGTTCGCCGGCGTCCCGCCGACGCTTTCGGGGCGCACGATCTGCTGCAGGTCCGGCGTGATCTCGTACAGTTTGTCGCTCGAGCCGTAGGGCAGGTGCGGGCCGTAGGTGATGACCCAGAGGCGGTCGGCCCATGGTACGACGGCGCCGGTGCCGCATTCGCCCTCGTTATTGAAATAGGCGAGTTCGGGATAGATGCCGGACCATTCCTGCGGCGCGGCCAAGGAGGGAGACGCTAGTGCGGCCAAGGCGAACGCGGCGAACGAGCGGAGCGAAGACGGGGTCATGGCGTAACTTTTCCCGCCCACCCGAGGGTGGCAAGGTCAGGATAGCGCGCGCAGAAGAAAGGCCAGAAGCAACCAGCATATTAAGAGGAATGCCGGGACGCCGAGCAGCCGGACCAGGCTCTTCGACTGGGCCTGCGCGAGGAACGTCGCGGCCAGGAGCGCGCCGCCCGCCGGACCTAGCCAGCGATGTGACATCGTCAGCTCCAGGTTCAACCCCGGCAGTTCCGCGCAGGCCTGGGCGATCCAGGTCATCCCGTGGAGCCAGGCTCCGGCGAGTCCGTTGATCCACATCGCCGGCCAGGTCAGCCCATCGCTCACGCCGCACGCTACGGAGGCCATGCCGAGCATCAGCGGAATCTCCGAGAGCGGTACGAGCACGAGGTTCACGAGGACGCCGCCCCAGCTGGCTTTGCCGAAGAGCCCGAGCGTCAACGGTGCCCCCGCGAGCGTGGCGGCGAGCGAGACGCAGAGACCGCCGAGCAGGAATTTTCTCACGCGCCAGCGGAGTCGCTGCGTCGCGGTCTGCGCGGCGGCCGGCGTAAGCCGCTCCTCCTCCGTCGGCCGGGCGCAGAGTTCCGCCGCCGGACCACCGGCGACGATGATGCCGAGCACCGCCGCATAGCTGAGCTGGAAGCCGGCGTCGGCGCACGCGTCCGGCGTGAGAATCAGCGTCACCGCGCAGGCCAAGCCCAGCGACTGCAGGGCCGGCGTATCGCGTTCGCCGACGCGTCCGCCCCAGAGGAAGGCGGCCATGACCCAGGCGCGCACCGAGGATGGCGACGCGCCCGTCACCTGCACGTAGAGCCAGAGCAGCGTGAGGATGGCGACGCCGGCCGGGATTTCCGGCAGGCGCGCGCGGCGCGTCAGCCAGAGCAAGGCGGCCGCCATGCCCGCGATGTGCAGGCCGCTGATCGCGAAGAGGTGCAGCGTGCCCGTCGCCGCGAACGCTTCCTTGGCTTCCGCGGGCAGCAGCGCCGTCCGCCCCAGCATCGTCGCGGCGAGCAAAGCGCCGCCATCGGGATCATCCCAAGGCATCTGGCGCAACCAGGCGTCGAGCCGACGTTGCTGCGCTTGTCGCCACACCGCGAAGACCGACGGCGCGGCCAGTTCGCCGAGCACGCGTCCGCCGCGCAGCTTCAACGTCGCGCCCTGCGAGCGCAACCAGGCGTCATAGCCGTCCGCCTCGCCCGAGAGCGGCGTCAGTCCTCCGGAGATCATCAGTTCGACGCCTTCGGCGGGACAAACTCCCCGGACAGAGAGCGCGACGCGTCGGCGGAAGAACGGTCCGTCGCGATCGGTGATCCGGCCGAGTCCGGTCCAGCCGTCGCCCTCTTTGCGCGCCGTCGCGCGTTCGACGAGGATCGGGATCTCGACGAACGGTCGGCGGACGACGGCTGGCGTCTGCGGCGGCATCCGCAGCTGATGCCACGCCGCGCCAATCGCCGTGCCCGCTATCACGATCGCGGCTCCGGCGACGATCGCATGGCGTCGGCTGAACCAACTGATCACGCCGGCGATCACGCCCCCGAGCAACCAAGGGCCGGGGGAGATTCCCGTGGCGGCATCGATCGAGCAGCCGAGCAGGAGGGGAAGGGCGAGCCAGAGCGCCGGACAGTGTCCGAAGCGGTCGAGGGTCAGGGAGTCTTGCTCCAGGGGGTCGGGCCTTGCCATGCGCGGAGGCCTTGGCCTCCGAGGGACAGTGACCGGACCTCCGCGGCGAGCGAAGTCCAGGCGGGGTGCTTGGCGAGGACAGGGTCCTGAAGGAGATTACTTAGGGGGATCACGACAAACCCTCGGGAAGACCACCTAGGGTGGGGGAGGGTGACCGTCGGGCTGTCCCACTTCCCCCCTTCATAAAAGAGCAGGTCGATGTCCAAGGTCCGGGGGCCATTACGGTTTGCGGTCCTCTCGCGGCCTAATTGCCGTTCGATTTCGAGGGTCGCAGTCAGCAGCTCGTCCGGATTTTTGTCACAAACAATTGCTAGACAAAGGTTTAAGAAATTAGGCTGTTCGGCATACCCGACCGGGTCGGAGTCAACCGCCTCAGAAATGGCCAGAATCCTGACTTCCGGGAGTTTTCCCAGGCGGGCGATGGCTTCAGCGAGGAGGTGGGCCCGCTCCCCGAGGTTACTGCCGAGGCCGAGGATATAGTGGAGGGGGGCTCTGCTCACGCCCGCTCGCGCCGGATCTTGACCGAAATCGCGTCAAATTCCGCCGCCACGGGGGCGAAGGGCTTGTTCACCTCGACGGTGACCGCCTTGACCACGGTGAAAGTCCCCAGAATTCGCGCGGCGATCTGCTGGGCCAAGGTCTCGATGAGGTAGACCGGCTGGCCGGTCAGCTGAGCTTCGACCGTGCGGATGACGTCGGCGTAATTGACGGTCAGCTTCAGGTCGTCGGCCGCGGCGGCCGGACGGGTGTCGATTTCGAGGTCCACGGAGACGGTGAACCGCTGGCCGAGGCGTTTCTCCTCGGGCAGGGCGCCATGGTGTCCGAAGGACTTGATGCCGGCGATCCTGATGATGTCCACGCCCCGATGAATGACCGCCCGGGACGACCCTGCAAGCGCCTTCCCGCGGGGCGCCCGCAATTGTTAGAAGTCCCCACTTGACCAACCTTCCGAGGGTCGCTGACAGTCCGCGGAACACTATGCCTAAGAGGACCGATATCCGTTCAATCCTCATCATCGGCTCGGGACCGATCATCATCGGCCAGGCCTGCGAATTCGATTATTCCGGCACCCAGGCCTGCAAGGCCCTGCGCGAAGAAGGCTACCGCGTCATCCTGGTGAACTCGAACCCCGCCACGATCATGACGGACCCCGAGACGGCGGACGTCACCTACGTGGAACCCCTCACGGTCGAATCCGTGGAACGCATCATCGCCAAGGAGAAGCCCGACGCGCTGCTCCCGACGCTCGGCGGCCAGACCGCGCTCAACCTCTCGCTCAAGCTCGCCCGCACCGGCGTCCTCGCCAAATACGGCGTCGAGCTGATCGGCGCGAAGGAAGCGGCGATCGAACGCGGCGAAGACCGCGAGATCTTCAAGAAGCTGATGCTCGACATCGGCCTCGACGTCCCGCGCTCGCGTGTCGTGAAGTCCCTCGACGCCGCGCGCGAGACCATCGCCCTCATCGGCGGCGAATACCCGGTGATCATCCGTCCGTCCTACACGCTCGGCGGCACCGGTGGCGGCATCGCCTACAATAAGGAGGAATTCGAGCGCATGGCGCAGGCCGGCCTCGACGCCTCGCCCGTCCATGAGGTCCTCATCGAGGAGTGCCTCCTCGGCTGGAAGGAATACGAGATGGAAGTGATGCGCGACCACAAGGACCAGTGCGTCATCATCTGCTCGATCGAGAACTTCGACCCGATGGGCGTCCACACCGGCGACTCCATCACCGTCGCGCCCGCGCTCACGCTGACCGACAAGGAATACCAGCTGATGCGCGACGCCTCGTTCGCCGTCATCCGCGCCGTCGGTGTCGAGACGGGCGGCTCGAACATCCAGTTCTCGGTCAATCCGACCAACGGTCGCATGATCGTCATCGAGATGAACCCGCGCGTGTCGCGTTCGTCCGCCCTCGCCTCCAAGGCCACCGGTTTCCCGATCGCCAAGATCGCCGCCAAGCTCGCCGTCGGCTACTCGCTCGACGAGCTGCAGAATGACATCACCAAGTCCACGCCGGCCTGCTTCGAGCCGACCATCGACTACGTCGTCACCAAGATCCCGCGCTTCACGTTCGAGAAGTTCGTCGGCGCCGACACCACGCTCACCTCCGCGATGAAGTCCGTGGGCGAGGCGATGGCCATCGGCCGCACGTTCAAGGAATCCTTCCAGAAGGCGCTCCGCTCCCTCGAGATCGGCGCCTGGGGCTTCGGCTGC
>Ga0209599_10000542_pt1 | contig 23897 bp, 33 predicted proteins | sample Shrwel_input2_FT_FD_187534 | JGI IMG/M metagenome (GOLD analysis project Ga0209599, IMG submission 187534) | Subsurface microbial communities from deep shales in Ohio, USA - Utica-3 well 1 S input2 FT (SPAdes) (version 2) ... | reverse complement strand
ACGATTTTGGTTATTTCATGCTTCGGATTCATTTATGACTTTTTCGCCGGTAGTTAATTTGTAAACGGCAAAGTCAGTGGTATTGAATAGCTTGTTTAATTTTTCAGCTAGATTGAATGCATGACCGCTGTTTGAAAAACTAACTTTTTTATATTTTGGACCTAGTTGTTGTGCAACTACACTAGTGGTTTTGAGATTAATCGGTTTGTCTTCGTAAAAGACTGCCCAAATGGCATCAGACTCTAAAACTTGATCAGTTTTATAGGATTTTTTATTAGTTATTTCTAACAAAACTTTGGGTTTTGGCCTGCTCATAATATACGTATCTCCGAAAAGTGCGTATATATTTAGCAGGTTTTTAGAATTTACCACCGTCTACTCTTATCTCAATCTTGTCTGGAACTTGATTATCTGCCAGCATTTGGTCTAAGTTTCCGCTCAGTCTAGTCATTACAATACTAAGACTGTTCTGTAAATCTGTGGCTTCTTTTATAGTTAAAGTTAGGCTCTTTTGATTGCTTTTGATAGCAATTCTAGTCTTTTCTAAGAAGTCTTCTATAGGTAATGTGTTAAGTTGTTTCATGTTTTGTTAACAGTATTGAGCATAGCTTTCATTTCAATTTCTGTTTTATAAGGCCCGTGAAATGGATAGCGTTCTAATGTAATTAGCTTTGGGCAAAAACTCTTAACCCATCCTTTGCGGAACTTGATTACATAATATCCTGCACAATATTGACTCTTACTTTTAGCACTCTTGGCAAACAACGGTAGTTTCTTTTTAACATTATAAACTGCTTCAAAAGGTTTTGAACTACATGGAAATTCATAAATTTTATAACTAACAGGTTCTATTTCAAACTTAGAAGTCTTAGTACCTTCGGCAAGAGTAAAACCAAATTCATCAGTGAGTGCTTTGAGGTCTTTAAAGTTAATTCTTTGACCACGTCTAAAAAATTCATAGCCCTTTTTTAGTTTTGCTACTGATCCGATCTTTTGCCCGTGGTCCTCAATAATCCATTCTTTGTTTGGAATTACTACCTTTGATATAAAATTCATGCTACATACCTCGCATTAAGTGGATCTGCATAACTTTGTACCTGCTCACTAATCTTTTGAAGATCAAATTCTGCACAGAATTTTAACAAACGAATTCCAACCTGCGGAATACTTTTCTCTGCAGATGTTGCAGTATCAATTGTTTCTTTAATTAAGGCTTTAATCTCGACAGGTTGTGCTGTAAGATCACAGAGTTGTACATTACGAGTATAGTCATCCATTACACGGTGTTCAACACCTTCGTGGTCGGTCCAACGCTGAAGCATCATGTTGTTCCAATTGTAGCCTTTGGATTCTCTATCGGCAAAGGCCTCACGGAGACCAACCTTATTCTTTGTCCCCTTCTCGCGTACTCCCGGATAAGCAGAGAAGATGTTGTCGGAGGTGTCGCCACGCATACACTTCTCAAAGAGTAACCATGTTGGGTCCGGTGCGCCTTTTGGCTCATTAGTTTTCTTATCTTTAACACGCTTGCCTTTTTCATCAAAGTATCCTTCGTGTGTGGTCGTAATCTGCATTACACCATTGTACTGTTTCACATTAGGTGCAATTAATTGTGCGAAGTCGCCGTCTGTTGAGATAATAACGTGCGTGTCGTTTGGATGTGCTTGGATGAAACCAGCAATTAAATCATCTGCTTCTAATTGCGGATGTTGTAGTACCGTGGTATTTGTTTTGTTAATGATAAAGTCTTTAAAATTATCAAACGTTTCCCAAAAGACTTTTTCTTCTTCAGCTTCTTTAGGACTGTGTGCGGCACGAGCTTCTGTACGTTGGCGTTTGTAAGGAGCATAAAAGTCCTTACGCCAGCTTCGACCTTCGAGACAGAACACTACGTGGTCGCCATTGAAGTCACGCCAGGCTTTTCGAATACTGCTCAATACAGTATGAATGCTCATGCCAATCTTATCATTAAGATCTCCACGAACTACGTGACGAGCACGAAAAAATGTATTTGCTGTATCTACTAAAATATATGTCTTAGACATTAAGAAACCTCTGTTCTACCATCACCTAAATTGTTTACATTAATATAACCTGCTGTACGCTGATTCATGTTAATGCCCGATTCACCGCCTACATTTCTACATAGTTCTCCAAACCATGAATCGACGATCATTTCTTCTGAGTCGCCTTTGTAACCAGCTTCTTTTAATTGTAACACAAAATACTCATTCCAGTCAAGTTCGAAAAAACCATTCTTAATGTTATCTTTGTTAACATGAGTATCTAATACTTGTACCCACGGTTCTTTTCTTTCGGTGGCAAGTTGTTTTGGAGTTAGTTTAGCCAGACGTTCTGCTTCAACTGCTTTTTCTGCAGACAATTGAGCTTCAACTTTTTGACGAATTGCTTCTTCTGTCTCTGCTTCAATTTTATCAATACCAAATAATTTTTTAATAAATTTGTTCATATTATGTACCCCACTCATTTTTAAATAACGGCACCTGCAATCTATCACTGTAGCGAAGACCGTGTTTCATAGCCATATCGGCAACAGTTCTATTATTCAATGCATAGACACTTTCTACACCGCCTACTGGCATCAAATATACCGGACCTGTAAATCCTTCAGCACGGAATTCTTCTGTAGCCTTTAGTGCATCTTCGATGTCTTGCTCTGTTGCTACAACAAATTTCAAATACACGTAACCGTACTCTTGATAGTCTGCGACTACTGCGGGCTTAATGGCATCTTTCCACGGCTCACCACTTGCTGGAAGTTTAGCACTAACGCTGAATGTAATTTCTCGCATAAAGTCTTTATCGTGATGATGTGCCCAGGTATGCAGGTATTGTTTAAAATCTTTTGTTAAACGCATTGTACCGTTTGTTTCAAAAGTAATTTCTTTTAATCCCGCCATACACGGTTGCTCTAACAATTCTGGATAAGCACGTTGCCAACCTAGTAGCGGCTCACCACCTGTAATAACAAGGTGTTCATCGCGCCATTCACCGAATGGTAACGTTGCTACAATATTTTTAGCCAGTCCTTCGACGTCTACCATTGGGCTAAGATCTTTAAATGCCGGATGCCAGCTTGCATAACTGTCGCAGCCTGTACTGACTAGCGGCAATGATTTGTATTCTGTAAATTGAATAGCACGTTCTGCAATTTTGTCTGCTTCAGTGCTTAGTTCACCTCTAGGCATACCAAACCCTTGACAGGTAAAGTTACAGCCATATGTACGTAAAAATACGGAAGGAACGCCCATAAAACGTCCTTCGCCTTGAATGGAATAGAATAGTTCGGATACTTTAATTTTGCTCATTTATTGTCCTAGGAAAGATCTTAAATATATTATACACTTTTATTTAGGTTTGTCAACAACATAAGGTATTAAATGAGCAATTTAAAAACAAATATTAATTGGATGTTACATGACCATTGTACATCGGAATGCAGTTATTGTCCTATTCGATTTCGAGGAGGGGAGCTTCCTCGTGGAATACTTGAGTACATGGAAGTTACTCAAAAACTAATTGATCATTATGATTCCCTAGGAAGAAAAATTGATTGGACATTCAACGGTGGCGAGCCACTGGATATGTTTGATTTTCCTATGATGTTAAAACTTTGTAAGGAAAGAGGAGGTACTATTGATCTTACTACCAACGGTGGTAAACTTTGGTTAGACTGGTGGGCAATTGAACCTCATATTGATAGCCTTCATTTGTCATATCATTATTGGCAAAATCCTAAACTTATTCAATTTATTATACAAGCCTTTAAGAAAGCAAATAAGAATATTGATGTTATAGTTCCGATTCGTCCAGATCACTTTAATGAAGATTTAAACCGTGCCTTAGCTGTAGAATCTGAATTTAATATTATTGTTTCAAAATCTGTATTATACAATGAAGCAGATCCTGTTGCTGGGATGCTTTCTTATACAGAAGATCAATTACGTATTATGCGAGGCGAGGAATTAGTAGAAGTACAACAGTATTTTGAAGAAACTACTTTTGAAGAAAGATACGAAAATAAGATTGAAGAAAATCCTGTATATACTGGTTATCTCTGTAATGTTGGAATTGAGAAATTAGTTATTTCTCATCAAGGATGGGTATCTGGTAGCAGTTGTAACGATAGACCTTTAGGAAACATATGGAGTCCTAATTTTCAACTTCCTTCTACACCGCATAGGTGTGGTATGCGGGCATGTGTAGACGGATCGGATCAGCAAATAACTAAATTTAGTCCGTAAAAATATTTGACCATTGCTTTAGTTTAGCAATCTTGTTATCTGCGGCAATACTAACTTGCTCACTACCTACTAGATTAAACTTAATACACAGGTCAATCATTGCCTGTAAGTCACCTAATTCTTCTGCTAAATGTTCTCTATTAGTTTTAGGTTTGCTAGGCTTAAAGTTATCTAAGCCAAATCGACTAATTTTACTAATAGCAACAATTACTTCTGCACATTCTTCTTGTGTAATATCAAGGATTTCTTTTTCTTTGCTATTCATTTTTTTGCTTTTTCTGTTAAGTATATATCGTTGTGGATCCATTTATTGTTTACTAGGAAACCCCATTCTCTACGTTGTGGACCAGGCATGAACATTGTCCAGCAGTCTGTTCCTTCTTCAAGCTCAATACGGTGATAGCTATTAGCACTGCAAATACGGAAGTGCCCAGGACCACGCCAATGCCGTGTTTCACCGATCTTGGTACCTTGTGAATTAAAGTTAGGAGTCCATTCATAATAACCACCTTTTAAGATAATTGTAGCGTAAGGCCATGGATGATCATGCACATCATCGGGGTCTGACTTAAGGAACTTGTGAAGAAAGATATTAAAGGGGAAGTGCTTTCTATCTTTAAGAAACAAGTAGTAGCGTTCGAGGTAAGGTTCATTATCTTGTCTATCCATTACAATGCGTTTGCGGCCAAGACGTTCTAAAGAGTTTAGAAACCATTTCACTTTAAATTCCCCAACAGTTTATCTGCACTAAAAAATTGTTTAGTTAAGTCATGTGTTTGTTTACGTAACTGAGGCAATCTTTTTTCATAGTGCGTCATGGTAACTATAATATGATGGCAAAGTTCTTGTCTATGTTGCAAATAACTATTCCAATCTTGTGTCCATTCACTGGGATATTTAAATCCTTCGTAATACATTTCTGTGTATGACAAGCGATCTGGCACCATAGGAATAGCATCTACAATAGCACCTTCATAGCAACTAATACCTAGTGTTTCTTGTAAATTAGCACTGAACACTAGTTTTGCTTCACCTAGCAAATTATGATATTCATTCTTTGTCAATTGTTGATCTTGACAAACAACAAACTCATACTGCGGTAATTGTTCTTTGAGATCTCTAAAAATTTCAACTTGTTTCTCGGGTGCAATACGATGCGGAAACAAAATAAGATCACGTTTAGGCATACCTTTATATAAATTCAATGTAGAATCCATATACTCCATAGGCCAGCCCGTACAAACAATCTTGCCAGTTTCTTTAAAATTATGAATAGTTCCTAAGTTAGTATGTAACAAGTTATCTCGAAACATATTAATATGAAACTCAGTGGCAAAATAGTTATGATCAAATGCATGGAAGAAACTCTTCTCAGCTAATCTAACCCAAGGCTTATCTCCAACTAATCGACCTAGAAAGTCTTGGGGATCATAACTGCCAGCATGCCATAGTCCGTGTGTAGTTACTGGAATCCCCAATAGCTCACTCATGTATTTTAAGTTTATGATACCAGGATGCCAAGCATCAGTAAACAAAAAATGATCCCCAGGCTTAACTGCTCCGGAGCAAAATAAACGGCCCATCTGCTCAACTTGACTAGACTTATAGATATTAGTCCCGCCAAAATTAAGAAAGGCGCCAGGAGTAGTGGCACTAGGAATGTCCGTAGGACCAGAGATAATTTGAACATCATGTCCTGCCTTTTTAAGTAAGGAAGGTACATGGGCCTTCCATTGACCCGTGTACCTTGTCTCAACTGATTCTAGATCAACGAGAAAAATTGTCATTGTTTTGGCCTCTAGGCTTGTAATCCTTGCGATAGTTTTTACGATCGCCTTGATATGGCGGACGAGAAAAATATCGGTATTCCTGTGACCTATACAAGTCTGCAGGGTTATACGGAAGGAGATTAAATCTGCAATGATCTAACCAAGCATCGAGATCATCAAAGATTTTCTCAACTTCAGGCTTCATACGAAGAGTTTTTTGAATGTAGGCAGGTTGTGCCATAATGTATTACCTTTTAAATTAAAGGGTTGGTTGAAGGAAATTTAATGAAGCAGCCATTCTCGCCGTCTTCACTTACATCGATCCAAATCTCACGACCTGGATATCTTGCCGAAATAGTTTCGTGAAGATCACGACTAATCATTTCGCAGGATTTGTGGTTGAGTTCTAATGTGCCGTCGTTGTAGCACAATTCTAACCAACGCTTAAATTGAATAAACTCAATATCACGATCATCGTGAAATACTTGAATGTAGACTTTAAAGTGGAAGATATGACGATGTGGAGTACCGAGGAAGCTAACGTCATACATGTCTCCTGTTTTAAGTGCAGGGTCTGTTGCCGCTGCCGGGTACATATGAATACCTTCTTTACGGAAGGTTACCCAAATCATATTAAGATCGTTCATTCTTCAACTTTCTTAGCTTTGGTCTTAGTTTTAGGTTGTTCTGGCAAGTTGTCTTTCAACATGTTCATCATTTCCCACAACTTCCAATCAATGCTTTCTAGCAATTTGAAAAGTTTTTCTTCAGATGATTGCTGTGCAACCTGTTTTGTGATTTTAGAATTAATCATAGAATTTTATCCTCTTTGTATTTGTCCCATGGGGTAAAGTTGTTACGGTCCATTAATTTATGCAGGCTATGGGACCACACGCCTGGATTTGTGGCTTTAAAATCTTTGTCATCGATTTTAAGCATTGTATTGTAATTCCATAATTTAATGTAAGGAATAGGCACACGAATCTGTGGAATGAAATTATCACTTTCATTTAAACCGCCTTCGTTAAATTCTTCTACAGCGGCTAACGGAATATCTAAACTGCATAGATAATCTTTGTCCAAAAAGAATTGAATCATATTCTGCCATTGATCCCAGTCTTCTGGAATTTGAGGATTAAAACTATGATTGGCACCAAAAAAGATATGTCCGATATGTTTGGATTTGTCTTCAAACGAATTGAAATCATCTAACCAGTCTTGTATTTCTGCTACTGATTGAATACCAGTTACAAACAAAGTATTCATTCCAAATGCAGGCGTGTGCTCAACTTCTTTACCAACAAAGAAGTTAATATCATCGGCTTTACCAGTTGTATAATCACGTTTCATAGATTAAGTATAACAAAGTTTGTAGGTTATTGCAACCGTTTATTTGTCCGTACTAAATGGCCACGCATTACTAGGTTTTGGACGAGGCTTCAATTTAACGTTTTCTTCAATAACTTCGCCTGAGATTTCGTCACAGAGGCTAACTTGATATGGTCCATAGATATGGATAGCAGTATCTTCCTCGCACCAATCATGTTCACCATCGAATAACCATCCGGCTCCGCCTTCGTAGTAGAGTTCTTTGATTTCTTGTTGTTCCATTTCGTTGATATCATCACTGAATTCCCATTCAATGCTGGTGCTATCATCTAACTCACATCCCCATCCACAATCTGCTCGAGCATAAGCAACATCGTCACCTTCCCAAGGAAGATTACAATCTAAGTCCTCTTCAATGAACCCTTGTCCCCAACGATACGTTTCGTCTAGATTAAACCAGCTAATGCTGCCGTCTGGGTTACTACGATACATTTCTACATGGTAGACAATGCTTTTCTTTTCAAGTGGTTTAATAAGGTATACTTTACTCATTCTTCACCTTCTTCATCGTTAAAAACAATCATTTTACCATCTTCGTTGGCAATAATAATACGAGTATTACCTTCCTCATCGGTAACTTCTAAAGGACCCCAAACATAAACTTCAGTATCTTCGAGATACCAATCGCCCTCGTCTTCGAGAGCGTATGCACCGTTCTCGTTGATAAACTCTTCAAGTTCTGAAACTTCGTCTTCGTCTTCAATACCTTCTATTTCGATATCGCCCCAGCATCCGCCGTCAAACATATCGATCATTTCAGAATTGATAATATTATTGGCTTCACAGGAGTACATGTCAATACTATCGCATTTTCCATCACCGCCGGGGACTTCTACAAATTCGAACTCTGGAAAGTTATCGTCTTCAGTTTCTACTCTAAAAGTACAGAAGCGATATCCGTCTGTTACTGTAATACGTCCTGTACCTTCGCGCTGAACATAGTGCTCATGTTGCTCGACAGATTTTTTATAATAGGTTTTAACAGTCCAGAATGCCATGGTTATTCCTTAACTTTCTTTGTACGTTTAGATTTAGTGCTTGTTGCAGGAAGTACACTTTCTGCTTTTAAGATTGCCTCTCTTACATCGCGTAGCAATGCATCATCATCCCATTCTAAAGTAGTCTTACCATCTGGGTGTGTAGTAACAGTTAAGTGACTGCCTTTAACAACTTTGGTCTCTGGTAAGATTATTTTAGCACTGCCAATAGTACCGGGCATATCGAGTACAATGCTATCTGATTTCTTTTTACGTGTTGCCATATTATTCTCCTAGTCCTTCCTCAAGAGCTCTTAGTTCGTCGTCATCTGGATTTTCTAGATCGACTTCATCTGAACTTGTTACTTCTTCAAAAGAGAACAAGTTTCTAAATTCATTCTGCTTTGGTCCGCCTTGTAAGCGAGCACCTTCTAAACTACGCAAGAAAGGACCTGCTTGATCAATCATAGCAAATGCTTCTGCTTTGTCTTTGGTATTAAACAGGTCTTCAATGAAACTGTTAAAGTATAGGATGTTACGGGGAACCCAATCACTGTATTCATCGCTCATATCCTGCGCTTTAACTTTCTTCCAATGTTTCCAAGTTAACTTAGATTTAGTTTTAGCAATCTCAATGTCCATCAACTGTTGAGCACGTTGTACAGCAACAATATGGCAGTAAACATTATGACCCATCATTAGAGCATAGGCAAAGCTATCCCACGAAGTCTTACCTTCCTTGCCGATCTTGTTTAACATGCCCGGAGCATAGTGACAGATATCTGCAAGTGTTAGTCTGCGGCCGATTTCGCTCTCGAAGGGAAACGGAATGTCTGATCCTGCAAGTGCTTTGTTATCTGGTGCCTTGTCCATAATAACACTCCACCTTTTGGGAGTGTGGACTGCGTTGGTGTAGACAAGTCCGTGCGCTGTTGCGATGAACGGGCTGGCGCAGTCAAAAGAGATGGTAAGTTCTTCATTGATATGTTTCCTGATTTGTCGTTGAATTAATGTTAGATAGCATGACCAATCTAATTGTGCTGTACCCAAGAAGTGGATCCAGTTTTTGCCTGTTAGCAACCCATCTTCTCTCAGCGTCATCATACGCTTAAGAGTAATATCCATTTTACACATGTTAGCGCCACCGAAGGCCCAACCTTCTGCTTCGCGACCGGCATACTTACCCTTAGGGTCGCTGAATTCTTTTACACCGTCGTACCATTGTTCTGCGGTATCCCAATCACTACCTTGTAAAACATTTAACCATTTAGTCTGACCTAAACGATTCATTAGGAAGTAATCATTGTTATAGCGTGTCTTTTCTAGACAGTCTTCAAATGTTTTCAATCCTGTTTTAGGACTGTGAATATGATCACAGGCCCATGTCGGAACGTCAAGCATCATTGACCAGTCAGCAGTTACTTCCAACCACTCTAGAATCTTTTGACGAGTCTTAGTAGCTTCTTTACCTTCGAAGTCTAACCAATCAAACTTAAGAACACCCTTACCGATCTGGTATCCACCTGAGTCACCTAAGATCATTGTCTGGCCGCGATCTCGTTGTTGGATCATAGATTCTTGTGTAAGACTCTTTTGTAGATCTAACTGTGCGTGACCTGCAGAATACAATCCATACTTGTAGGTAAAATAACCTTCTTCTGGATTAAGAAAGTTCATACCTTCAATACCGCGATCAAATCCTTTAGGAATACGCTCATCTGGAATAAACTTTTCTAATCGTTGTTTAGCAACATAGGTGCTGTAGAAAGAGCTAATAGCTGGCAAGTAGACAGCATAGTCTTTCTGTAATGGGGTTAGGTTAACTGGTGGATTCATTGTTCTTCGCTTAATATTGATGTTATTTTTAATTGCTCTTCTGCTTCTTTTAATGCCTGTTTTGCACGATTAACATTTTGTTTGGCAATTTTCATTGCAGGGTGATCACTTGGTAAAGATAACATTACTTCTTCCTCTACCATTTTTCTTTTAGCCCAATCTAATAAACGAATTGCATCGTCGTCTAATTGTATAGTAGCATACGAACTTTGTAAAGTTATCCAATTATTACCATCCCATACTTCTACATTTTGGTTAGAAGTATTGAATCGCATATTACCAATGCCTTGGGCACCGCTATAGTTGTTGACATAATTACTGCCAGGGCTTCCGCCCGTGACAGTAATATATCTACCACCCTGCATTATACCTTTGATCATGTCTGTGCAGGAATAATGTACTTGTATGTAGCAATACCGCTGTCTAATGTAATTTGTAATGCGCCTTCATTAGACAGGCTCATTGTTGTATTATTAACATCAGCAATCTTTAAGATGCTCAATATCGGAGCAACGGGCCATGTCCATGCTTTGTTCAGTGTTCCAGTAACGCCTGTAGCAAAGATAAACTCACCACCATGTGAACTCATATCACCGAACGTAAACTTCAACTTGTCGCCATCTGTTTTAGCAAGGAAAGTTGCGTGTTCGCTGTTAGCAGCCGCTTGGAAACTAAAACGCTGTACACTACTTTGTGTAGGGTTAACTTCAACATCCCACTTGACACCACGGAACTTAGTTGTCTTAAGTTTCTCGTTGATAATTTCAGTGTTCATAAAACGGTAATCGTTTTTAAAGTCGCCTGCTTTGTTTTCAAAGTGCAAACCAATTGGAGTAGTTTCGCCGTTTCTGTCAGCAGTCATCAATTCGATCTTTGCATCCTCTTTGTATTCTGGACACTCGAGATTATACTTCAATTTGTTTAGTTGAGGCATACCAAATACACCAATCATCTCTGGTTGTGGATTTGCTGTCTCGCCAAACATAACTACAGTTCTGTCGTCTGCCATAGAGTCAATTTTTGTAGTTTCTTCAGTTCCTGTAATCTTTACGATGTTTAGGAAGCCTAGGTTGTGAGTATGACTCACGATGTCTTGTAGAATGTCTTTCATATTAAAGTCCTTTGTATTAGTTTATTTAGATTTAGGGGAAAAGTCAAGAAATATTTTAGTCAAAGCTGAATAATTTGCCAAACGTATTGTCTTGTGTTGTAGATTCTAGATCCCATTCCAGAACCCCAATGAGGTTATCAAGTTTGTTATTGATAATAGTTGTTTCCATTTCACTGTGATCGAATGGCAGATCTTGGAACCATTTAGGCAAGCGTAGTTCATCAACTGGATAAGCTACGCTGGTAAAGCCTAGTGGATTGTCTTTGAGTTTACAAACAATAACTTTCATACCGTCAACAATCTGTTGGCTGTATTTGTCACCGTTCATACGGCGTAGAGTGTTCCAGTTAATACTAGCACGAACGTGTCCGGGCATATTAGCTCTGCCCTTCTTTTCTTCCTGTGCCTGGTAGTCTGTAATGTTATTAGCACGTTTTGGACTACCTTTCTCCCAACCAGGTCGGGCTTTGAATTCTGTACGGAACTCACTGATACGGTCTAGGATGTCCTTTTCTTCTGCACCATTAAGTACATCAGTTAGAATTTCTTCTAAGAACTTCTGCATAAATTCAGGAGTATCGCTGCGCTTCAAATCCAATCCCATGGCCTTGATCTTGCCCGGCTTGCCGTTAACGTCTTGTCTCTTACCATCTTTATCGTAATACAATACAGCATAACGTTTCTTAGTAATGAACAGGCCTTTAACAGCAACAATCTCACGACCACCTTTGATGACTTCGCCACGACTCTTAGGGCAGTGGAAAGCATCTAACATAAAGTCTGGAAATGTTGCGTTTACGTTTTCGGCAATCTGATCATACAGCTGAATAACAACATCTCTATCCCAAGGAATAAGTTTCTTCTGGATATCGACTTTTAATGTGTTGTAAGCTGAAAAATAACAAGAGTCTGTGTCACCGTAGATAATAGCTTTACCGACGTGGTCTACTTCCCCAGTGATCATTTCATTGACCTTGCCTGCCATATGCTTGGCAATCTGCCGACCTACTAAAGTAGTACTCTGACCGATACGCTTATCAAAAAAGCGACAACCGGCGTTAAGAATGGCACCATACAAACTGTTAAGGTTAATCTTTTTAACGAGCTGTCGCTTATCCCAATATTCTTCTTCAATCTTATTTCCGGCATCAATAGCCGCCTTTAATTTCTTCTGCATGTCCTTACGTTCAGCATACCAACGTTTCAACAAGCCGGGGATAATACCTTCATTCTCGTAGGTAAAGATTGTACCGTTAGCACTGAGCATCCAAGGTTGGTTGCTTTCAAAGATAAGTCTGTAAACTTCTGCGGCACTGAGAACATCATTCTCACCATTCTCCCAGTCAACAGTGATTTCAAATGCACGATCTTGTCGCATAACTGCATCATACTCAAGACTGCCAAACACACCTTCCCATGCAGCCGCAAAGGACTTCTTGTGTACCAGCATCTGTTCTTGAATAAACTGATCAGTTCTATCCTGACGCAACTGGCCAACAATAGTTTCTGGACCCATGTTTAATGCACGAATCGCTGACGGATACAGTGAGTTAATATCGATTGAACCAATCCAGTCGTGAAGTCCTTTTTTAGGATATGCTACATAAGCACCTGCGGCCTGGTTATTAGCATCTTCATCTCTAGTAGGACGACTGGGAACAATCAGTCCACGATGGTGAGCTTCGTTTACAATAGCTTGTTCTGTAACAGCTACCGCACCCATTGTTGTTTGTAGCAATACAGTACATTCGTGTGCTAGTGTATTAGCAAGGTCTAAGAATTTTAATTTCTTATCAAGTTTATCCAACAATGCACAGTCTTGTCTGTTGTATTCGATAAACTTTTTAAAATCGTTGTTGTATAGTTGATCAAGTGTGCCTTCGTAGACAGTCTTTGATTCACCTATCTCCATTTCTCCAATGGCATCCAACCTGTAGCTGTGACGTTCTTCATAGGTATATTTGCGGTACAACTCGAGACTGTCCAGATGAACACGACCAACCAAATCATAAGTAATAGCCGTTTTTCCATATTTTTCGTACTCCCGCTTCTTAGGCATTTGATCCCATAGACATAACCTACGAGTATCTTCTTTGCTCAATGCTTTAACAATTCTATTTACCGTGTAGGGCATATCAAAGCCTTCACTGTTCCAACCACTCAATACGTCTGCATCTTCAATTAGTTGTAAGAACATTTCTAACATCTCTGCTTCAGTTTCAAACAAGTGCGTGTTAGGAAAGTCTTTAACTTGTTCTTCTGCTTGCGCCATTGTAAGAGTCTTTGGCGGAACTGCTAGACATACAAGTGTATCTAACCACTGTAGGTGAACGGCGATAGCAGTAATTGGCATGAACGCATCATCCGGTGATGCGTAGCCACGTTCTGGATCGAAGTCCACCTCAATATCCCAAAATGCTACGTTTAGCTTTGGGGCATCCTTGCCTAGATAGTTTTCTTCTAGGTTACGGAATATAGGGTTAATGTCGCTTTCATAAAGATTATGTCCACTGTGGATTTTCTTTTCCTTCATGAACTCTTTATAGCTTTTGGATGTTACCTTGCTTAGGTTATCTCCATAGATTGATTTGTACTTACCCCGTTGGTCGGGGTAGTAAAAAACATATTTTGCTGGGTATTCTTGATAGATCCTGCCTTTTTTAGGATCTCGTTCGACAACGTAGATGATGTCTTTATCGCGATTCCAGATCGCGTCTACATAACTCATATTTTTCTCCTACCGCTTATGGCCGGCAACCTTCTCTGTGATCACTTATGGCTGATCAAACCTTTCTTTATATTAATTAATTATCATTCTAATCAACCCGATAGTATCTATCGTGGTGAGAAGTATGTAATTAGCCAGCATACCAAAGGAACGCCGACTATAAGCACACCAAGCGTATATAGCACAACCTGCAATCCAAATGGGGTATAGAACCAATAGAGGTGGTGTTGGAACGGTGACTGCCATAGTGATAGAACAGCCAATGCTAATAGCCCAAGCAACGACCTCAAGACAAAAACGAGTTCTATGACTTTGGTAGTCTTCTCGGATCCAACCGAATATCCCATATAGTATGTCGTTCATTAATCTTCCTTGCGGAAGCTGTGACCACTGATGTCAACAATAGTTTCGAGGTCGTCGAACTCGCGGAATACTTGATCCCATGTATCTTTCTGTGCAATTTTAATTGCTTTTTTAATAACACTAGGCTTGACTTCTAGTTCTTCTGCTACTGCTTTAATTGTTTCATTCAATCCTTCTGTGAGGTCTTGAATTTCTTGCATGACTGTCATGCCTTCTGCAACAATTTGTTTAATCTTTGCTTGTTCTGGTGCGCCAAATGCTTTACCCATGAGTATCTCCTGTTAGTCTTTATTATACACGCCTGTATGGTGTATGTCAATGGTTTTGACAAAGATTATTTAGGTTGGCGTGCCGCGTATAATGCCGCAGTTGCCATTTGGTCTTTCTTTTCTGGAGTCTTGTTTTTAAACTGACGATACTGATTTGGATTAGCAGTTTGGAAACGTTCTTTCCAATAGTCTAGCGACATCTCTGGTTTTAGTTTTGGTTGCGGTCCAATTTTTTTAATTGGTTCTGTAGCAGGAGCCTGTGCTGGTTCGGCAGCAGGGTCTTGAGGTTCCTGCTCACTTACTTTTTTGCAAGTTCCTCAACTTTGGCTCTTAGAGATTCAAAATATGGATCTGCACTTTCTTTCTTGTGGCTCTTGTAGCCTTTGTTTTTCATGGACCATGCTAGTGCAAATGGATTATCGATTTCGTCGTGCTTCTTCATTGCCTTAACAGTTTTTTCCCAACCTGGAGGAGCAACTTCTGCTACACTCTCTGATGGGTTCTCACCTGTTGGATGAACAGTTGCGTTCTTACCTTTGGCCTTTAATGATCTAGCAATGTTTTCAGCTTGGCGTTGATCTGCAAATACTTTCCAAGTCTTTCCGTCGATTGCTACTGCATAGTTATTTGTTTCGTGTGCTAGTTCTTGTCCTAGCCCTCTATGATCTGGACCACGACCCATTCCACTTACACTACTTGCATAATCTCTATCATATGCTGATGAACTACCACGCATTCTACCAAAGCCTTCTACTTGTGGATCAACACCCATTTCTTTTTGACTTTGTAGATAATCCCAAACGCCTACTAACATCATTTCTGCTTTGGCAATTTTCTCTTGAACCCATTCTGGTAGGTTGTCTTTATCATCAATGGTCTTTAACAATCCCATAACTGCTCTTGCTGAAGTTAGTAGGTTATTATGTGCCATGCCAGCTTCATCATCATACTCACCATTAAAGCCTTCCGCCACACCTTGGCCTAATACTTGTTTTACTAACAGTTGGGGAGCAAACTCCATACCACCTGCTAATTCTCTTGCGGCTGCTAATACTGCCTCTGGAGTAGGTTTTAATCTTTTTTCTTCGACATCTCTGCGAAGTTTTGTAATAAGGGACTGTGCGTCATAACCTAATCCGCCAATACCTTCTGCCACGCCTTCTTTATACGGCATTGGATTACGCATATCTCTTAACTTGCGGACCATAGTATTTAAGTCACTTAAATTTACGCTGCCAGCATCGGCAAGATCGTCATTTCTAATTAACCCAATAGAGAATTGTTTGCGGTTCTTGTAAAAATACAATTTATTAAAAGTTGTGCCAAAATAGTCAGCACCATAATGATTGAGGACCTTCTGAGCAGTTCGCATTGGCACAGTTTCTGCTACACCTTCTGCCATTTCTTTATTCTTATGCTTTACGTCACCTTGTTTAGCAGCCTTCTTCTTGTCCTTGTGCTGACCAGCACCGCCCATCTTAGCGTTTTTAGCAACAAAGTTGCGAGGCTTAGGTGTCTCTTTTTTCTCTTGTGCAAGAATACTATCACTGCGTTTTTTACCTGGGGCTGTAGCAACAACTCCGGCACTAGTAGCACCCGCAGTGGCAGTTTCTAAAACATAACGTGTATCGTTATTATCTTTTATTTTTTTGAATTCGCTGGTCATTTTGTTTTATTCCAATTTGATACAGGGCTTACTGTATTAGTACTGTTTAGTTCTTTACTACTCATGTCGCCGTGGTTAAGATCTTTATAATCAGCACCTGCAAGTTTGTATGCTTGTTTAAGCATATCGGCTTCTACTTTAGTATAGGGAGCGGTTAGTTTTCTCTTACCAATCCAGCTTAGGTAATCTACATCGGGATTGTTAGTGCCGTCACACATTGCGGCTGCAAGTCCTACCCTGTTAAAGGTGTAATCACTGTTAGCTTTTTCTGCATCGCTGAATACGTGCAGGCCCCGTGTAGAGTTTTGTTGTCTCTTTGACAACTTTCCTGCCTTACGTTCAGTGATAAGTTCGAGTATCTTCATAATGTATTATTTACCACCGCCGAACCATAACTTAAACCATTCATCGGTGCCCGGTTTAATGCCTTGTTCTCGCTGTATCTGTCCTTTACTACTACCTAAAACAGGCTGTTTAAGTGTAGCATTGTATTCTGCAAGCCGAGCTTGTCCACCTAATCCTCCCATAATACTAACAGCTTTTAAGGCATGTATAGGGTCATCTGCGGCAAGGTACGCATCATCTCCGCTGTCTTGCGGAACATCATTTGCGGTTATTCTGTACTGCTTCATTGACGATAATCTTATTGATTAAGTTATCCATGATATTTTCCACGCCTTCGCTGACAGGAACGCAGTTGTTAACTCTAACCCCGCCCTTCATTTTTGTTCCAGACTTGCGATAACCCTTCCAGCATTTAGGATCTAATCGTTGTTTTTCTTCTGCTAATCCTGGAATAGGATGTAAGCCTTTAGGAACTTCGCCAGTCCAGTGTTGTGAGCCTGGTTTAGATGGTAAATCTCTTATAGCGTTATCTTCTGCTAGTTCGCATAATTTAGTATGATGTAAGAATATTGTACTACCGCAATCATAACAAGGATAGTTATCTGTTGGATCTTCTCCGTCATCACCGCTGGCAAATTCATTCACACCTTTAGCATCGTTGGCAAACTGTTTCTTAGTTGCTTTAACAATGCCACTGAAGCGTTTGTTTGCACGTTCAGTATCGCCTGCCTTATCTGCGGCACTGGCATCGGCAGCCGCTGCCTTTTTATAACGACCTAACAAGTCATTGGATAATTCGTTAACAGGAGCAGCCTTGGCTTTTTTAGGTTTAGGAGCACTCATAGCAGTCATGCGTTCTTTGGCCTTTGCCATTAGATCACGCACATCATCATCGCTGACCTGCGGATTCATAGCATCACGCCATACTTGGAATTGTTCTTCTTCACTCTTAGTAGGATCCATTAATACTGCTCTCATAGGAGTAGCACGTGGACCTTCTTCGCCTGCACTTGGATCACTGGTTTCTTGACGACTGATAACATCTAATGTATCAAACTTATAAGGAACATTACCTGCCTTGTCTGGCTTGCCGTTATAGTTCTTTAGGTATTGAAACGCTTTAACTTGATCAGCACCTAGTACAATAGTAGCACTGGTGTAACCTTGACGATTTAAATCTGATAGTACTCTAGTTAAATCTGGAATTTCATCTGTGGCAGTTTGGAAAATATGACCTTGTTCTGGGAATACTTTTTTATAGATGGCTAGTTTTTCTTCTGGAGTAATAGGGTCATCCTTGCCCACTGTACGACTAACAACAAAGTAAGGATCAGCACCTAATTGATTTGCATGAGTAATAACACTACTGGCTAGGTACATATGACCTTTGTGGCCCATACCTCTACCCCAACCAACAACTGCGGCCTTGCCTTCTCCGGTTCTCGCCAGTGCTTCAAAAATATTTCTTAAAAACATATTAGTCTTTCCTTGGTGCCCAGTTTGCTTGGTCAATTGCTTTAACAAATTGTCCAGGTAGGTCACGTTTAAACGGTGTCCCCGGATGTGCCTGTACATAACCTTCTGGCTTAGTTTGACGGATACCGCCGTGTGTACCTGCACTTAATTTATTGATCAATTGTAGTTTTTCTCTGCTTAATAAATCTACACTGTGTAGTACAGCGTTTAGTCCGTTTTGGTCTGCAAGAATCTTCTGTGCTTGACCTGCACTTACATTAGCAGTGACCCAGTCTTGGAACTTGTCCTTGACTCCTGGTATGCGTAGATTTTGATTATAGAATTTATAAAGGATATCACCTGGCTTGCTTAGTCCTGGCTTGGGTGCAAGGAAAGCATCAATAGCGGCAGCATTAGCAGTGATATACTGTTCAGCAGCCGCTAGTCCTTTGTCCTCTACGCCCGGCGCTTTCTCAACGTAGGTTGTACCTTGTACAATAACATCTGGGGTACTTAGTGCTTCTGCATTTGGATAACGACCTTCTTCACTACTACCCAATGAATCATAGAAGCCTGTAACTGCAACCATAACTTTGGCATTCTTAATACGTTTGCCTAAGTCACTGGCTACAGGAATGTGGAAAGCTGTGATGTTGGGAGTAAAATCGTATTCTTGTGTTTGTGGATTTAACTGTGCAGGCTTGCTTGGGTAGAATAATAGTCCACCTTCAACATAACCTTTTTCTGGACTTACCTTTTCAAAGTAGGGCCATAAGTCCATCATCTCTTGTGCAAATGCTTGACGTTGCGGCATCTGTTCGGGAGTTGCTTTGCCTGTACCTAGTACAAAGTTCTTAATATCTTCTGGACTGTACATTGCTGTAGGAACACCTGGACTGACTTCGGTCTTACCGCGCTTTAAATATTCCCAAGCGTTCTTTGGAATCATTGAGAAGCGGCCTTGCTCATCCTTGCCCCAGTACATGACAGGACTGCCATCCCATTTCAATTCAATAGTGCTGCCTTGTGTCCCCATGCTTTGCAATCTTTCAACAGCATGTAGGCCTCCGGTACTACCGTTGGTAAACACCAAATCTTCAATGTGCTGGTACTTGCGACCTATTGCGGCAGCGGCTTCAATGATTAGTTCACGTATCTTCATAGGATGTGATCAATTAAGAATCTAAACCATTCTTGACTGCCTTCTTTAAGGTCAGCACCTGGGAAGTATTTGTCTCTAATGGCAACATACTTTTGTGGATATGGTTTAAGTGCGGCTAATACTCGTTGTGGATTGCCCATGTCTGCGGCAGAGGCAGTTGGTCCAATAATGATTTTAGCAATCTCGTCTTTGTTATTTGTGACTAATTCTTTAGTTGTACGATCAACAAGTCCTTTATATGGACTCATCATAAGACTTTCATGGCCTTCAGCTTTACTCATATTGGCTAAGTCGGCCCATATACCATGAAGTGTGCCACCTTTCATGTTAGGATCGCTGTAGTCATGTGTATGTAGTGGTTGAGCAGCAGCGGCATTTTCTACTGCCATTAAATCAACTTGTACTACGTCTTGTGTGCTACCAATTGGAATACCAACGTGAATACTAACACCTGTACGTGCGGCAAATAAACCTTTGCTCTTAAAATAATCTTCTAAGGCTTTACGACTTAGTTTCAATTCTTTAGCTGGGAACGCTGTCATCAATTCGCCAGCATCAATAAGTGCGTCAATATCACTGCTGACTTCTTTGTGTCCTGCTGATCCGATAGGGTATAGATTCAATCCCTGCGGAAGAATCTTTTTTAGGTTAGCCATTACTAAAGGAAAATTTGCCTTTTGTAATTCAACTGCGTTTGGTACTACGTTTCCGCCTTCATTTAATTGCATGTTATTACCCTAACTTATACTTGTCTGCTTGAATGTCATCATAGAAGTGGTCGTGTATACGTTGACATAAACTTTCTCTAACTTCTTTAGGAAACATCTTACCTAATTTTCCTGTCATCTTTTTATCTTGATAATATTCTTTACATCCCTTTTCGACCATAGGCATGTATAATTCTAAGACCATCTCCGGAGCGCACTCTTTTAAATTTTTTAATTTTTTAGCAATAGGAAAGAAATAGTCTTTATGTAATTTATCGTGGTCAAGAATATACCAGAATAATTCATCTTCAAATTTTGGATTATCCTTATTCTTTTTTTGATAATCCAAATCCATGGGCTTGTTAAAAAATTCGAGTAGTTTCATAAGATATTAGTGATTATATTGGATTGATGTAACAGCGCCTTCTTCAATTTGTATGCAGCCTCTAACCCATACAAAGTTGCCTGTAAAATTAAAGAGATCAACACTGGATTGTGTTCTAGTATCAAATTCTGTATATCTTACATCTGTATTTGATACTGTAAACCAGTCTGATGATACTGGCTCCGATGCCAGTGTGGCCTGCATAGTAACAGTACCAATAAAATATTGAGTAGTATTATAGGCTACTGTATGGAATCCGTCACTTCCGCCGAAGTATCCGTCTCCTTTAACTCGATCGCTGTAGTAGACAACGACACCTGTTCCGGTATTTGGATAATCTACAAGAACCGTGTTGGTACCACTTGTAGTATGAAAAATGAGATTTTGACTTAGTGCTGGCATAATACGTTATTTATGCCACTAATACGTTCTCCCGTAAGATGAACTCTTCTGTCTTTTTAACGTATCCACTTAGATATAAACCTACCATACTCAGCATTTTATCGTCTATAACATACATAAACGGGTCTTGTGCATAGTGTCTAGCACCTACAAGCCATCGAAAGCTAGTTTCGCTGATTAACAAACTGTTCCCGTACTTGTTTGCCCATGTTACAAACGCTGATCTCTTGTCTGCAGGAAATCTACTCTTAAAAAATACCCTATATTTGTACATATCTTTAGGGTATGTATCGCATAGAATCTTCTTATGCCCGTTGCTCAACAAGAATTCGAGTTCTTCCTGTGTAGTTGGCCCGCTGATTTTCTTAACCCAGTAACTAACTGCATCATCAATTTCTTCAAGTACCTTAGGATCCTTACAGAATAAGTTGAAGTGACTACCTTCAACTCTAATCTGTATATCCTCTTTTCTATCTAAAAATGGCTCTACAGCATCAATAAATGATAAAAACGTTTTAGCATCTAAGATTCTAGACTCATACTGATTAAAGCGCATGCCTTTGCCAGTTTCGCACCACTGTCTGCAAAGACCTACACCACTATGTACTACCCTAGAAGCACCCGCTTGGATGCACTCTACTTTGTAGGGCCATTTATTAAAGAATAGCTTACTGGACTTCAGCTTTTTGATTATCATCTACTACCTTTGCTTTTTCAATGGGCATTACATCAACTACATGAAGTTTTAGATTATCGTTTTCAACACTAACTTCTACAACCCCACCGTTGGTTAACTTGCCAAACAAAATTTCTTTACTCAGTGGCTTCTTGATGTATTCATCAATAGTGCGTTGCAAAGGACGAGCGCCCATCTTACTGTTAAAGCCTTTGGCAATCAGATACTCAACTGCTTCTGTATTAGGCTTAATATGGATATTCTTATCTTTAACCAGTGCATTAAGTTCATCAATAAACTTCTTAACAACTTTGATCATGTTAATTTGATCTAACTTGCCAAACTTGATAATGCCGTCTAAGCGATTTCGGAACTCGGGAGCAAAGAACTTGTTAACAGCATCCTTGGGATCACTATCACGCTCTAGGCTACCAAATCCTACACCGTTCTTTTCAGCATCTGCGGCACCTAAGTTAGACGTCATAATAATAATAGCGTTACGACCGTCAGCTTTCTTGCCGTTACTGCCGGTAATAAAGCCATTGTCCATTAACTGCAACATAACAGTTAGCACATCTGGGTGAGCTTTTTCTACTTCGTCGAGTAACAAGATGCAATTAGGATGTTCCTGCAGATTAGTGATTAACTGGCCAGCATTATCATCAAACCCAACATAGCCCGGAGGAGCACCGATAAACTTGGCAACACTGTGTTTCTCTTGGAATTCACTCATATCAAAGCGTACAAGTTTAACACCCATGTTGTTGGCAAGCTGTTTAGCAACTTCAGTCTTACCTACACCGGTAGGACCAACAAACAAGAAACTACCTACAGGCTTATTAACTGCCTTAAGACCTGCTTGTGCAATAAACACTTTGTCTAACAAACTTTCAATGGCGCTTTCTTGACCAAATACCTTGTTACGTAGATTCTTTTCTAGGCCAGCAAGGTTAACGCCTTCTTTAGAATTAATTTGTTCTAAAGGCAAGTTGGCAATCTTGGCTACTTCGAATAAAATTTCATCATGATCAACAACACCGTTTTCTTCGTCTTTGATTTTAAAACGAGCACAGGCGCAGTCAATTAGGTCAATGGCCTTATCAGGTAATTTCTTGTCACTCATGTACTTCACTGAGTAAGTTACTGAGTCAATGATAGCCTGGTTAGTGATCTTAACACCGTGATGTTTTTCGTAATACTTCTTAAGTCCTTTAAGGATCTTAATTGCAGTTGCTTCACTGGGCTCGTCGACTGTAACACGTTGGAATCGACGCATTAGAGCACGATCCTTTTCGAAGTGCTTACGGAATTCTTCCCATGTAGTTGAAGCAATAACTTTCAATGTGCCTTTGCTAAGTGCAGGTTTAAGCATATTAGCCATGTCGTTACTACCGCCGCTAACAGCGCCAGCACCATTCATCATGTGTGCTTCGTCAATGAAGATAATACTCTTACCTTTCTTTTCAATGGCTCCGAGAACTGCTTTAAGTCGTTCTTCAAAATCACCGCGATACTTACTACCGGCAAGCATGGCGCTGATATCTAAACTATAAACATTATGATCTTGAATGAATGCAGGAACACTGCCTTCTACAATCTTACGTGCTAGTCCTTCTGCAATGGCAGTCTTACCTACACCTGGATCACCGATTAACATGACGTTGGCTTTGTTTCTACGAGCAAGGACTAATTGTAGTTCTTCAATTTCTTTCTCACGCCCGATAACTGGGTCAATCTTTTTGGCTTTGGCCTTGGCAGTTAAGTTTGTGCAGAACTGATTGATCATACGCTCTGCTTGAGGATTTTTACCTTGCAGTTCGCGAGGTTCATCTGCTTCGTCTTTACTAGCTTCTTTTTGGATAAAGCTCAAGAATTTATCTTTATCGATATTGGCTTTTCTAATAAAGTATGTTGCATAACTTTTCTTTTCAGCAAACATACTAATAAAACAATCAATAGGTTCAATAACTTGTCTGCCTGAAAACAAGACATGAGTAAATGCACGATTCAAAACCTTGTCCACTGTATTAGTTTTTTTAGGCCTATCTACATTTGGATTAACAATTTCTTTTAAATCTTCTTCGATAAACTTTGTTACATCCTTAGTCAGCGACTTAACATCTGCACCGAAACTTGTTAGTAATTTTGCAAATGGTTCGTTGGTAACTAAGCTGTGTAAAAAGTGTTCAAGCGTAACGTATTCGTGATTATGATCGTTGGCTAGACTAACGGCAGATTCAAAAATTTGTTCTAGGTCTTTATTCGGTTGTAGCATTAAGTTTTCCTTCTTTAATATTTAAGAAATTAATTGTTTAACAAGATCTTTTTGTTGTTGATTTAGATCAGTTGGAATAGTTATGTTGATTTCTAAAAGAAGTCTTCCTTTCATTCT
>Ga0209599_10000540_pt1 | contig 23928 bp, 7 predicted proteins | sample Shrwel_input2_FT_FD_187534 | JGI IMG/M metagenome (GOLD analysis project Ga0209599, IMG submission 187534) | Subsurface microbial communities from deep shales in Ohio, USA - Utica-3 well 1 S input2 FT (SPAdes) (version 2) ... | reverse complement strand
CTGCACGCTGACGGAGACCTTCGCGATGAATCCGGCCGCCTCCGTCTCGGGCCTCTACTTCGGCAATCCGCAGTCGATCTACTTCGACGTCGACAATGTCGGCCGCGACCAGGTCGAGGACTACGCCAAGCGCAAGGGTTGGACGATCGAGCAGACCGAACGCTGGCTGCGCCCGGTGCTCGGCTACAAGACCTGAAGATGGAAGCGCGCGAACGCGAGAAGCTCGTCGCGGCCGTCGGCGCGGAAGACGCCGCCGCGGTCGAACGCTTCCTCGGCGGCTGCGCGCTCTGTCAGTTGGTCGAGGCCGCCGACGGCGCCGACAGCGACTGGCCCGAATGGGCCCGCGCCGCGGCCGTCCTCCAGCGCTGGCTCGAGGCCGCGGGTCGCGACGCCGACGCCGAACGCAAGCTCGGCTACCTGCACTGCACCGTCGATGCCCAGAAGGCCGTCCCGACCGCGATCCGCCCCGCCCTGCCGCAAGCCGTCGCCCGGATGCTCAAGGACTACGGCTTCGCGGAGTGAGGCAGGGACGTGATCACCATCACGTCCGTTCGCGGACCTAGGAGAGCACGTGGTGCTATTCCTACGCTCACTTCTTCCGCAGCTCAGGCTCCGTCCACGCATCGGTCCGGCCCTTGTTCTCCGCGCGGATCTTCTTCACGAGGTCGACGGACACGGGCGAGGCTTCGTGATCCCATTCCCGGCGGATATAAGTCAGCACGCCGGCGATCTGCTCGTCGGTGAGGAAACCCGCGGCGGGCATGTCGTAGCTGTAAGTCATGCCCTTGACCTTGATGGGGCCGCGTAGGCCGTGCATGACGACTTTCACGATGCGGTCCGGCTCGCCGAGCACCCACTCGGATTCGGCCAGCGGCGGCGCGAGGCCTTCGAGCCCCTTGCCGGTCGGTTGATGGCAGGCAGCACAGAGGCCGGCGAAGGTCTGTCGGCCGTTGTCGAAGAGCGCCAGTTCTTCATTGGTGAGCGCCTTGGCGGTCGGCACCACGACGCCGGGCTTGCCCGGCCAGATGACGGTGCTCTTGAACCAGGCGAGGGCCTTGAGCATCGCGGCGTCCTTGCTCTTGGCGAGCTTGGCTAGGGCGGCGGGCTCGGCTTCGAGCTTGATCGGGCGCTTGGCGGTGACGGTCGGATGCGTGGCGAGCGAGCCGAGGAGCGTGAGCTGCTGGGAACGCAGCGGCAGACCCGCGATGACGGCGAGCGCCTGGGCGACGCGCGCGGGCTTACGCTCGGCGAAGACGCAACGGAGCAACGCCGCCGGCAGGGTCTTCGAATAGGCGGCGGGCTGCTTGAGCACCGCGGCGAAGACTTCGAGCTCCCGTCCGGCGAGCCCGCTGATGAAGGCATCCTGGATGGCGATGTGCTCGGCGGCACGCTGCGCGAGCGCGGCAGCGGCGAGGTCCACGTTGAGGTCCTTGGCCTCACCCATGGTCAGGGCGAGCTGGACCTGCACTTCCGGCACGGCTTCGCTGGCGGCCAGCGCGGTCCAGCGGGCGATGACGTCGGCACGCTGCGGGCCGGCGACGAGGGCTTCCGAGACGCGCAAGGCGGCGGCGCGCACGCGCGGATCGGCGTCGGCCAGGCCGGCGGAGACGAGCGTCCAGTCGGCGACGCCCAGTCCGTGCTGCGTCCAGAGGGCATGCACGTGGCCCATCGGCGAGGTGGTCTCGCGGCCGAAAGCGGTGAGCGCGGCCGCGAGGGTCTTGTCACCGCCCTCGATGAGCAGACGCTGGGCGGTCTCGCGGCGCCATTCGTTGCCGCTGCCGAGTTCGGTGATGAGTTCGGCGGGCTTGAGCCCGGTGTGCGTCGCCAGCTTGGTCGTCTTATGTCCCTCGGGCACCACGCGCCAGAGGCGGCCGAGGTGGAGCGGGGAGATCAGGCCGCGATCCTCGCCCTGCTTCCGCAGATACGAAGTGAGCGAGATGCGGTGCTGGATCACGCCGTGATGCATGTCCACGAGATAGAGGGCACCCTCCGGACCCGTGAGCGCATTGACCGGGCGGAAACGCTCGTCGGTCGAGGCCACGAACTCCTGCTGGTCATAGAAAGCCGTGCCATTGACCAGGCCCTTGTCGGGATTGAGGACCAGGCGCTTCACGAGATTACCTGCAGGCTCGCAGATGAACGCATTGCCGTAGGCGTCGGCCGGGAAGAGATCGGAGCGATAGACCCATGGCCCGCAAGCAGCGGTACATTCCTTCAGCTTGAAGTCGCGAAGCATCTCCGGGCGGTAGCCGCGGTTGATGCCGGGGTTTACGCGAGCGGGCCAAACGGTCTGCGCCGCGGCGGCCTTGGTGTTGAGGCCGGTGTTACGTCCGAGGTGGGGATTACGGAGCAGGTAGCTCGAGTTGACCACGTCGACGCGCAGGAGGTCGCTGTTGTTATTGGAATACAGGCGGCCGTAGTCGTCCTGTGCCAAGCCCCACTGCCCGCGGAAGGTGCTGTTCTCGCGGACCCACTTGCCGTCAGTGAACTTGAAGCGGGCCGTGTAGGCGCCCGCGTAGAGCCAACCGTCATGACCCCAGAGCAACGCGTTCGGGGCGCGTTCAGGGTTGGCGAGCTGCGGGCGGGACGGATCGACGCGCACGCCGAAGTCCGTCGCGACCTCCGTCTTTTCGTCGGCCTTACCGTCACCGTCGGTATCGCGGCAGAACCACAGGTGCGGCGGGGCGCCGACGAGAGCACCATCGCGGTGGAGCACCAGCGCGCGCGGCAAAATGATGTTATCGAGGAAGACCGTGCGCTTATCCATGCGCCCGTCGCCGTCGGTATCGCTGAGCACCACCACCGAGCCTTTGGCCTGGGCTTCGGTCATGCCGTCGAAGTCTTCCATGTAGCCGGTCATCTCCACGACCCAGAGGCGACCATCGGGGGCGAACTGCAGGACCGTCGGATGGCGGACCAGCGGGGCTTCGGCGACGAGTTCGATGCGGTAGCCCGGGGCGACCTTGAAGCTGCGCAGCGCCTCTTCGGCGGAAAGCGGGGGCGACGGCGGGATCAGGTTGGCCGGCACGATCGGCACCTGCGGTTCCCCGGCCTTGTCGCCGATCTGGGCGCACAGCGGCGCGGTGGCCAGGCAAAGGGCGGCGAGGAGGTGACTGCGTCGGGGCATACGCATAAGGACAATATGAATGCCCCGAGGTTGCCGGGTCAACCGACCCCGCCGCTTTATCCCGCCTTTAAACGATGGTTCGCGGACGTAAAGCGGGCCTACGGACGGCCCAATGGATGGCCTCATCATAAAGTCCTCAGACCTGGCAGGTTGTTTTGGCCGTAGCGGCCACCCCACTCTTAAGCGCCATGTTTCCTCCCCGACGCCTTAGCCTTCTCGTCCTGCTTGCGCTCTTGCTCAGCCTTCCCTCCCAGGCGGCCAGGGGCAGCCTCACTGAGCCGTCCATAGCCATCGAAGACGGTGACGGCGACGGATTAGAAGATGAGCTCGAGCTCCAGCTGGGCACCGATCCGCTCAGCGCGGACACGGATGCCGATGATTGGAACGATCTGACGGAGCTTATCCATGGCACGGACCCCAACGATCCGACGGACCATCCGAGGCTCATGGAAACGATCGCCGGACAAGCCGCGGCCGCCGCGCGCACGCACAGGTTGCGGGCCATCGAACTTGCCGGCAGCCGATCGGCGAAAACACCTCGGGTTTCGTCAGTCACGTCCGAAGGCGACTTTGCGCTCAGATATTACTACCTGTCGGGGCGGCTGCCCGACATGGCCGTGGAGGTGAAACGATCCGACCTCGCCGCAGGCTCCTACCTGCTGGTCTGGAGTCACCATGTCACTCAGAACCCCTTGCAGCTCCGGCAGCGTTACCTGGTCACGATCCGACGCGACGACGGCAAGATCATCGGTGAGTGGTGGACTCCCGCGGACGTAGGCCTGAACAGGAAAACGGCCGGCGTGACCTTTAGCCTTACGGCGGAAGACCATCTGCGCCCCCTGACGCTCTCCCTTCTTCCGGAGGGTGGCGCCGGGATGCAGTACCTCGTCGGTGATTTCAACGTGATCCCCGCCGGACTCGAAGTCGACGCGGACCGGGATGGCATCATCATCGCAGGCGAGCGCCCGCCATCGGGTCGTCCGCTCAGGCATTGGGTCAACGATGACGATGACTCCGGCGATTGGCAGGGGCAGGGCGACCTCCCCGGATTGATCGGAGCACAGACCGATCATGGCCGGGACGGCATCGATGGGCAGCGCGACCTCGTCGACTTCGTCCCGCTCAACTTAGCCCTCGGCGCAGCCGTGCGTCGGCTTCGGCCTGAGGACGGATTCAAGTACCTTCTGCGCCAGGCTGATCATTGCGTCCAGGTCGTACCCACTGGACTGACCAGGGCTTCGGCCGGGGCCATCCACCGCAACGTCAACCTGGCCGTCTTCGGCCCCGCGCTCGACGGCCCTTGTGCCGCGGCGGAGACGCTTAGGCCGGATGCCGACGGATCGATCGAGCTTCCGGCCGGCTTCCTCCTTCATGTGTCACGGAACGATCATGGCGTCATCCTGCTCGAGTGCACTCGCCCATCCGTCCGGCCGTTGAAACTCGAGATCAGGAACGACGATGTTGTCATCGTCACGCTGGAGCTCCCGATCGCGATCAGTCCGGTCGAGTCGATGTACCGCCATGTCGCATTGACCGGCCTCGTCCAGACCTTCGCCGGGAAGCCCGTCATCCCCAAGGAGACCCCACGGGCGACGGCGGTCAATGAGCCCGCCGGACTTCCGGACAGCGATGGCAACGAGCGCTGGTTCGTGATGCTTCACGGTTACAACGTCTCGGCGCAAGCGGCGCGCGGATGGCATGCGGAGACCTTCAAACGGCTACGAGCCTTGGGCAGTAACGCTCGCTTCGTAGGGGTGACCTGGGACGGCGACACCGGGCTTGATTATCATCGGGCCGTGTTCCAAGCCTTCCAGTCAGGCGACGGGCTTCCCCGGGCGCTTTGGTTCGTCGACGCCTCGCGGACGACCTTGGTCGCGCACAGCCTCGGCAACATCGTGGCCAGCCAAGGAGTGCAAGCAGGTTTCACTCCCGCTCATTTCTTCCTCCTCAACGCCGCCCTGCCGATCGAAGCAATCGCCGGCGAAGCAGTCGTCCAAGCTTACGCCGCCGACATGACCGAAGCATCCTGGCGGCCCTATCCCCGCCGGTTGTTCGCGTCAGAGTGGTCGAAACTCTACGGAGACAGCCGCCAGCGCCGTGGTCACGCCTGGCCTAACTGCTTTGCCCGTGTTCGGCTGCTCGATGATGTCATCAATTGTTTCTCTTCCGGGGAGGATGTGACTAATTGCCCGACGGGGATGACGACCGCCTCCGTCCTATCCACGCTTTGGGCCGGGCGCTCGGTCGACTACGGGGTATGGAAGACCCAGGAGCTCCTGAAAGGCGTCGGCTGGACGCGCTCGCTCGGGGCGCTGCCGATGGAACGCTCCCAAGGCGGCTGGGGCTTCAACCCAGCCTGGCGAGGCCGCTTCGTACCCAGCGGCCCCGACAGGTTACTGGGCGGGCGCTTCGAACTCCTTTCCCCGGAGGTCGCATCCCGGATCACCGACGCCCAGCTGCGTGCCCATCCTTTCTTCCGCCCATTCGAACTTCACTGGCTGCACGTACCTGCGGTCACGCCGGGCTCACCGCTGCTCGAAACCCCCCGGGTTCGCTACGACCTCCTCGCGCGAGGCCTGCCGGCGCTGAGTCCGGCGGCGGGCGCCTTGCCTATCCCCGCTCTCGGCGGGAAATCCTCCGTGACGAACTACGACCTGGAAGCCCAAGGACGAACTTGGAGCGGGAGATGGCCGACCGAGGGCCACCGGTCTCCTTTGACCCAAGGCCGTTGGCTGCACAGCGACTTCAAGAACGTCGCCCTGCCCTTCGCCTATCCGCTCTTTCAGACGATGATCAACCGAGGGGCCCTACGATGAGGAGTATCGTTTTAGGCGCCGGGCTGCTGACGATCGTGAGCCTCGGGAGCGAAAGAAAGGTCATCGTCCAGGATGAGGAAGGCCACGGAATCGCCGAGGCGCGGATTGAGGTTGTCCTGACGCCGCCAGACGACCCTCGTCTCGCCAGCGTCGTGGTTTTCGCGGGCGCAAGTGACCCGACCGGTTGCTTCCGCTTCGCCGCTGATGACCGGCTCATCCTCACGCGCGTGCGTACCGGGATGCCTGGATTCCATGGTGCGGACGTGGACCATCGTCACGGACTCGGCAGACCGACGGGGTCGACCGAACTGACGCTTACCTTGCCTCGCGTGGCGGAGCTAGTTCCGCTCCACTATCGTGAAGTCAGCCTCTACAGGCTGCCTTCGGGCAAGCGCATCGGCTTCGATGCTGAAGTCGGCGACGCCATCGCCCCTTGGGGAAAGGGTAAGGTCGCTGATTTCAGCTTCCGGATCGAAAGCGAGCAGGTTGGCTGGACGGAGTCAGCGGAAACCTTGGCGGCCCTCCGGCGGACCACCGAAGGAATCCGCATGGATGAACAGGAATGGGCCGAGACCTATGGACGATTCCGCGGCAGATTATATCTTTCGTTCCCTTATTCCGGAGACGGCATCAGGACTACGCCCTCTTTCTGGCCTTACTGCCTGCTCAAGATGCCCGCGATAGCACCCGACGAGGGATACGCCCAGGATAAGTTCATCGAGTACGACACCATTCCGATGGCCGACCCGAAGCATGACCTTACGGGCTATTACCTCCGCCTGCGCACACGGCTCGCCCCTGACGGAAAACTTGCCTCCGCCCACTACGCCAAGATTCACGGACGCATCGGCGTGGGCCCCGGGCGGGTGACGTTCCGGTTTTATTATAATCCGCGGACCAACGACCGGCGGCTGGCCTTCGACCCGGACCGGAATCTGCTCCGGCCGTCCGGCCCGGGCGAACCCGCCCATCGCTTCGAGACGCGGCAACCCTGAGGCAGTTAGGTCGAGACAGGCGGATGCGATGTCAGCGCACCCCTGCCTCTCACTTAGCCTTCTCTTCCGCCTTCACCTTGCGGCGCCGACGGATGGCCGCGGCGGCGAGGGCCAGGGCGCCCATGGCGAAGCCGTAGGTCGAAGGCTCGGGCACGGCGGTCAGCGTGATGGCGCCGGTGGACTGGTTCCAATCGATCGACCACAGGCTGGCGTTCGAGGCGCTGCCGTCCGTGTAAGTGAAGCCGTTGAACTCGAACCGGAAGACGTCGCTGATGTTCTGCCCGCCATTGAGCTGCACGCCGCCGACCTGGCCGAAATTGAAGACCGTGGGCTGGTCGGTGACGGCGGGTGAGCTGAAGTTGAGCGGGTTGCCGATCGTGTTGCCGTCGCCCGCTCCGAGGAGCGAAGAAATACGGAGGACGATGCGGTTGACGGGCGAGGCCCCGCGTAGGTCGAGATTGCCGGTGACGATCAGCTTGTCGTAGCCCGTGGAGTGGTTGGTGGCATTCTGGACCTGCCATTCGTAGACCGAGCCGCCGGCGAGGATGACGTTGCCGGCCGTGAGCATGCCCGGGGAATTGCCCGGCGATAGCGTGCCGCCGAGGGCGACATCGGCGACGCCGACCGTGCCGGCACCGCCGAGGGTGCCGCCGTTGGAAACGTTGACGGTGTTGGCGATCGTCGTGTTGACGGTGAGCAGGCCGCCGGTGACCGTGGCCGCGGCCGCACCGAGGGCCTGGGCATGCGTGACGTCGAGGGTACCTTGGGCGACGGTGAAACCGCCGGTGACGACGGAGTTGGCCGCAGCAAGCGTCAGCTTGCCGGCTCCCGACTTCGTGACCGAGGCGCCGGCGCCGGCGACGGTCAGGCCGGTGGCGAAGGAGACATCCGAGGCGACGGACAAGGTGGCCGCGGCGCCGGCATCCAGCTGGATCCGGCCGGCGAGGTCATCCGTGTTGCCGGGCTCGAAGCGCAGGGTCGTGCCCGTGGCGAGATCGACGCGACCGGCCACCGGCAGCACGCCGCCGGCCAGGCCGAGGAGGCCGCCGTTGACGTCGAAGATCACGGTGCTCTTGAGCGACTCGCCGTTTGCGATGATCCAGGAACCGACGCCGTCCTTCACGATCAGGTTGAACTTGTCCGCGTCGGCGGTGGCTCCGACCGACAGGCCGGCCCCGAAGGAATTCACGCCGGTCTGGGCGCCGGTGAGCGTGAGCGTGCGGGTCGCGCTGGTGGTCGCAAAGGCCACCTTGGCGGCGGAGGTGAAGGCCAGCGCGCCCGTACCGGCCGATTCCAACGTCAGGCTGTCGCCCAGCGTGAAACCGCGCGCAGAGGTCTCGCCCGCGCCGGCATAACCGAAGGTGACGCCCGTCGCGAAGACGAGGTTCGCCGGCGTCAGCGCGGAGACGCCGAGCGCGCTGGGCGCGACGCCGTCGCCGAGCGACGTGGCCGTGAGCTTGCCCTCATTGACCACCGTCGCGCCGACATAGGAGCTGGCGCCTTCCAGCGCGAGGGTTCCGGCGCCGATCTTGGTCAGGCCGGCCGTGCCGTTAAGCGTGCCGATATTACGGAGCACGCCGGACCGAGCAGAGAACGTGATGCCGTTCGTCGCCGAACCGATGGCGAAGCCGCCCATGTCGAGCGTGGCTCCGACGAGGTTGACCGTACCGGTCGCCGTACCGCCGCCGGCGGCATCGGCTCCGCGGAGGATCGCCCCCGAGAAAGTGATCGTTCCTCCCGTGAGGTTGGCGGTGGCGACCGCATTGCCATTGCCGGAGGTCGAAGCCAACGTCCAGTCGCCGCTCGTCACGGTGCCGCCGCCGAGGTTGATGTTCGTCGTGGTCGTACTGCCGTTGGCGCCCTTGGAGGAAGCATTCAGGGTGCCGATCTCCAGCGTGCCGGCGTCGAAGGCGAAGACGTTCAGCAGGTCGACGTTACGATTCTGGTTACCGATGGTCACGGCGGAGAACTTCAACGCAGCCTGGTGACCGGTGACGTCGAAGGTGTTCTGATTGGAGACCAGCAATACCGAGGTGATCGCGGTGCCGGTGCCCATGTTGAACGGCGTCGCAGAAGCACCGTCGACGGCCCGGATGTCCAGCGTGCCGGCGGCGCCGGCGAAAGTCACCGAGCCGAGGTCACGGATCCCCGTTCCGATGTTGATGGCGCCAAGACGCAGGACGGTGGCGCCGGCGCCGAGCCGGAGCTGGTTCACCTGACCGACGTTACCGTTATAAGAACCACCGCCCCCGACGGTGAGGGCTCCGGCCGTGATGGTCGCGTCGGCCGGCAGGGAAAGCTGAGCGAACCCGGTGCTGTTCGTGCTGCTGGTGCTGCCTACCAAGAAGACCCCAGCGGTGGGGTTAAGGGACACCCCGAGCGAAGAGAGGCCGGTCAGGTTGACGGTCAGCGCATTGCTTTCATTGCCGCCGGCCAGGAAGGTATTCCCAGTCGCGGTGGTGTTCTGCACGGAAAGACGCCCGCCACCCGCCGTTTCCAAGACCGTGGTGCCGCCTGTCGTGCCAAGCGTCACGGGGCCAGTGACGGTCAATGTCCGCCCGGCTTCGATATGCAGTCGGTTCAGGGCATCGGCTGCGTTGGACTGGACGCTCAAGCCCGCCCCGGTCTGATCAAAACCGATGAACTCAGCCACCCCGGCCGTCGTCGTGGCACCAAGGCGCAGGGCGGACCCAGCGGGCAAAGCCCCGGCAGCGGAGAATCTCAACGTCCCGGTGTCCACTTGGGTCGCCCCCGTGAAGGTATTCGCAGCCGTGAGCACCCACACGTTGGCGTCCGCCTTATTGAGCGTCATCACCCCGGCCAGCTCGGTCAGCGCACCTACGGTATTGGCGAGCGCGACATCGGAGGTTCCGCGCAAAGTCAGGGTCTTGTTGCCGCCCATCTCGAACCTCGCGCCCGAGGGCAAGGCCAAGGCGCCGGTGCCGTTGGCGAAGATCGAGATGGTCCCGGTGGTGCCTTGGAGGCCGATGATTCGGTCGGTGCTGTGGCCGGCACCGGTATATCGCAGACCGGCCCCGTTGGTGATCAGGCCCATCCGGAGGATGCCGTTCTCGACCGTGGTGGGCGCGCCCAGCGAGCTGGCGCCGCCCCCGACGTTCGCGATGCTGTCGAAGACCAAGGTGCCGGCGGTCACCTCGGTGGTGCCGGCGTAGGTATTCAAGCCGGACAGCGTGAGGACGGAGGACTGGGACTTGGAGAGCCCCTGCGGACCCGCGAGGACGGCGGCGACGGTGATGTCACCGGTGTGCCCGAAGGAGAAACCTTGCGAGGCCGTGATCGTGCCGGTCCCCGTGATGGCCGGCGAAGCCCCGGAGGTGGTGACCAGCGAGTGGTTCAGGCTGACGGCGGCGCCGAGGGCGAGGGTGGCGCCGGCGCCGAGGGTCAGCGGACCTCCGTTGCCGAGGGCGTTGCTGGCGTTGGCGGTCACGGTGCCGGCCGACAGCACGGCGCCTCCGGTGAAGGTGGCGGCCACGTTGAGCGTCAGGTTGCCGAGGCCGTCCTTGGTGAACGCGCCGACGCCGGAACCGAGGGAGCCGGCCAGGGCGACGTCCACGCCGTTGGTGTCGAGCGTGCCCCCGCCCGCGAGGAAGCTGAGCGTACGGGCGCTGAGGTCGTCGGCGAAGCCGACGCCCAGCCGGAGCGCGCCGCCAGCGAAGACGAGCGCGCCAGTGGCGCCGCCGATCTGATCGAGGTCGCCGATCTGCAGGACGCCTTCGTTGATCGTGGTGCGACGGGCGCCGCCGCCCGCGGTGTTGGCGCCGGTCAGGATGAGCGTGCCGCGGCCCGCCTTGGTGAGGTCGGCGGCCGAGGTCAGCGGCGAACTGATGGTGGCGGTCAGGACGGGCGTAGCGGCCACCGAGGACGGATTGACGACGTGGATGACATATTCGCCCGAGGATCCGGCGGTGATGCCATCGTCGAAGCCGCCGAGCGTGACGGCGTGGGCCGTCGAAGCCGTGGCGGCGGAGTTCAGGGTGAACATCAGGGCGCCGCTGCTCAGACCGAGGATCGCGCCGGTGCCGACGCCGGAAACGGTCACGGCGGAAGCGGCGGTGCTGTTGTTATGGATGATCAGGGAGTTGGCCGTCAGCGCCGCCACGGACGCCAGGTCGGCGGTCAGGGACTCGCGGACGTTGTGACCGGCGGCGGCCGCCGCGAAGGTCGAATACTCATTGGTGAGCGAGAGCGGCACGAGGCCCCGGTTGTCGACGTAGCTCACGAACGTGTTGCCCATGTTGACTTCGGCCACGGCGCCCGCGACGGTCTCGCCGATCGCCCAAGGGAGGATGCTCACGTTCTTCGCCGTACCGCCGATCACGCCCCCGCCGCCGAGGTTGGCGGCGATCAGGGTGGTGTCGTTCGCGTCCACGACGCGGAACTGCGTCCGCCCGGCGGCGTCCGCGGTGGCGCCCAAGACGCGCCCGCGGATGTTGATCGTCGCGCCGTTCTGGCGGGTCCAGCTGTCGGCGATGATCGCCGTGACGGCGCTGCTGCCGCCGCTCGACTCGAGGCTGGCGTAGTTGGCGCCGCTGGCGAAAGTGAGCGCGCCGATGGACTCGGATTCGTTGGCGTTGTTGTCGCTGCGGATGGCCAGGCCGCGGACGACGGCCGAGCCACCCCAGAAGCCCGACGTAGAATTGACCGTGAAACTCGCCGTGTCCGCGACGCGGTCGTTGGGCGCCCCGTCGTCGTTGTTATCGAAGAGGAAATTACCCCGGTTATTGATGGTGAAGGCGGTCGCTCCGCCCAGGCGCGCGGTGGCGCCGCTCAGCTGGAAAAGGCCGCCGTTGACGAGGACCGTGCCGGTGAACGTGGCAGTGCTGGACTGGCCGTTGTAGTTGAAGTTGGAATTGCTCGCGGCAGACATGACGAACGAACCGCTGCCGGCGAGCATGCCGGAGTAAGTGGTGCCGGCGGTCATGTTCAACGTCAGCGTATGCGCGCCGATGTCCACCAAGCCTTGGTCCTGGTCGGTCTGACGGCTGCCGCCGGCGAGCCGGCCGATCGTCTCGCTCGCGAGCAGCTGGAAGGTCGTGGCCCTCGAGGCCGAAAGATTCACGAGCGAGGCGTCCCCGATGGCGCTGCCGCCGCTGACGCGAAGCACGCCGTTCTGAACCTCGGTGGTGCCGGAATAGCGGTTCTGGCCCCGGAGAAGCAGGACCCCGTTGCCGGACTTGGTCAGGGAGTGGTTGACCAGGATGTCGGCGGAGACCTCGAAGACCTGGGCGCTGTCCTGGGTGAAGATCAGTTCCGGCACGTTGCCGGCGAGCGCCCCCGAGAAGAGCGTGCCGTTCGTGATACTGGGGCTGCCACCGACGTCCGAAGTGACGAGCACGCCGCCACTGGTGATGCCGAGCGCCCCGCCCGAAGTCAGGACCAAGTCAGAACCGGCCGTGGCGTTGAAACGCAGGCTGAGGGGGGCCGCGACGGAGACCGATCCGGCGAAACCGTTCGCATCGCTGACGTTCTCGCCCGCGACCCATGCCGAGACGGCGTCGCGCTCGGTCGTGACCGCTGCGACGATGTTACCGTCGGCCGCGTTGGTCGCGTTGCGCGCAAAGAAGATACCGCTGCCGTCGTCGACGGTGAGCCAGCCTCCGAGGATGGCGGCGGCGCCGGTGCCCAGGCCGTTCGTCGTGTCCGTGGTCACGCCGTTGGCGGCCGACTGGGTTCCCGACGGCAGCACGATCCGCAAGGTGCCGTCCTGCGCGTTGATCGCGCGGGTCAGCGCATTCAGGTTCAGCGCGAGGCCGTTGCCGGCGGTAGGACTGAGGGTGATGAGGTTGCTGCCGCCGCTGCCCAGCGTGAAGCTCGCCACCGTCTGGACCACGTCGGCGGAGGCGTTGCCGTTCAACGTGAGCGCGGCGCCGCGCATGTCGAGCGCGGAGCCGGTGCGGAGCTTGGTCGCGGTGTTCGCCGCATAATCGAGGACGAGCGAGCCGGCGTAGAGCAAGGTGACGCCCGTGGAGGCCAGGCCCGAATTGTCACCCCGCAAGGTGACCGTGCCCGTCGTATATTTCTCCAGGTCGGAGATGCCGTCGCTAGCCAGGTTGGCGTTGACCGTGCCGCGGAAGAGATCGATCGAGCCGCCCCGGACAAAGACGGTGCCCGTGCCGTCCACCTGGCCTTCATACCCGATGTTACGCTGGCCAAGGTCGAACCGCGGAGTCTCGATATTGAACGCGTTGAGATTCAGGAGGCCAACGCCGACGGAATTGTCGCCGAGGAGGATGAAATCGAGGGAGCCGGCGTTGAGCGGACCAAAGACGTCGTTGGAGAGCAGGTTGATGACCCCGCCGGTGCGCGCGTAGAGACCGTTGCTCGTCCCGGTGGTGAAGGAGATCAGGCTGGCCCCATTGAGATTGAGCACCGCGGTGGCGCCGGTCACGACGATGTCGTCGGCGAGCACGCTCGCGGCGCCGGAGACGGTCCAGATACCGGAAGTCACGTTGAAGTCGGCGGCGACGCCGGACTGGGTGATCCCGCCGATGACGGCGCCTTCAGCGCCGGCGGCGCCGGTGAGGGTCAACGTATTGTCCAAGGCCTGCGTGATCGCGCCGGCATAAGTGATGACGGCGCCGCTGGTCCCGTTGGCCGACAGGGAGGCGGAACCGGAGGTGGAGATCGGCCGGTTGGTCGACTGGCTGGCGGCGCCCGTGAACCGAAGCGTGCCGCCGGCCAGCGTGATCGCCGAGCCTTGGCCGAGGTTGCTCGCGGCTCCGCCGACGTCGCTGACGGTTCCGAACTCCAGGAATCCGTCGGCCACGGCCACGTTGCCGGTGAACGTATTGGCGGCGGTCAGACGGACGATGCCGTTGGTCTGCGCCCAGCCGCCGAGGTCGTCATTGATCGTCAGGGTGCGCGCCCCGCCGGTCTCGCCGACGACGCCCGAAATGTTCAGGATGCGGCCGGCCCCGTTTGATGCCGAGACACTGGCGTTGCCCGCCAACGTGACCGTCCCGGCGAGATTGAGACGCGCGAGCTGATCCACGAGCGCGACGCGCAAGGCCGAGCCTGCGCCGAGGCTGATAGATCCGTTCTGGTTGACGACGAAGTCCGTGACCTGGGTGCCGGTGGTGTTGTCGACCTGGAACTCGGCGACGGCGGCGGACGCGAGGGTCAGCGTGCCGGCCCGGTTGACCGTCTGACCGTCCACGCCCTTGACGATGTAGCGGCCGAAACTGCTGAAAGTGATGTCGGTCGGCAGGACGGTGGCGCTGGCGGCGGCCTCGACGCTGACGGTCCCGCGGTTGATGATCAGGTTGCCGGACCAGTTGCCGCCCGGATTGTTGATCGCAAGGGTGCCGGACAGCTGGTTGCCGTTGGAATCGGTGTTATTGCTGTCGATCGTCAGGTCGGCCGTGCCGGTCAGCGCGCCCGAGAGGGTGATGCTCCGCGCCGTCGCCGCAGGAAGGCCGTTGGAGTCGGCCATGTTGACGAAGGACGGACTAGCGACGGCGATGGCACCGCTGTAAGTATGGCTGGCTCCGCCGGCGGAGAGAGTGCCCCCGGCGAGCGTAATCGGGTTGGCGACCGTCCCGGCCGTACCGTTGTTGAAATAGAACCCGCCGCCGGCAAGATTCAGACGGGCGAGGTTGTTCGCGGCGACCGTACCGAGGCCGCCGAGCACGGACATCTCCAGATTCCCGCCTGCGACCGTGAAGTCGGAGGTGAGGGCCGTATTGAAAGTGACATCCGCCGCTCCCGCGATCACCACCCGCCCGGCGCCCGCCTTGGTGACGTCGGCGGCGCCCTGAAGTCCGCCGGAGAGCGTGAGGAGTCCGGCGGCATCCGCGACCGTCCAGGCCTGGGCCGCCCCGATCCGGAAGGGCGCCGAAACCGTCACGGACGCGGGTCCGCCCGCCGTGATCGCGACGCCGTCCGTCGACGACTGCGGCGCCACTTCAAGTCGGTTCGTGGCGAGCAGGCCCGCGGCGATGGTGACGGCGGAAGGCGTGTTGGCCGGCGTCGTACTCGCTTCGAAGGCGATGGAGTTGACCTTGAAGTTGCCTTCGAGCGTGGTGCTGACGGCGGCCCCGCCGGTGATGTTGTTGGCGATGAAAACCACGTCTGTCCCCTGCCCGGGCGTCGAGATGGCCGCGGTCGCCCCGGACTTGTCCGTGATCGACCAGTTGGCCACATCGGACCAGTTGTCCAATGCGCCTCCGGCGTTCCACCACGACCGCCCCGTGATGAGATTTCCCATCGTGATGCTGATCACCGTGTCGGATTCATTCCAGGTGGCGGACGCGAACCCGCCAGGCGTGGCGCCCTGGACGATGTTGGCCAGGAAACCGGCAAGCCCTCCGGCCGGCACGCTGAGAAGCGTGTAAGTCTGATTCGGATTCAGCCCTGCGTCCGTCAGATTGAAGATGATGTTCTGGGCGTTCGAGAGCGAGAGCGTGCCGCCCGCGCCAAGGCTCAGGGTATCCGTACCAAGGCCGTCCCCGGGGGAGACGCCGTCGCCGATGTTGAGATTCAGGGAGACGACGCCGCTCCCGGTGTCACCGACGGTATTGCCCAGACGCAAGACGGAGAGTCCGGTGAACTGCGAACCGGCTCCGTTGAGCAGGCCAAGGGTGGACCCGGCCCCCACCTCGACGGAGGTGATGAGCTGCGGATTAGCCAAGGCCCCGGTGAGCGAGAGCGTGGAAGCTCCCACGGCCCGGAGACCGGTGACGGCGCTGACCGCGCCCGCGACGGCGAGAGAGCCGCCCTCGGTCGCGATCTCGCCTCTGTTCGCCAACGAGACGCCGGTGCCGAACGACGCCGCGCCGCTGCCCAACTTCACCAGGCTGAGGGCGCCGGCGCCGGTGTTCAGGACTTGGTGGTTCCCACTGAAGCTGACGGCGGTGTTGCCAGCCCCGAGACGGAAGACCGCGGCGGCGGCGGCGGTGTTGTCGATGCGCGACGTACCATCGGTGGTGGCCGTGAACGAAGTGATGGTCTGCGTGGTCCCGTTCAGGTCGACCAAGGCCGTGTCGCCGGTGAGGAGTTCAGGACTCAGCAGCAGGCCGCCGCTGCCAAGGAAGCTCAAGGTCGCCCCGGAGGCCACCGCCGTCGTTCCCACCGCGACGGTCGACGTGAACGTCGTCGGGGAATCGATGCTCTGGATCCTGCTGCCCGCCGCGACGTTCGTCCCCGTGAAGGGCTGGCCGACGACGAGCGCGGCGGTGCTGGCGACGGTGTAAGTCGTGCCGCTGGCTGCGGTCCCCGCCGTGGTCGGTGCGCTGAGCGCGGTGAAAGGGGTCGGGATGGCGTTGCTGGCGGTGAACTTCAAGGTGCCCCGGTCCACATCGATCGCCGTGGCCGCTCCTTGATTGAAATTGGAGCCGGCTCCGCTCGTTCCCAGCGTCAGCTGGCCGCCCGCATTGATGTCCAACCGGAGCCACCGCCCGGTGGATGTCGTGATGTTGCCGTTGATCACGGTTTCCCCGGCGCCCTCGAAGGCCCAGGCGCGGTTGTCACCGAGCGAATTCGCGGCCACCCCTCCGCCGAAGGTCAGGGACTTGCCGGCGACGATGTGGTTGGCGGTGAGGTTGGCGTTATTCGCGCTGGCGGCCAACGTCAGGACGCTGCTGAAAGAAAGGCTGTAGTCCCCGAAAAAGGCGGGGTTGGAATTGTTGCTGTGGGTAATCGGGCTGCTGATGACCCGGTCGCCCCCGTAAGCGAAGACGCTGCCGCTGCCCACGGTCAAGGCCCCGGTGCCCAAGACCGCATCACCGCCGAGGCCAAGAGCGCCGGCGCTGACCGTCGTGCCCCCGCCGTAATTATTGGAGGCGTTGGTCAGGATCCAAGTGGCGCCGCCGTCGACGGTCACCGACAGGACGCCCGCTCCGTTGTTGGAGAGCTGACTGTCGATCCGATTACCATCCGTGTTCGACCCGCGCAGATTGAGGGTCTTGGCGCCCGTCTCCGTGGTGTCATGGGCCACGTTGGTCAGGATGAGCGGCCCGGATCCATCCGCGTAAATCGCGCTGTTCGCCGTGGTGCCGCGCAGACGGATCTTGCGGTTGCTGGTCTCGCCCGCGCCCACGTACTGCAGATTACCCCCGCCGGTGGTAGTGTTGCCGAGGACGATGGCATTGGCATTGTCCATCGTGACGGCGCCGGCGCCGACCGAAGTCGTGCCAGGCGAACCGACGGTGCTGGAACCCAGCGACGAGACGACCAAGGTCCCGGCATCGACCGTTGTCGCGCCGGTGTAAGAATTAGCAGACCCAAGGCGCAAGATACCCGAGCCGGCCTTGATCAGACCGCCCCCTGCGCCCGACAGGACTCCGGTCAGATTAGCGTAATCAGCCCCCGTCTGGCCGTTGTCGTTGACCGTGACGTTACGCGCGGCGGCGCCCAGGTCGATCGCATTGGTGAAGGTGACATCCGCCAACGCGCTGGCGGAGTTGAGGATCAGGGCCTGCGCACCGCCCGTGCCGACGAAGCCACCGCTATCCCAGGCGAGACCGGCGCCGCCGTTCAAAGTGACGGTGAGCGGAGTCGCATGGGCGGCGAAACCGCCACCGCCGGTGGTGCCGCCCCAAGTGATCGTTCCGGTGCCGGCGACGATGCTCGCCGCAGGGACCAAGTTACGCTCAAAAGTCCCGGACAGCTGGATGATGCCCGATGTGCCCGCATTACCGAGCACCAGCGGACTATTCGCCGGGAGGGCGGCGTTATTGTTGAGCGCCAGCACGCCTTCCTGTACCCTGGTCTGCCCCGTATAGCTGTTGGTGACGCTGCCGAGGTTCCACTGACCGGCGGCGGTCTTAGTGAGGGAGGTGATGTCAGACCCCGTCCCGCTGTCCGTGAGCTGGGGATTGAAAGTATTGTCCCCGGTGGAAGTCCCCGTGAGGGTCAGGGTCTTGGCGGCGGCCGTTCCGAGCGCGATGGCCCCGGAGTTGCTCCAGATGACGGCATTATTATTAGATGCCGTGCTGGAAAGCACAGCGCCGGCGCCGGCGATGGTGAAGAGGCGGTCAGTGGTGGCGGAATTCGAACCGAGGTTCAGGCTGCCGACGAGATTGTTGCCCTGATAGATGAGGGTCGGAGCGCTGCCGTTGAAGACCAGGTTTGCGGCGTCCGAAGCGGACTGGCCGATGCCGCCGGCGACACCGCCGTTAGACAGGACGTTCACGGTGACCTGCGCGCCGGTGGCGATGGTCGTGACGCCCGTGTAGGTGCTCAGTCCGAGCAAGGCCTGGGTACGGGCGGTCGTGCCGTCGATGGCGACGTTGAGGACGCCGGCTCCATCCTGCAGGATGCCGGAGAAAACGGTCGTGCCGGTGCTCGTGGCTCGTCCGAAAGAAATCGTCCCGGCGGTGCTGCTGCCGCCTCCGCTATTGGTGATCGTGCCGGCGCCCTGGAGGGCGCCGATACCGACCGTCTGGGACGCGCCCGCGGCATTGATGTCCAAGGTTGCCCCCTGTCGGATCGTGGTGATGCCAGCCGCCGTGCTGTTGACGCCGAAGGTGACCGTGCCGCCCGAAAGCTTCACCGTGCCTTCATTGATGACGGCATTGCCCGTGAAGGAGCTGGCGCCGCTGAGAACCATCACGCCCGGGCCGTTCTTGGTGAAACTGGCCCCACCGGCGGTCAACGGAGAGGAGACCGAGAATTCGTTCGCCGGGTTGCTCCCGCCGACGGTGAAAATATACTCCTTAGTGGTACCTGAAAGGAAAATGCCCGTATATCCAGAGATACTACCGGCACCTCCAGAGTTGTCGAAAAGGATGCCGCCGAGGGAAGTCGCCGTATCCGTCGTGATGGTGAGCAAGCCGTCTCCGGTAAAGGCGCCACCGGAACCGTTGTTGGTCAGCTTGAGCGAGTTGGCCGCGAAGTCGCCGGTGGTGGCCGCGCTGCCGTTGGAAAAATAGTTCTTGGTGGCGCTGCCTGTCGTGGCCGGGATGGTCGAATCGAACTGGGCGCCGCCGGCGGTGTAGGTCGGGGCGGCGACCGCTCCGCCGGCCCCGATCGTCGTCACGAAATTGACCCCGCCGACGGTGGCGAAACCGCCGACGATGCCGTTGGGGTTGCCGGCGACGGCGGCGGTGAAAACGATCGATCCCGCGCTCGGGGTCGTGAAATTGAGGCCGGCATTGGCACCACGCGTACCCATGCCGGCGAACGTGAGCGTGGTCGACGCGTTGTTGGAGACGGCGGACACGTTGGCCATGCCCGCGGTCGGCGTAAGCACGCCGAGCGTCTCAGTCGTGGCGGCGTTGAGGAAGCCGCGGAATTCCAGATTGCCGCCCGCCGTCTGCGTGACGGTATCCGCGGAGAAAACGACCGTGTTAGTTCCTGCTGATCCGACGACGTCGGAGACGGCCGCCGTGGCGCGGAGCTTGAGGGTGCCCGCCTGGATCGTGGTGGCGCCAATGTAGGTATTGGCCGCGTTCAGGACCCAGGTGCCCGCGCCCAGCTTAGTGACGCCACCGGCGACGGTACCGCCTCCGGGAATCGCCACGTTGATGATGTTATCAGCCGTGTTCGTTCCTCCGAGAATCAGCGCCGCCGAGGTGGACGCCGCGATCCTGGAGATGGCCCCGTTCAAGATGACGGGGTTGGCTACGGACTGGCTCGCGTAGATCGAATTACTCGCCGTCGTCGTGTTGAGCGAGATCGTCTTGGCCGTCGTCAGGCCGGCGGCGGTGGCGGCGGTCGTCGTCCCGATGATCAGGTTGCCCGCGGTCGTCGTGGCGTTCCCCAGGACGATGGCCGACGTGTTGTTGGTGATCGAACGGAAATCGGTGATCTGGAGCGCGCCGCCCTGGACGTTGGTCGCACCGTCCAACGTGGCGCCGGTTCCCACGATGGTCAGCAGTCCGGCGCCGGTCTTGGTGAGCACATGGTCGAAGGAGGCGGCGGAAGCGATGAGGTTGCCCGTGATGGTGGTGTTGCCGGCGCCGCCGATAGTCAAAGTGCGGGCGCCCGTATTGTCTGCGTTGTTCCAGACATTTGCGGCGAACGTGAGCCGCCCGCCCATCTCATTGGTGATGGCACTGTTTCCGTTGCTGGATTCCAGGGTCCACTCTTGGAAAGCCATGCCGTAACCGTTGCGGCTGTTCAGGGTCAAGGTCTGCCCTTGGCCGACCCGGAACAGACCGAGCGTCGTCACCCCGTTGATGGCGGCGCCGCCCGCCGCCGGTCCGCTGAACACGGCGGCGGTCGTCTGGAAGTAGACGTTCTTGCCCGTGGTCAGCGAATTGAAGTCGAGGCTGGTGTTACTGCGGAACTCCAGGACCCCGCCGTTGAGGTTGATCGCGGCGGCCGACCCTGAGACGGTGCCGGCGCCGAAGACGCTCGTCGACCCCACGGTGAGCTTCGTCACGCGGATGGTGCTCTGCTGGCCGACGCTCGACGCGCCGACGCGCACCGTCCCCGTGAAGCCGGAGACGCTTGCAGCGGTATCAAGGTAGAGCACGCCGGAACCGGACTTTTCCAGGCTTCCGGTTCCCGCCAAGGTCGCGCCCGCGAGACTGAAGTTGCCCACCCCGACCGAGTTGACCCCGCCCAAGCTCGTGAAGGCCGTACCCGCGCCACCGCCCACGTTGAAAGTACCGGCAATGACGAGGGTGCCGTTGACGCTGTTGATGCGGCTGTTACGCGAGGTGACGGGAGACTGCAGGCTCGAAGCGGAAGAGATGACGCCTGATAACGTATTGTCTCCGATGCTCAGGATGGCCGAAGAGCGATCGCCGAGCGGGCCGCGCCCCTCGAAGTTGATGTCTCGCGAGAAGACAAACCCGCCGGCCGTTCCGTCCAAGACCAACGCACCCCCTTGATAGTGCAGGGTGGTGTTCGAAGGAGTGGCATTACCCGAGCTGATGCGAATCGCACCGGTGCCGCCGAGCGCGGTGGCGTTGCTGACGATGACCGACCCGCCTTCGATGGTGACGGCTCCCGTGTGACTGTTGGCGGCATTGACGAGCCGGAGCGATCCTCCGCCGGTCTTCACCAGACCGTCGACCCCTGCGAGCCGCGAGCTGATGGTGGCGATATTGGCCGTGGAGACGCTGATCGACGGCGAGCCCGCAGGCGCGTCTAAGGTCAGGATATCCCCGGCGATAGTGAAGTCGGCGCCGCTGAAGACCAGGCCTCCGATGGTGATGGGGCCGGCCAAGGTAGCCGTGCCCGCGGTTCCCGTGAAGAAGGCGGTGTCTGCAGAAGAAAAACTGGCGATGGCGCCGGGGGCAGTACCCTCCGAAGTCGGCGACCAGAACGCGCTCGTAGTGTCCCAGCTGCCGGTGCCGCCAGTACCGGCGTTCGATCCGTTAGCAGCGTCCCAATAAAGATTCGCGGCCCGGGCTTTCGGCGTCGTGGCGACGCCGACGGCAAAGACCGCCGCGGCCACCATGAGGGAGGCTCGCGACAGGGCTCCGCGGGGGCGGGCTCGTCGGGGTTGGACGGACATCAAAAGGGGTGTATCGGGGTAGAGGATACACCCCAGAAAGTGGGCCTATTTGTGCAGATGGGAAATCAATTATGCGAATAAAGGCACTTTTTCTTCATTCGTGCTTCGAGGGGGTAACAATCACATAATTGCTCAGATAAAGGGGCCATCTACAAGAAGACAGGAAGACTAAAGCCTCTTAAATAACCTATTTATATGACTAAATAATCATATAAGTTCCTAAATTCCTGACTTATATGACTTCAAAGGATCAGCATGGCGTCGCCATAGCTGAAGAACCGATATTCCTCCCGGATGGCCTCGGCGTAGATCTCCTTGAGCCAGGTCACCCCGGAGGGGTTCCCGGGGGTCAGGAAGGCCCCGACGAGGCAAAGGAGGGTCGACTTGGGGAGGTGGAAGTTGGTCAGGAGGTATTCGCAGCAGCCCAGGGTGTCCCCGGGCTGGATGAAGAGGGAGGCCTCGGAGACGAAGTCCCCTTCATGCGCGAACCCGGGAACTTTCCGCAGAGCATCCTCACTCGCGCGCACGGAGGTGGTGCCGATCGCCAGACGCGGACGCCGCTCCCGCAAGGCCTGCATGGTCTTGGCCGGGATCCGGTAAGTCTCGGAATGCATGACGTGCGTGGTGATGTCCGTCGCGGTGACGGGTTGGAAAGTCCCGGGGCCGACGTCGAGCACGAGGTCGAAGGCTTCGTGTCCGCGCGCGCGAAGGGTCTCGAGCAGCTCGGGCGTGAAGTGCAGTCCGGCCGTGGGCGCAGCCGCGGCGCGCGCGGCCTTGGGATCGGCGTAGACGGTCTGATAACGCTCCGCGTCGTCCGTGGGCGCGAGCCCGCGCTCCTTGCGCGCTTCGACGATATAAGGCGGCAGCGGAATCTCGCCGAGGCGCTCCGCGAAGTCCTGCACGGTCTCGCCGGCCGGCAGGTCGAAACGCACGCGGTATTCGCCGTGCGCGTTCTCGACGGCGACGGCGCGACGTCCGTCGACGATGAAACCGGCGGCATCACCGGCGCGCTTGCCGGGGCGCAACATGCACCACCATTCGAGCGGATCCAACGTGGGGCGGAGCAGCAGACACTCGACTTTACCCCCGGTGGGACGCACGCCGAAGAGACGTGCTTTCAGCACGGAGACGTTATTGCGGATCAGCACGGCGCCGGGCGGCAGGAGCTCCGGCAGGTCGCTGAACCGGCGATGCTCGATCGTGCGCGTGGCGCGTCGCACGACGAGCAGGCGCGAGGCGTCGCGCCGCGCGGCAGGCGTGGCGGCGATGCGTTCGGGCGGGAGTTCGAAATCCAGCTCTTCGAGACGCACGCGTTCAGGCTCCGGTCTTGGGCGGGGTGATCAGCAGCTGGCCATCGATGGCACGCAGAGGCATGAATTCAGCGCCAGGCGGGGCTTTCCGCAGTTCTTCTTCCACGGCGGAAAGCTTGGCGTCCATGTCGTCGATGCGGGCCACGAACACGGCCTCCGGCGTGGACGGCGTGGCGCACGCCCCGTATTCGCGCATGGTGTGATGCGAGAGGATGACGTGCTCGAGGCGCTCCATGAGCGAGGCTTCGAGGCCGACCTTGGTACCATGGGCGCGCACGATAAAGGCGCCGAGGACGAGGTGGCCATGGAGGTTGCCGGCGCGGGTGAAGCTGGCCTTGGCCATGCCGGGCTCGAGGCGGGAATATTCCTGCACCTTGCCCATGTCGTGCAGCACGATACCGGCGACGGCGAGCGAATGGTCGACCTTCGGATAGAGCGGCAGAAGCGCCTCGGCGCACTTGGCCATGCGCAGGGTGTGCTCGAGCAGGCCGTGGCGGAAGGCATGGTGCATGCCGAGGGCGGCGACGGCGTCGTGGAAGCGCTCGCCATACTCCTCGAAGGCGGATTCGACGGTGGCGCGGAGGCCGGCGTGCGGAATGCGCGCGATGATGCCGAGGAGATCGGCCTTCATCTTCACGGGGTCGTGCTGCGAGACCGGCGTGAGGCGACCCATGATCGCAGGGTCGGAACGCTCGGCGTCGGTGACCGGGGCGAGGGAATCGACCTTCAGGTCGGGACGGCCGTTGAAATCACCGACGACTCCGCCCACGCGGACGACCGCGCCGGCCTTGAGGGTGACGAGCACGGGCTTGACGGGGGAATCTCCGAAGACGCGGATCTTGATGTCGTCCGTGGCGTCCGCGATGACAGCCTCGTAATAAGTCGAACCGGTCTTGGCGGTCTTGGTGGAGATATCACCCAGGGCGCAGATAGCCTGGAAGCGCGAGCCGACCGGGGAGGCCTTGCTTTCGCGGAGGGTCAGGAGGATTTCGGACATGGAGCGAGAGTGGCGGAGGGATGAAGGTGGGAAAGGAAAATGAGATGATTAGGGCTAGGGCTAGGGCTAGGGCTGGGGCTAGCTCCGGATAACCTAGGTGCAAAAGCGGAAGACCAGTTGCGGGCGGCAGGAGACATTTCAGGTACAGGAGCCGGGGCTGACGCGAGCTTGCTCTAGTGTCTGCTTCACTAGCCCCAGCCCCGGCCCTATCTCTAGCCCTAATCAGTCACCCTTGCCCTCCCCTACCCCAACCCC